>Ga0214543_1004524_pt1 | contig 26269 bp, 12 predicted proteins | sample CNSS2metaG_FD_160094 | JGI IMG/M metagenome (GOLD analysis project Ga0214543, IMG submission 160094) | Root nodule microbial communities from cowpea collected in UCLA plant growth center, Los Angeles, California, USA - CNSS2 | ecosystem: Host-associated > Plants > Roots > Nodule | place: USA... | reverse complement strand
TTTATTATCTTTTTTTATTTTTTTTTTTTTTTTTTAATGACCACGTGTCAACTTAGAGCATGCCACATGTTAGAGTTATTGTTTTATATTTAATTTTGTTCTTATATTTGTTATCTTTGTTCAATTTCGTCCTATTTTTTTTTAAATGGAGCAAGTTTGTTTATCTCCAAATTTAAACCAAATTTAATTTTTTTATAAATTTTAAAATGTAAATTTTAATAAAAACATCATTATAATTTTTATATAAAAAATAAATTTGGTCTCAATTTGAAGAGGGACAAAATTGTAATATTTAAAAAAAAGACTAAATTGAATAAAAATAAAAAATATAGAGACTAAATTGAATATAAAACATTAACTTTGACATGTGGCACATTGTTGGGTTGAGACATGAACATTTTTTTCAAAAATTAAAATAATTAAAAAAACCATGAAGTGACATGTGGTAGTCCGTATTCATTATCTTTAATTATTTAAACCACAATAGCCAGAAAAAACAAATTGAACAAAATTGACAAAAATTGGAATTTGATTGAACAAAAAAAATATTAGGACAAAATCGACAAAATTAAACAAAAATAGGAACCAAATATATATTTTAATTTTTTTTTAACTTTCTTCCATTCATAATATAATACTGCATGCATGTCACAATATACAATTTTCAGATATAATAATTTCATTAACTTAATTTATCCGACAAATATTATTCAAAACATACTTACTCTATCAAATTATATATAAAACTAAAAATTTTACAACTTCAGAATTTCTATATACACTCGTAAAAAGATAACACATTGTGCATAAACATTAACCCTGTGTTCGCTTCTGCTGATGTTACTATTACCATAGATTTGCTGCGACGGATTTGTGAATAAAATCATGTTCACACGCATTAATTTGAAAGGAAATGAAGGAGAGGATTCAGAAAATATCATTTTAATTGCATCCTCTCTAAACAAAGAGATTTGAGCTGATACATATCTGTTTTACAAATTTATCCCTACATATACTAAATTATTTATGTTAACTATCATATTTTTTTAAATAATTATTATATATATTATTAATTATATATATATATATATGAACATATTATTAATTATTATATATATAAATATATTATTATTTATTATTATAATTTATTATATATAATAAATAATAATATATTTATATATATAATTATTATTATTATTATCATTAATAATATATCTAAATATATAATAATTAAAATATTGTCAAAAATATAATAAAATTAATATATTAATATATAACAATTAATATATAAAATAATTATTATTTTTAAGTATAATAATAATAATTATTATATATAAATATGTAGAATAATTAATATTAATTAAAATATTATTAAAAAATAATATATATAATAATTACTATTATTAATTTTTGCATAACTTGTTTTTAAATTTAATTGTATAAATTTTTTCAAATTCATAAAAATTTAAATTTTTTTATTTTAAAAATTCATATAATTTTAATATTTTTTTAATTCATATTAATTATTTGTAATTGTTTTCATAATATCAAATTAAAAAATCATTTTCTTTTTTCATCAAGGGTATTTTGATAACTTTATAATTCTATCTATTTTTACAATTTATTTTATCTATCACATCAATCAAATTTCTCACTAACTTTCATACAACTTATCTTCAAATTTACTCATTTTACCCTCTAAATCCACTCAAAAAAAATACACATATTCATTCATTCAAATCCTCACAAATCCATTTCACACTCTCTCTCAAATCCATTCACACAATAGAACACACCCTAAGAGTTCTACAGCTTATCAGAAACACTTAAAAAACTTTTTAAATGTATACTTAATAAGGAAACACCTGAAACTAAATAATGGTTTTTAAGAAACATTTGTAATAATGAATCCAAAATATGAGTTGAAAGTTTAATTTTAGATGCTTTAAGTTTATAAGTTGAAAATAATATTATGATTTCCTATATTGTTGAGTAATGACTTATAATATTGATTTTTTTTATTGTATTTCCTTAGAAATAGTTCATTTCAGAATTGGTTCTTTACTTGAAAACTGAATATTGTAATAAAGTCCTTGACAACCACTATATAAAGACTTTGAACTAAAACGAAATTAAATACCTATACTATACACAAAAAATTGTTTCAATGTTAAAGTGGTTAAAATGAAAGGTTAATTTAATTAATGCCATGAGTCTTATAATAAATTACAATAACATTTCAAATTAATGTGTAATTTTCTTTCAAGTGATAATGGTTGTATGAGCAACTTTGCTTTATAAGCAAATGTCGCTTCATCTGCTTTAAATTTTGTAAAAAATATCTTCAAGTTATATACATACAAAAAGTGATACTTTGATATTTATGAAAAGGAAACGCATCTAAATGATAAAAAATATTAATATTTTAGTTACGTATTTTTGTATATTTCAACTTAAATTATTATATTATTAAAGTCAGTTATAATTGGATTTTCCTTAAATAAATCGTGTATATCAAAAAGGTGCATCAACATTTAATATACATTTAGAAGAAAAAAAATGATAAATTTATAAATTATGTGATGTGATAAAAAAATAAAATAAACACGTAATGGATATATACAAAATTAAAGTATATATATTTCATTACTCACTTTTTAGCAGTTATGCAGCATTTTCTCCTTAAAGGATTTGTTAGAACCACAAGAAAAAGCGACCCTAGACTATAGCAAGAGCTTCAGTTTTTCATCCCTGTAATACAAGATGAAATTGAGTCGTTCATGTCTATTTCACCATTTTCACAACACATTGCTCAAACTACACTGCACTGATACAACGAGAAGTGCCTTCACTGTAGCAATGGTCATTTCCATGGTTTACACTTGCGCATTTGGGCACTGATGTTACCTCACGAAGCATTTTAACCACGTTTCTCATTGTGGGGCGAGTTATCGGGTTGGAGCTGGTGCACTGCATACCCACACTCAACACCTTGCTTATTTCTTCCCTGAATTTGTAGTCCAATGTAGGATCAACTACATCATCCACTTCTTCATGTTCCAATGCAGAGGAAACCCATTTCACCAAATCATTTTCACCATACTCTGGATCAATGGGGGGTCTCCCAGTTACCAACTCCAAAATCACCACTCCAAAACTGTATATGTCACATTTCTCATTCACCCTCAGAGTGTACGCGTATTCTGCACATCAATCAAGTAACCACATGTTCAACCAAATTCACAGCAAGACCAATTGCAAACTCAAAATGGTCTTAATTGATAATGCTTGATATTAGTTCATTCAGATGCAAAACAATAGAAAGTGGATATGTTTTCAAATGTGTCTCTGAACTAAATTTCACAAACCTGGTGCAATGTAGCCGTATGATCCTGCAATAACAGACATTGATTCTGTCCCATGGCCGGCTTTTGTCACTATTTTGGCAACTCCAAAATCTGCAACTTTTGCTACAAAATCTTCATCAACCAATATATTGTTAGATTTCACATCCCTGTGAACAATGGGTGGGACACAATCATGATGCAAATAAGAAAGCCCCTCAGCAGCATCAACAGCAATTTTACACCTTGTAGGCCAATCCAACAAGCTCTTCTTGCTGCTCTGTAACAAATCACCCAAACTCCCATTTGGCATGTATTCAAACACCAAAAGCTTGTCGTTCCCACTGTTGCAGCAACACCACAACCTCACTATATTCTTGTGCCTGATCCTCCCCAGTGCTTCTACTTCAGCTTCAAATTCATCTTTTCTGGAACCACCATTTTCATCCACTTTTTTTGGGGCTCCTCCGCTCAGTTTTTTCACTGCCACCACCTCACCGTTGCTGAGCACCACCTTGTATACCTTCCCAGATGCTCCCTTTCCTATCACATTGGCCTCATTCAGCAACTTAGCAACCTCTAACCCACTAAACCGCAGCTTGTGAAACGACTTCCAACTCGCAGTGCATAACCCTTTCTGCAATTTCTTCACCTTCCTGTACCTGAAGTAAAACCAAGCCACCCCAATAATGAACACAACTCCTGCAAGCACAAAAATGGACCACAAAATCCACATGTGCCTCCAGTTCTTATTCCTACCATAACAACTACAAAGCCCAGGGAGATGACTACAGAGGCCAGGATTCCCTATAAAACTCGTTTTGTAATTGGCATTGGCGTAAAGAGGAGGAATATCCCCAGAAAGCTGGTTGTAAGACAAATTCAACTCAGATAGCCTCAAGTTCTGCAACTGCAATGGAATCTCCCCAGAGAAATTGTTCCAAGAAAGATCAAGATAATTAAGCACAGGAAAGCTTCCTAATTCGCTTGGAACATTTCCATCCAACCTATTATGTGACAGATTAAGGTCAGTGACCTTGCTCAAGTAACCGATTCCACCGAAATTAAGATCACCAGAAAGTTGATTAGAACTAAGATCGAGATTAACCAACTGCTTCAACTTCACCATACTCCCCGGAATCTGACCCGAGAGGTTATTATTACTAGCAGCAAACTCCACAAGATTGTCCAATAACCCGATTTCCTCAGGAATCGACCCAGAAAACAGGTTATTTGAAAGCAACAAATTTGATAAGCTGGAAGAGCCAGAAATCCCCTTAGAAATGTGCCCAGAAAAATAATTTACCAAAAGCTCGAGCAATTGCAAACGGGGCAAACTCCAAACCCCTTCAGGAACACTTCCCGAGAGATTATTGTTCCTTAACCGAACCCTCATCAAACTCTTGCATTTCCCAAGACTCTCGGGAATTTCACCCGAAAACGAATTGTATATCAAGATTAGTTGCTCAAGCTGCCCCTGCCGGCAAATGCTCGCCGGAATTTCGCCGGAAAACCGGTTAAACGAAACGTCAATATGGTTCAGCGGCGAGTTACTCCCCAAATCACTCGGCAACGTTCCAACGAGTCTGTTACTGAAAAGTTTGAGTTCAGAGAGGTTCGGGGAACGCGCAATAGCCCCCGGCAAAAACCCTTCGAGTTTGTTCTCAAATAAATTTAGTGACTGGAGTGGCAACTCACACAACTCGGTCGGAATCGTCCCAGTCAACTCGTTCCTCGACGCATCGAATAGTTTCAAATTCGTCATCTTCGACATTCCTCTGGGTAGCTCCCCGGAGAGCGAATTTTGGTAAAGCTCAATTTGGGTCACGCGCGTGAAACGCGTGAACCATTGCGGAATGTTACCGGTGATGCTGTTCTGAGACAAGTCGAGGTTTGTCAAGTTACCGAGATTGCTGAAGGTGTCTGGAATGGGACCTCGAAGGTTGCACTGAGCGAGAAAAAGCGTTTCAAGGTTTCCGAGTTTCCAGAGTTCACTCGGCATGGGACCCGGCTCGAACAAGTTGTAAGCAAGTTGAAGGTGTTTCAGCGAAGTGAGGTTACCGAGTGAAGCAGGGATGGTACCTGTGAGAAGATTGCTAACGAGGTTGAGCGTTTCGAGGTGGGGTAGGGCGGCGAGGCTCTCCGGAATTTCTCCGGTGAGGTTGTTGGCGGAGAGGTCGAGGTAGCGGAGGGGGGTCAGTGCGGCGAGGGAGTCGATGGGACCCACAAGGGCGTTTTGGGAGAGGTCGAGATGGAGGAGGGAGCGGCAGAGGGAGACGGCGGAGAGGGTGGAGTTGATGAGGTTGTTGGAGAGGTTGAGGGAAGAGAGGGAGGGGAGGCGGCAGAGGGCGGCGGGGAAGGGGCCGGAGAGGAAGGAGTAAGAGATATCGACGGCGATGACGGCGGCGGAATGATTGTTGCAGGTGACGCCCCTCCACCGGCAGGGGGTGGAGGCGGCGGGGTGCCAGGAGGAGAGTGAGTTGTGGGGGTCGGAGAGGCGGCTGCGCGCCTCGAGGAGGAAAAGGCCGTCTTGGGTTAGAGAGAGAGAGTATCGTGGAGGAGAGAGAAGGAAGAGGAAGAAAAGAAAAAACACGAACATTCTGCCGAAGATAGAAAGATTTTGTGTTCGGAGTGGTCGTTTGTTTCAGTTTTTTCTATGTGAATTTGCATGACGAAACACTGCTACACTACATGTAACACACTGAGACAGAGTAAGGAACATCTGTGGGTCCCATCTTGGATTTGAAAATGGATCATAGAGACGTGTTAAACGCGTGCGAGAACACGAGAAGTCTTCACAGTTCATGCTCCATTTCACGTTTTTGGTGCATGTGTCTGCTCCATACTCCAAAATCTGATAAAGTCCATAACTCACTAGCTGTTACTTTATGTTTAAATATTTTGTTTTTGTATTTTATTTTCTATAATTTTAAAATTTATTGAATTTGTTATAATATTTATGTATTATATTAAACTTTAATTTTAAGGTTTCAATTCTCGATAGGACCACCTTGTCGGAGATGTTTTTCAGTGAAGTTTCCTACAAAATTTGTAGATATTAATATGATAGATTTTCTGAATGTTTGAGTTCTTGTTCACTATATCTGGCGTGTGATTCACGATACTATTTCCACTTTATTAAAGACAAATAACGTCTAAAGAAATAATGTTTGTTCTAAAACCTTTAGAAAATATGAATGGATCTTGGAAAAAAAATCGTAATCTATCCGTTTGAAATATTTAAGTGCAAAAAAATATATAAAGGAAAAATATATAAAGATTGAAAAGTAAAATATAAGGATGAAAAGAAAGATAAAGTTATTTCTATATTGATTCATTTATTTTCAAATTTACATTACACACTTATAGATATTGATTTTATTATCTTGATAAAATTTAATTAGAACTACACTTCATATTATTATGTATAATCACTCAAAATATGAACAATGATACAACCAAACTATAGAAAAATCCAACTAAGGTATAAAAAGATTACAAAAGATTTGGAAACATTTTTAAGCATTTGTTGAACCAAAGGATTGTATAAAATGTGTTCGAAACAATGTTAGTAATTTCTAAAAAAAAAACACAAAAACAAATTTATAAAAAAATTTGATTATTTACTGATTAATATCGATTACTTTTTTAAAAGAATAACTGATTATATCGTTCTTTTGTTAATTCTGTAAACCTAATTTCAACAATGTAATCAATTATTCTTGCTGTTAAAAGATTAAATACAAACTTTTTTTTCTCCACAAAGTTTCAGTTAATTAATTATATAAAGAACTAATAATATTTGCACTTAAGGGATTAAATGCAAACTTTATATCTCCACTCAGTTCAAGATAATTAAATATATCAAAATTAATCCATTATTTTAATTATTTTTGTTTTTCGTTAAAGTTAAAACTCAATAACAACAACCTAATATATTATAATGGATTATAACTTACTTATAATAATCCATTATGAGTAAAAGGTGTACTTGTACAACTTAAAAATAAAGTACGTTCAATCATAATAAACTATTTTGTCGTAAAATTTAGAAACATCGTTTAAAATATAATCAAATAGAAACTTAATTAATAAACATGATGCATAATCTAATACAAACTTATTAAAATGCAAAATAATCACTCGTTCAAGAAAATAATAACAAACAAGATTGTAATGAGGAAGAAGCTTTCCATTTTTGTGCCCTCCAATCAATTTCATTATCAAGTAAAATATGTTAAAAAGCTGATCAATTGCTTTTATATAAAAAAGAATATTTTTAATGTTAAATATTAAGTATTTGCCAATTTTAAAGAAATTTGTTATTTTAAATTTAAATATATTGGTTTTCTGAAGATTTTGGTTCAATGCAATTCAAAGTGCTTTAGATGAATTAAATTAACTCGATGTGAATCCTTTTGCATGGACTAACAAACTTACATTTTTTTTTTTCAATTTGAATTAAAGTGTTTTAGTGCTTATGAATCCACTATTAAAACAAATTTGATCAACCATTCATTTGTATAATGAATTAAAGTTACAAATATCTTTAAATTGCTAAATTTTTTCTTTATATATATTTCAATCAAGAATTCGTATCATATTTTTGGTATTTGTTGTATTTAGATATTCAATGGTGGATAAATCAAAAAGATGAAATGGAGAAAATAATAGATGAAGAAGAGGGTGGAGATAAAGATTTGACATGAATGTAAATAACAGGAAAGTAAATCACTAATGGTGTGTTTGGATAGAGCCTTTTTATAAAACAATTCATTGTTTTTGAAGAATTTGGATTTCTTTGTGATGAAATCCTTTGTTTGGATAGAGAAATTAAAAAACATTTAAAATGCAAGTATTTTTTTGAAATATTTCAATTAGCTAAATTAGTAGAAATTCAAATACCCTCAATAGGTAGAATTTGAAATTTTTCTCCCCCAACCTCACACTTTAGATATCTCTGATAGAATTGTCAATTTGGCCTAGTTCATAAGTGGGCTCAACGAGCCAGGCCGACAACTCAACGAGCCAGGTCGACAACTCGACGAGCCAAACAAGTCGAACGGACCCCACGACCGATATATATATATATATATATATATATATATATATATATATATATATATATATATATATATATATAACCTAACTCTTAGAACACAACTTTTTGATAACATAATAAAAAAAATAGGAATAAGTATGTTTTTAGTAGTGTCTAATAGTCATTCTGATTGGACTGACATGTTAATTTATATTAATTTTAAAAAAATATTAAAATTTTAAATACGAATTAAATATTTTTTTAAAAGTAAAATAAATTATTTTTATCTCAATATTGATTTATATAATTGTAATAATTTAATATTTATATAACATAATAATCAATTAATTAGTTCAAATCACTATTTATGCTAAGTATATCTTTAGTTCATATTTTTACATGTAAAATTGGCATTCACACATCTTTGTCAAAGTTCATATAACATTTGTCCCTATACTTTCGTAATACATGAAATACGTCCTTCAGAACCAAAAGAAAAAAATCTAAAAACATAAAATAAAAAAATTAGTTTGAAATTACACGTGTCAATGACATGGTCGTCACGCATTGGCAGAACATTATAGGGACAAGAGGAGCCACGACTCCCCCTTTGGAATTTTTTTTATATATGTTTATATTTTTTTAATTATAAATATATATTATTTATATTAAGTTTATATTATGGAAAACAATAATAAAAAATTTAATGGAAACATTGATTTATGAAAGAGATTAAGGTTTTGTTTTTGTTATAAGATCTTTCTATCAATGTAAGTTATTATGAAAGTGTGTGAGGAGAAAAAATTATGAAGAGATAATTTGGGAAACAAAGGTTGGAGAACACATAGATTGAGATTTAAATATATATATATATATATATATATATATATATATTCTTTTTTTTATTTTTTTTTTTGCATGATCTCTCAGATATCAAGGTTAGTATCTTATAATGATTTATGTATATTAGATTTATGATTCTTCTTAGGATGTTTATCCCAAATTAGTATAAACCCTAATTATGATTTTAGGAATTCTTTTATGAAATTGGTATGAACCCTCATTATAATTTTTTTCAAATTAGTATAACCCTTAATTATGAAATTTAGGGATTTGTTTTCCTTCCTATGGTAAATTTTTTAAAGTTTTGAATTTATACAGGAGGGGTGATAAATTTATATTAGAAAGAGTATGATAAGGTACTAAGGCCTTATCTAAAATGGTATTCATGGTTTGGTATCATGATATAATAGCGAATGATAGTCATACTTTTTTGAATTCTACTGTTATGTGTGTTTGTTTTAAGCAGAAGAAATGAAGAGAGAAAATGAAAAACTTTTTTTTAACTAAAAAAATTTATATATATAAAAAAAATCTAATTTGGCACTCCTAAATTTTTTGTTCAAGTTTCGCCACTATCATCACGTGTTCTGACATGTCAGTCCAGATAGTATGACCATTAGACACATCCCCTAAACATTAACGCCGTCAGCTAAATTTCATGCATTACTAAAATATAGGAACGAATTTTGTTTAAACTTTGAAGGAGAGACGAAATTCAATTTCGCAAATGATGATTAAAAAAAAAAAAACTTATCCCTAAATAATACATATAATGAATGAGTGATAAAATGTTCAATTGAAAAAAGGAAGAAAATAGAACAATATTCTAACTATAGTAAAACAAACAAATAAAAGAAAAAAATAATGAAAGAGTTTTTCTTGAAATAAATATATTTTAATAAAATTCTAATCTTATATGATAAATTTGCAAGGTGAGAAATTGGAGTAAATAATTAGAAGTTGTTATTCTATGTCTCTCTTTATTTTACTTTTGCATGGATTTTGAAAATTCTTAGGTGCTTCTAGTGTAATGCTGTTCAATCCAGATTTGGATTTTTCGACTCTATAAGTAATCTTTGAATGTGATGATGAGTTATTAGCAAAACAATGTACGAGAATTCTCCAATCCAATGCTCCATTATTCACCTGTCTCTTTTTTTTTTTCCTTTGAGTTCATTAAATAGAGGTATTAATTCATGGGTTAATATGGTTTATCAAATGTTTGGTTGGAATTAAAAAAAATTGATTTTTTAAATATAGATTAAACTCAACTCTGTTTATTTAACTTGAGCGTTAGACGACCTTAATTGGATATTAAATTCAACTCGATTTATTTATCATTGTTTCAAATTTTTTTATTATATTTATTTATTATCCTTAATTACTTAGATCGATAATTTGATATTTATAAAAATTAAAATGTTATTTAATAATGTTTGAATAATTTGAATGTATAATTTATTGTTTGTCTAATTATATAAATTTACATTTTTACTTTTAACCACTATATTTATAACAATGTTTTGGTGAAATAAGTGTATTCTTTTATTGTACTAGATGAATTGAGTCAAACACTTTGATCGTTGTGTAAATATACAGAAAAAATTAAGAGAATAAAATATCTTTAAATGAGTCAATCTATTTAACTTATTAATCCGGGTTACAAAGTTTTGATTCACTAATAAGATTGAAATGGCTTATTTTTAACTAGACTCATGTTTGATTCACTTAAATACTCCTTTATTTCAATCAACAAATAAGAAAATAACATTAAAATGGTACAGGCAAAAGCACAGAAGAGTTTAACCCGTAAAGAAAAAAAACACAGCATTCATCCTACATTTCATACACCTACGCATAACTTTTGTCAAAAGTTGGAACAAAAGCCTTGGGAGCAATCTCTGAGTGGATCTAAGATCCACACTTCCATCGTTCTTATCACTTTGATTTCCCGCTGATTAAAAAATAAATAAAAAATCACTTTGATTTCCCATTATTAATGGTCTCCCTATTCTTTTATCCCGCAACAAAAAAAATCTTATTTTGACATCAATTTAGTTTTATACATGCCAACTCTTGCACTAAGAGCTCTACTTATACTTGAAATTACAACCACTCTTTGTTCTAAATAAACTTATGTTTGATATTACTTATGAATATTTTATTAAAAAACGAAAGAAAAAAGAAAAAAAAAGGGAAATCATACAAAATTCATGACAAAATTACATTACACACGTAGAAAAAATATCTATTATTCAAAAAAACAAGTAAAAACATGGATGGATAATAATAAACTCATGATTTCCTTCACAAAACTCATTCAATACTTTGAACTATATGTAAAAAGACAAATCCTTCAGCATAAAAAATTTACTATCTGTCAACTTTCTTTGAAATCATCAGTGATCTTGATAAGTCTTTGTTTTGGATTTAGTGTTAACTTTCTTTGACCTACGGCTATCAAATTTCCTTGTAGTTTGAAGTGACTCATTATCCTTTCACTATTATAATCTTATCTCTCATCATGCATATTAGTGCTATTAAAAACTAACTTTAATTCCTCTGCAAAACAAGTTTCATTAGACATTAAAGAATTAAGAATGTCTCATAACTATTATGTGGTGAGTCTAGTTGTTATAAACCCTACAAATTATTGATAATGAGAGTAACATACTCCAAAGAAGACATATCAACCAAGGAATCAGACTCCACTAGCATATCACTATATAGATTCTTAACAAGAGAATATTCATTTATAACACAAATATTATCACGATGAATCACCATTGACATGAGTTATGACTAAACAACAAGTTATGCCACAACAGGTTATACCATAAAAGACTGAACCACGAACTAACCACTCTTTTTCCATTCTAAACATTATTCCCATGGGTTATTCCTCTTTCTCTCCATGTCCACAAAACCATCTTTATGATTTGAGTTCAAAGAATAACCTACGATACTTACCAATTGTTCTTCCACCACTTAGACTTGTGTTTCATCTTAGGACCATTCTTTTAATTTTCTCCAATTCTGGTATTTAAATTCCAAGGTTTTCTTCCACAACCTATCACTTTATGCAGCTAGGTTCCATTTTCACTTTGCTAAAAGAGTTCGAAATTTAATATATTCTTTTGGATTCTCTTAATCTTCTTAACGAAGATTGACATTTTGACAAAGGATAAGTAGAAAAGGGGCAAAGCAATTGGGGCAAACTTAATTAGAAATATTATACCTCAAAGAATAGGTATGGCCCCTTTCATCTTGTGAATCTTTTATTGATTTTGTCTAAAGTTCCCACAAATGATTCTTTATGGGAAAACTCTTAATAACATGTCCAAATTAAAAAAATAAAATAAACTTCATATGCTTAGAATATAGTATAATTGTATAATCTTTTAATATGTTACTATGTGATCTTATCCCTCCCCACTTTAGTTTTGAAAAAGAAAAATTGACTTTTTAAGCTGGAGATATGTTCGAATTCATGAAGTAGTCAAATTCCAATGAAATATTAACTTTTATCTAATTATTTTTTCTACTAATTTATTCATGGAGAAAGTGTGCTTGTTTTAGTAAAACTATTTTAAAATCTGACTCGTCCCTCGTCCATAATGGTCGAAGTTTTACATATTTCAAAACAAACTAATAAAATTAATAAGAATATCATTTTTCTAAAAAAATTTACTTAATTTTGTTGTAAAAAGAATTTAATTAATGATAAATTAGAAATATAAAAATGTCAATACATAGTTAAAAATTAATAATGATCTCAGTTCAATTACATCAAATAAAATTAATATGATAAATAGCTAATGATCTTATATTTTTTGTGCTTATTTCTCTCTTGCACTATTCCTTTTTGTGTCTTTGTCAAATGGATTTATGTTTGCCATTCTTGTTCCATGTCTTTGTTCCTTCTGTTTTGAGTGATAATTTAGTTTCAATTTCTTTCAAAAAAGAAATTACAGTTAAAGAAGTAAATGTGAAAAATGTTAGAAAACCGTGCATAAGTATTCGTCGTTGTTTGTTTATGATAATAGGATTGCAAAAAAGTGCTACAATTTTTTTTAGCTGAGATCGAAAATACCCAGAGTGTGGTTACTTGTTTTGAAACTTTACCTTGTGTTTCAATGATGAATTGAATAATCTGACATACCTAACTTTGTGTAGTATTTGGCAAAATCTTGTTACTATATGTAGGTAACAAAAGACATTCAATTATACATTTTAACTTAATATATACTTGCATAAAAAACATTTTAACATTATAAAAAATAGACAGATTTTTTAAATTATTTTAAAAATAAGTATGATTAAATTTCATATTTTGATAAAATATACATTTTTAATATTTACTGCTTTTGTTTCTTTGATGTGTACTCCTAATACATATATAATATATCCAAAAAGTTCCACACATAAAAACAAAGCATTTTCTGTCATCTTTGATGAAAGAGTTTAATAAACTTCATTTATCTGTCAAAAAAGGTTTAATACTCTCAGGCAGAAGGATGAAACAAAATAGGGTCAAAAAATGTTTTGATATACAAGAGTGACCTGCCCTAAAACATTAGTGTGCCTGCAACAAAGACAATTAATCCTACGGACATGATTCTGTATGACTAAAGATTGAGACAACCAATTATTCCTTTATGATGTCATCTGCTAAACAAAGTTATCAAAGTTTGTACCTTTTTCTTTTTTCTAGACATTTTCTTTTTATCTTTTGTTTTCTTGTTCCTTTTCCAAATCTTAAAATCGGATGTTTTTGTACATAATTTAGTTTTATTTATTACGTTAAGTGTCATTATTGTTTTTTATATTTGTTACTGTATATATATATATATATATATATATATATATATATATTTGTTCTATATTTTTGTTATGTTTTTCGATTTAATCTTTATTTTTGTTTTGCGTTTAATTATGTCTTTAATTTTGTCAATTTTAGTCAATTTGGTCATGTTTGTTAACAATGTTTAAATAACGTCAGTGCATAGTACATGTCACATGTCAACTCTTGGTTTTTTAATTTTTAATTTTTTAATTTTTTAATTTTTTTAATTCTAAAAAAATTATCCACATGTCAATGCCAATACCATATGTCAAGTTGTGATTGTGTTATTTTCTTTTGGTTTAATTACTCGGATGATACCCAATTTGGTACAGGTGTGTCAATCTGATACATGCTTTTAAAAAGTGTCAATTGCATCCCAACTTTTGAAAAAATGCTTCAATTAGGTCTCTTTCAGACAGAGTTGACTAACATCGTTAGTCAACGTGCCACGTGTCAGTTTGTGATTTTTTTGATTTTTTTTAATTTTTTTTTAATTTTCTTTTAAATTTTTTTAATATTTTGAAAAAAAAAATTGCCACATGTCAGGTCCCTGTGTGTCACACTGGCATTGTTAGTGCCACGTGGCATTGCAATGCTACGTGTCAGTGTCACTATCAGATATAATTGTGTTGATTTCGATTTAGTCCCTATATATGTCTTTTTGTTTCAATTTAGTACATACTTATGTGATGGTCAACTCCGTCTGAAAGGGACTTAATTGAAGTACTTTTTTAAAAGTTGGGATGTAATTGACACTTTCTTAAAAGCGAGTACCAGATTGACACACATGTACCAAAGTGGGTATCATCCGAGTAATTAAACCTTTTCTTATTTGAAACTAGTTTTAAACTCGTACATACATACGATTTGATGTTTCTTTGTGTGTGTTTTTTATATTAATAAATATATATTATATTACAAAATATTTAAATACATCTTATATTAAAAGATATTTAGAAAAAAATAATTTTATTTTTAAGTTTATAACTAAATTTTGAATAGAATCAATGCAAAAACTATTCATAAGTTTAGAAAATCAATATATATGAAAAAAATGTAAAGAGTAGATTTTGTTAAATACAAGAATACATGTTAAAAATATAAAGTAAACTCTCTAAAAATACAAAGGATAAAGTATGCAAAAATACGTAGATATTCGTTATAAATACAAATCAGTGTATGGACATATTGATCTAATGTGTATTGTTAGACTCCTATAATGAGTGTGTCAACAACTTCGTCTAATATCTAATGTTAGACTCGTCTAATCAGTATATGAACACATTGATCTAAATTTTATTGATACACTCATCTATTGTGTATGGACAAACTCATGTAATGTGTATTGCAAGGCACATCTAATATGAGAATGAATAAAGTTGTATAATATTTATTAATAAACTCATTTAATATGTGTATAAATAAACCCATCTAATGTATATTGTTAAACTCATTTAATCGGTGTATGGACAAACTCATCTAATTGTATTACAAGACTCGTTTAATCAATGTGTAGAAAGACTCACCTGATACGTATTCTTATACTCGTCTAATTAATACTAGAAATTACTTGTTTTATGTTTTATGCACAAAACACTCGTCTAATTAGTGCATGGATAGACTCATCTAATGTGTATTACTAAACTCGTCTAATTAGTATATGAACAAACTCATCTATATCGCAAGATTAATCTAATTAGTGAATGGACATACTAGTCTAATATGTATTAATAAACTTGTCAAATTTGTTATGAAAAAGCTTGTCTAATGCATATTCTTAGACTTGTCTAATGTCTGAATGACTTATCTAATGTCTATTGCTAGATTGGTAGGATTAATTCATCGACAACTCATCTAATCAAAGTATTCGTAAACTCATCTAATCAATGTATGAAATGACTCGTCAAATATCTTTTTGTTATACTCTTCTAATTAGTGTATCTACAGTCTCGTCTAATGTGTATTGTTAGACTCGTCTAATTAGTGTATGTTAAGATCTGTCTAATGTGTATTATTAATCTCGTCTAATTAGTGTATGAAAAGAGTCGTCTGATGTATATTGCAAGATCCATCTAATTAGCAAATGAACATATTTGTGTAATGTGTATTAATAGACTCGACTAATCTGTGTAGGAAAAAGCTTGTCGAATATATATTGTTAGATTCATCCAATAAATATATGAATTATTTGTCTAATATGCATTGCTAAACTGGTTTGATCAATTCATTGATAACTCATCTAATCGAAGTATATGTAAACTCATCTAATCAACGTATGAAATGACTCGTCTAATATTTTGTTTTTATACTTTTCTAATTTATGTATCCAGAGTCTGTTAATGTGTATTGTTAGACTCGTGTAATATTTTTTACTATACTCGTCCAATAAGTATATGAAAAGACTTGTCTGATGTGTATTCCTAAACTCGTCTAATCAATGTATTGATAAACTCTTCTAATATGTATTGTTAGAGTGTCTCATAAGTATATGGACACACTCGTTTAATTATTAGAAAACAAGTTTTCACGTCAGTAATTTATTTGAATTTTATTTTCCCTATCATTGTTTAAGCAGACATCATCATGTCAACTTACTACTCCTTCACGCCGTTTAACCTAATTTAACAAAAAGGGCATGATTAATACCATTTTTAAAAAATGAGGACCTAATTGAGACTTATAAAAATAGAGAGACCAAATTGATATTTTCGAACGAGAATAGGGACCAAAGACATAATTTTGCCTAACTATATACTACCACTCTCGGAAACAAAAATGTGGAAAACAATTTACCACCTCTATTGTGCGTAGAGCTGTCAAAATGGGTTGGAACCCGCGCGCCAACCCAGCCCACCATGAGTTCGAGTTGGGTTGGGTTGAAATGTTTTTACAAATTTTAGTACGAGTTAATTTTTGACCCGACCCACCTAAAAATCCGACTCATCTGGGTTGAACCTGTGGTGAGCTGGGTTGGTGAGCTAACCCGTAGATAAAGGGTCACGCTAGTATTTTTTATTTATTAAGTTAGACTTTGTATTTGAGTCGGGTTAGGTTGCTCTTTTTAACCAACACATTGGTATTTTGTATTTTTATGATTTTGGTTTATATTTGGAATTTAAAATTGTTTTAGATTGTATTGAAGTTTATTTATATTTTAATAAGAATTATAATAATTTTTTTAAGACTGAAGAAAAAAATGTATTTTTTTAATTAAGTGAGATAGTGAACCAACCTGTTTAATCCACTAATCCGTGATGAACTGAATCGGGTTTAAAATTTTTTTTGCTTGCTAACAAATGAGTCTGACTCACTAAGTAACTATCCCGTAGTTGGATTGAGTCGAATCTGGCCGAATTATCTATTTTGACCGTTTTTCGGAAGTTTATTCTTGATTTTTTTTTCTGACGACGTTACCTTTATCATTTTACCCATTTACGCACCACTAAAATTACAATCTGACCTACTACAGCGTGACTCAATTTAGCAAATCACCACCACCTTCCAAGACAATCACCAAAGCTTTCGGATAACCACACCACTACACACCTAATCCAACTAAATCGGTGTCTCAAACTCATAAGGGGATAGATGAAAATTAAAAGAAAACAAATATGGGTGCAGGAAGCAATTGCCCATATTCTTTTGCAATTAGGCTATTGGAGACACACATGCTATACAATTGTTATTTACACCGCTCAATTTTATTACTATGCTTTTTATACATTTTAAAAAAAAAATACTCTTTCGTAAAGTGATTAGCCTTAAAATTTTGACAATTCTTTTACAAGTACGTTTTGGAAGTAAGTTTTAAAAATACATATCCGTTATATCTAAATTTTTCCATTTTTTTTTCAAGTTGTGTTCCAACTTTAGCATTTTAGAAAACACTTTCCGAGTTTTAAAATATTTAACAATTAAAAAATTTCGTTGAAGAAATATTAAAAATTTAACACATTGAAAATAAGTATATTTCAAGGATGTTTTGAAATTTTAACATTTTGGAAAGTAAAAGTTGAATATTTTAGAAAAATAGATATAAAAAATATATACCGGTAAAAATAATAAATATGAATAAAAATTATCCTATTGTATCAATTTCTTGGAAGCCCAGTTAAGTAATCAAAACATTCCAATTTTCTATGCTTTTATTTGGTTGAAGTTTGTTATGCGTACACTAAAAATAGTTATTTTTTTATTTTTTTAAATCTTAGCAGCAAGGCAAGGCATGATTCTAATATTCAAATCAGAAAGAAAATAACAAAGCAACCACTTTCAAGTATCTGTTAAAATCCATACCAGAACAATTTCACTATACAAATCAAAGGGAACACAAAAACACTTCTAAGAAAAGAATGTCCATTTCACCAAAACCAAACAAAACCATAAAAACTTCTTAATTACTTATTTATGTAACCTCTTTCTTCATTGCCAAACATGTAACCTATTTATTCACCATAAACAGCACAGTAACAATGTAACATCCAGTTCCACGCACCAGTTACTGAACCAAAGATACACCCAAAAAGAACATTAGTTCATGTCATAACAAAACCACGTTGCCACAACCTCAAGACAAAACTGAACCAACATAGCTCAATTGTATTTAACAAAGGCAAAATTCCGAAAATCATAAACTGACAAAACCTCTGAGCTTTAGATTGAAGAAAAAACCTAAGATATGGATGTTCATGTGAGTAATCTACAAAATCTACAACCCCTTTTGGAAAACGTTGTAGCAGAGAAAACTCCGAAAACCCCAGCACAAAAAACGATGAGAAAGGCATTCAAAGGCACAGCACATTTGTCGAAGCTTCTTCCAACAGGAACAGTGCTAATATTCCAAACCCTGTCACCACTTTTCACACACCAAGGGCAATGCAAAACCGTTTCAAACAAAGTCATGACCATTGTTCTGTTGAGCCTTTGCAGCATCTCATGCTTTGTTCTTTCCTTCACTGACAGCTTCAGGGATGAGAGGGGGAAGGTGAGATATGGGGTGGCATCAGCGAATGGGATTTGGGTTATGGATGCATCAGTGAAACTTCCTGCAGAAGAGGCACAAAAGTATAGGCTAAGGTTCATTGATTTCTTGCATGCATTTATGTCAATATTGGTTTTCTTGGCCATTGCACTCTTTGATGGAAGTGTGGTGAGTTGTTTTGCTCCAAAGCCTTCTGAGGAAACCAAGGAGCTTCTCATGATTTTGCCTGTTGGGATTGGCACTGTGTGTAGCCTTTTCTTTGTTGCATTCCCTACCCAAAGACATGGGATTGGTTTCCCTCTCTCTCGTAATTAGTATCATCTTCTTCATTCTTTAACCATGCTTTTCTGTAATTCTCATAATGGTTTTTCTTCTTCTTTGCAACATGAATAACAAATTTCTCACTTTAGTTTCAACAATCACTCAATGTGTAACTGGTGAGATCGGTTAAAACCCAGATAAAATGGGATTTAAATCAATTTGCCTCACGTATGATTCAGGCTTTTTGAAAACATTCAGTCATCTTAATTAGTTGTTGACCAAGAACATGTCTGAATTTGTGTTCAGGGTACGTATTCTAAAAAAATAGAGTTAGTTCTGACTTATATCATTTTTTAAATGGAGTTATTAAAACAGCTGGAAATATATCTAACTGATAAAAATTTTAGTAACCCAAAAACTACTAATTAGTAACGCAACCATTGTTTGATAGAATAGAGGGATACTATTATCTTTTATTTTTAATTTATATTAATAATTTAAATATTTTTAAAAAATATATTTCTTCTTATATTTGTTATTTTCTCCCTTTTTAGCTCACCCAGATGTACATCCCATGCACTTCTATTAGGTGTATTTTTCTCTATCATCGCTTAGATCTCAGCTTATTGTCGTCATTGCTCTACCACGTGGACACAATTCTTGTAAAGTAAAACGCTTTCTTAATGTAATTTAGAATTTATGTTAATGATTTCATCAAATTACAATGTTAAATAGATCGGAAACTAAGGGAAAACTACACTCTCCCATTATGTCAAAACTAATGGCCACTTTCCTAACAAATAGGTTAGCTAAAATAAAGCTCCATCAATCCCTAAAAATAGGTTAACATAAGACTGTTATTTAAACATTAATTAAATAAAAACAACATAAAAAATTTCATAAAAAATCTTTTAATAATCCCTCCCTTAAACTAAATGCCCAAAGGCTTTAGTTTACTTCGGACGGTGCAATCATGTCGAGCATACTCTTGATCTTCACAAACTGTTCAAGCTTGAGTGGTTTAGTCATTATATCTGCTATTTGGTTTTGGGTGTTGCATTGACTTAACTTGATTCTTCCTTCTTTGACAAGATTTCTTAAGAAATGAAATCTAACATCAATGTGTTTGCTTCTACCATGAAATACGGGATTTCCAGACAACTTAATACCTAAATTGATGTCACATAGAATTAGAATATGCTTTTGTCTTTTGAAACCAATGGTCTCAAAATACATTGACATGCACATGAAGCGACATATATGTATTCTGACTCTGTAGTCGATAATGTCACTATTGGTTGTTTCTTAGATGACCATGAAACTGCAACAGTTCCTAACGAAAAAACAAATCATGATGTGCTCTTTCTATCGTTTACATCACCTGCATAATCATTATCTATATAGGCCACTAAAGTGATATATTCTCTTTTCTTGTAGAGTATCCCCAGCTCCATAGTCCCCTTTACATACATACCGTAGGAATCGTTTGACAACATTCCAATGAATATGAAGGGTTCTCCATGAATCTGCTAATTAGGCTGACCACATACATCAAGTCAGGTCTGGTTGCAATTAGGTACATAAGGCTTCCAACTACTTGTTTGTAGAGTGTGGCATCTGCTTTAGGTCATGTGTCAATTCTAGATAACTTCATTCCTGGGACAATATAATTCTTTACTGCATCGCACTCCATCATATTAAATCGAGCCAATACTTCCTATGTATATTTTCTTTGACATATGAAGATACCATGTGTATTCTACAAAACTTCAATTCCCAGAAAATACTTCATCTTCCTCAAGTCAGTCATATAAAAAATTGACATCATAGAATCCTTAAACTCATCACACATACCTTTATCATTGTTGGTGTAAATTAAATCATCCACATATAGACTCACAATAATAATTTCACCATCCTTTGCTGACTTTGTGAACAAAGTGTGTTCACAAAAACATCTTTCAAAGCCATTCTGTAAGAAATATGCTTCTATTTTGTTATACCATACTCTTGGTGCTTATTTGAGCCTATAGAGTGCCTGCTTCAATTTATATACCTTTCCTTCCTGTCCCTTTCCTATGAATCCAACTGGTTTTTGAACATATATTTCCTCCTTTAGTTCTCCATGGAGGAATGCACTTTTCACATCTAGTTGGAATATAAACCACCCATTTTGTGCTGCCATGGATAGGATTATGCGAATAGTATCTAATTTGGCCATTGATGCAAACACCTCTGTGTAATCCACTCCATAGTGTTGTGTATAGCCTTTTTTTACTAACATTGCTTTAAACTTGTCAATCTCATCGTTCTCCTTGAGTTTAGTTTTATATCCACTTTACTCCAATCGGTCTTACGTCTTTAGGAGCATGAGTCAACTCCCAAGTTTGTTTTTTCTTTATAGCCTTCACCTCTTTCACCATTGCCTCTTGCCACTTCTTACTTTTAACTGCTTCTTCAAAGTAACTGGATCAGTTTCAGCTACTAGCATAGCACTAGTATGTTGTCATCGTATATGCTTCCCCCTTCTTCATAGTCTGCCATCCACACTAGTTTTCTCCTATTTCTTCTCACCCTCCCTTTAGTTGGGATCTCACATGTTGGTGTGTGAGATTTGTTTCTGGTGTATGTTCCCGCAACATGTGATTTTGATTGCTCCTCCTCTAATTTAGATTGTGAATCAATGCTTTCTTCTTCTCCTTCAACAATTTCTTGGTGACTTTCTGCTTCACTTTACTCCTACCTCCAACTTATGTTTTCTTCAAATACAACATCCTTGCTGATTAATATTTTCTTGTTGATTGGATCAAATAGTTTGTATGCCTTGGATTCATCACTGACTCCAAACAGAACACACAGTCTACTCTTGTTATCAAGCTTAACTCGTTGTTGGTCTGGTGTGTGGACATGAGCTAGGCAACCGAACACACGAAAGTAGTCAACAAATGGTTTTATTCCACTCCATGCTCCCTCTAGAGTCTTGTCTTGTTCTATTGATGTAGGGCTTCTATTCAGAATATATACACACCATTTTGTAGCTTCTTGCCAAAAGATTTTTGGGACATGTCTTCCAAGCAGCATAGTGTGAACCATATGCATGATGGTTATGTTTTTCCTTTCAACAACCCCGTTCGGCTGGGGACTATAGGCAACAATTAGTTCCCTTTTTATCCCTTGATTTTTTCAAAACTCCTCAAACTCTTTTGAGCAAAATTATCCTCCTCACCAGTGTAGGAAGGGACTTTGACAGCGGTTATTTATAATATTTTACACCGGTTCCGAAGTATATTGGGGCGAGGCCAAAAGGGAAACGCTTTTGGCCTTGGTCGTGAACCAAAGCCATATATCCCCAGCTTTCTGCTTCGGTTCAAGCCTAACCGAAGCCATATGTGCAATTTATTTTTAATTTTTTTAAAAATTCGATCACCTTTTGGCCTCGGTTCTGGTATGAACCGAGGCCTAATATGGTGTTTTTTTTTAATTATAACTGCAACCAAGATCGTTTCTCCAATTCTTCTGTTGCTATTTTCCCTCTTCCCATAAACAAGCAAATCTAGCTTTTATACTTTGATAGACAGGTCACTAGTGCATGCCCCACTCTCTAGTATAGGAATAGGAATGAACCATTTAGCATCATGCATATACTAAAAATGGCTACAATGGAATAACACTCATATCAGAGAATATAATGCAGTTGTTCACTGTTCATGCCTTCCGCCAAACCTTAAAATCCAAATGGTCTAGAATCTATATTTTCTGTCTACATTCTGCTTATAAAATGTTAAATTTCAGCACAAGGTAGGTAGGCCTACGCATTGTCCACACTTAAAGGCCAAAGGGCTATTATGCGAGTGTTTAGGATGTGAAATAAAACCATTCGTATGTCATGATCTAAACTTAGCTTTTCTGGATAACTGGCGCATGAAAATTGGAAAGGGTGAAAAATTTAAATTATATGAAGAAAATTACACCCGAAGCTATCAACACTTCGTGAATGCCAAATTAAGATTTGTACGTGCATAAAAAATTGCAACTCAGAAGTGTACCGAGTTTAATAATGTCAAGTTTGCAGTAATCTTTGCATTTCCATCCTTAATAACAACATCCATTTTTGACAAATTAGCCAAACTTGAAGGAAAGTTTCTGCACAAATACAAAAGCACACAATGAGATCAATCAAAATTTAATTTCCCATATAAAAAATTTACATTCTTATAAATCAAAAGAGACCAATATGAAGACCCAAGATGATAATCGACAAGATAAAAGCAAATAATCAAAGAGAAAACTCACTCAAATATAACCCTAGCAGCAAACAGTCCTGGACTTCCAAAACCAAACCACTCAAAGTTTCAACGCCCCTACAACAAAGGTGACCTGTAGCATAAAATTGCATTAAAATATAATACAGAAGCATGGACATGGATAATCTCATTCACTTACGTTGTGGGGCGAGGGGAAACCAATTTTTTGAACTCACCGAAAGCGAGAGACAAAGATTTAATCGACTACGCATGATGGTTGATGGCAGATGCTGTGCAGCAACAGAAGGCGGAGCGTGATGGGGATGGCAGCGAAGTTCGCGCAGAGTTTTCAAACTCACCTGCGGCGGGAGATGATTTGCAATGGGTGAACTTGAATAGCGCGACGGAGGCGATGACGCACGACTATTGACGGAGGATGCTGGTTGGCAACGGAGGTAGAGCGTGGTGGTGGTGGCAGAGCGGAGAAATTCACACAGAGAGAAAAGAGTTGGGGGAGACGATGAATAGTAGTTAGGGTTTGCAAATTGGGAATTTTAATAACCCTTATTGCCTCGGTCCTTAAAGACCCGAGGGCAAAAGCCTGTTGCTGATGGCATTTTTGAAAATTTGAAAGCTGATGCTGCCTTATATGCTTCGGTTCAGTTTCACCCGGGGCCAAAAGCCCAATTTATTGCTTTGGTCCTTAAAGACTCGAGTCCAAAAGCCTGATGCTGATGGCATTTTTGAAAATTTGAAAACTGACGCTACCTTATATGTTTCGGTTCTGTTGGAACCGGGGCCAAAAGTTGGACGAAAATTGCAAAAATGTCACCGCCTCCTTATAGGCTTCGGTTCAGCTGCAATCGAGGCCTATAAGGCGAAGTAAAATGTTAAATTTGCATTAGTGCCTCTATCATAGGTTAGGTGTTCGAGCCTGTTGTGCCAAAGTTGAGAAATGTTTTCTGCATTCATCTGGAGACACATATATGTTCCCATGGTTGCTATAAATACAAACATCATGCTACCATTCATTGGGATTTCACATAGTACTCCTTTCTCGTGGTGTGCAATAGTGCAAGTGTTCCTTTGACCTTTGATGCTCAACCCCTTTTCCTGAAGTTGTCCTATGCTCAATAAATTATTTTTCAATTCAGGAACATAATACACATTCCGTTCACCTTCATTCGAATGCTCCCTTTCCCCAGTACATTTATATGAGTATCATTTCCCAGCTTTACTTTGCCTCTAAAATTCTCATCTAACTCTAAGAACCACCCCTTTGTGGCCACTCATGTGGTTGCTGCATCTTGAGTCCAAGAACCACTCAATTTTCTTTCCTTCTTTGTTCTCTGTGAGAACCACTAGTAAGATTTCTTCCTCATGTTCTTCCTTATCCTCCATTTTTGCATCATTTGCTTTCTTCTCCCGCATTGGATATTCATATTGAAAATGTCCAAGTCTATGGCATTTGAAACATTCAACCTCTTTTTTGTTAAATGTTTATCTCCCTCTTCCTCTGCCTTAGAAGGCTCCTCTTGCCCTCCCTCTTCCTCTTCCTCTTCCATCAAATATTGTTTGCATAACCTGCTCTTCTTCAACTGAGCATGCCATTCACTGCTTATGCATCAATAGACTACTTTGCAATTCATCTATAGTCATGGTGTTAATGTTATTGGACTCCTCAATTGAGCATACTACATAGTTGAAACCTACATAGAAGATAATGGAGTGAAAGAAGAAAATCATAAGTTTCATATAAGATCTAATGCATTAGAGATGCTGTAACAAATTATATGAATCAAACTTAGATTAAGAAACCTAATACACAGTATAGTTTGCACTACAAGAAAAAAGCATTTTAGCCACCGGCGAAATCGGTTGCTAAATGAGTAAAATCGGTTGCAAACACTTCTAGACACCAAAAATAAATAGTAGCGAAACCCTTGTCGCAAAGCAAATAGCCACTGATTTGACAATTGGTTGCTAAATAGCCACCGAAATTGTGGTCGCTAATCAATCACTAGAAATTTGGTTACTTTGAAGTATTGGAGATCAGTTTAGCTACTGAACTTTCAGTCGCTAAATCGATCGCTAATGACAACAATTTTTAATATAATAAAATGGTTTTCGGTGCCTAATTCAATCACAAATAAATACATTTTATAATTAATTAAAATAGTATCGGTGGACTAAATCGATGACTAAGTCACCTACTTTTATTTAATTTTCTACTCGCTTATAAATGTTGTATATTTAATTATACTAAATAACAATAAACTTTAATATATAATATAATAAAAAGTAGTATAATACATGATCCAACATAAGACCAAAATGAAAATAATTCTAAATATATATGCAAGTTATAAAGTTATCATACAATTAAACATACAATTAAACCTCACTAATGTTCGTGTGGACTGTAATCACTAGAAGGTCTACTAAATCATCTTCATTGAAGGGTCTGACATAAGATTCTTCAAGTAGATGAACTCTAAAATAAGTTTCATATACTTGTTAGGAACAAGGCAATAAAGGAAAGAATAAAGGAGAGAAAAATAGACACAGAGAATTTAACGTGGTATATAGTAAAATAGAGAACCACATCTCACTATTCTAAGCGATGTGGGACTAAATCAAGCACCATAATACTAACAATTCTCCCACTTGGGGTTTGATTTACATTACCACCTAGTGTAGTGCCTTCAT
>Ga0214543_1004523_pt1 | contig 26270 bp, 6 predicted proteins | sample CNSS2metaG_FD_160094 | JGI IMG/M metagenome (GOLD analysis project Ga0214543, IMG submission 160094) | Root nodule microbial communities from cowpea collected in UCLA plant growth center, Los Angeles, California, USA - CNSS2 | ecosystem: Host-associated > Plants > Roots > Nodule | place: USA... | reverse complement strand
TATATTATATTATATTATATTATATTATATTATATTATATTTTATGTGTAAATATATTATTTATTTATATATATTTTTTAGATTATTTAATAAATTATAAATAGTTTAGTAATTTAAGCGGGGACGGCGGGTATATATATATCCCCATCCCCATCCCCAGTTGAAAATTTCGGGTATTACCCATATCCATACCCATACCCAGTCAAAGGGGGATTCCCCATCAAAACGGGGACGGGTTCGGGTGATACCCACGGGCACGAGTTTATTTGCCATCTCTAGTGCTTGTTGGTACCAGGAGCCTTGTCTGCAACATTCTAAGTTTGGTGTTGTCAACAGATTGCATCTCATCTTTTGAAGTAGGCGGCCTGGACCGCTATATGTTTCTGCTTGACTGGTTACTTTTCATTTGCGGAATTATGTGTAGACGGACTTGGCTGTGCGGTTTTCTTGGTCCGCCTATAGGTGCAGTACATATAGCTTTTGGCTCAATGATAATTTTTTTATCTTAACACTGTGATCTTAAAAGATGTGAAGCTCTCTCTAATGGTTAAACTTATTCAAGGGTAAACGACATTCAACAACTGAAGAGTTTCTACAGAGAAGTCTAGCTCATGCATAAAGTATTGTTTAACCTACAAAGATTTCCACCTCGATCAAGTTTTCTCTTGCCTTGTGTCTATAATATATAGCAAGATTACTCTCCTTTTAAGGCAAAAAAGGTTTAGTACAGTATTCAAGAAGTAAATTAACTGTTGAAGAAAATATGTTGGTATTTTTCGTCGTTGGAAAATGAGAAGAAAAGCACTTGACGAATTACATCTAAGTTTAATTCTTGGTAAATCAAAAGTATATGTGGGTGATTTTCATGTCTCCACGTACAAAAGACGTAAATCAGTGACCCAGATTCTCTTTCTTTTCTCTTTCGTTGCTTTTAGATTTCATGAAGGGCCCCAGATCAGTTTAATCCACGAGAACAAACAACGGTTAAATATTTGGTAATGTAAAAATAATAAAAGTTAACTTTTTTTTTAATGAACATTTTAGCTACATATGGTTATTTTTGTGACGAACAATCTTTTTCCATCTATGATTTCATTTTCCTTGGTAGCATTATGTTGGTCATAACGGTCCCATGTATGCTTTAGACCATATTCACAAGATTTTGTGAAGATTCCTCGACCTGTCTCTTTTCTTTCTTTCTTGTTTCTTTTTTCTGTCTCTGTCTGTCCACCGATTGCTGGATCAATAACTTTTTGACATACATAATTTTCGCCCTCTCTCTCTCTCTTTCAAGGAATTGCAAGCAAAGCAGAATGAACCGTTTCAAACTTAGGCAAGAATATTTCAGAAATGCCAAGAATCTTAATCTCCTACCTAATGCTGCTGAGGGTGAAACTGATAGTGTGGAAAGTGACACCTTTTCTCATCTTCTTTCATGATGGTGTCTCAAATTGTAAGTTAAGTCCCAGATTGACTAAAAATGAGAAAGTAGAACACTATAATAAAGATCCATAAATTCATTATTTTAAGTTTTTGAGTTGAAAGTGGTGTCAATATCTTATGTAATTAAACTCATATCAAATCTCATTGGTGTTGTATCTCCCAATCTCTTTATTGACCTAACAACCTCTTCTCATCTTCTTTCATGTTGGTGTCTCAAATCACATTTGCATGCATCTTTTCCGTATCAGGTAGATATCTCAGAATCCAGCTCGTTCAAATTATGCTTCCAACCCAAAAAAGACGCGTCACCTCTACCTACACAAACATCTTATCATTCACTTTAATCACTCTTTTCTTACAATTCAAAATTCAGCACCATGTTCTTCATTTTTCTTTTCCTTTTCATCTCTTCTTTCATTGTTCAGGGTCCTCCTCACACTTTGATTAAAAACACATATCAACCAAAAGTGGCGCTTTCACCATTTCTTTGACCAAAACACTAATTTCAAAAGAGATCCCAATGGATCGCCTTGATTAATTCCGGGGAACAAAAAGAATTATTGCGGATTTCTTAGCGATCTTACTTAACGAAAATTAAGCCAACCAGAATCTAATAATCCAAAAATTAAGCTTTATTTGGGAAGCACAGAGACAACATTGGGTGACCCCGTAGGTAACATATGGCAATTAAAACAGATCCTTGCCCCTTCAACACACACATTAACCATTTTCTTCATTGACGTCACCAATGCACCACTTTCAACAGAAACGTAACAGTGAGAGTGAAAACAACCAGAACCTAAGAGGGTCAATGAAGAGGTTGTCAATTTCTCTGGTTTCTGTTTGGAACAGTTTTGATAGTTTTCAGAAACGTGTCACTTAAACAGTTCAGAAGCATAGATAGAACGCACCAGCTTCAACCAATTGCATTCAAAGTCCAATTTTGAATTTATTTAGAACGACATTCCCATACTATTGACATGCCAGATACCAACATTCCAAATCCACGTAATTTTTTTTAATGAAAATGTTGTAATACTAAGAATCGAGGATGTCAAAGATGAAACTCCTAACTGTTTGACTGTAAGAAAGGTTTTCATAACGTCTAGCACCAATTATGCCTAAAACTTGGGTAATTGCTATCTCTGACAACAACTATACTGCCAAATATAACACAAATTCATGAAAAAGAGAGTGCAAAGAATACATACGTGGCTTTTAAAGGAAGATTGATTCATCGCACCTATAGATATATAGGCTGAACTTTTCCAGTAGCATGAATGTGCATGTGGAATGACACCATATAAAGTCATATATAAAATGAGAAATTAATACTTTAAGAAAATATGAATGCGAATACTATATTGGTGATAAAGAAACAGCCATTTGAATTTTTTATTTAAATATCAAGTTTTGTTTAACAAAATGTTATATCATCACATCTTATGTAAGAAAATTACAAGAGTATTGGTTAACAAAACTAAGGAGTGTAAAATTTCTTTTAATCGAACTGCTAAAGAAAAATTATAATTATTATAATTTAATACAAAAGATGGTTATTCCTACTTAATCCTTAAGCTCACCAAGTGGAATCCAGTATAAAAAGAGAATATCAATTAAAAGCTAAGTGGGCTTAGTTTTTGAAAAGGCCGAGATCATGGACTTTTTATCATCAGATCAGATATTTTTCTGGTCAAGAACAGTACGCAAGGAGTAGTGAAATTATCACTTCTAAAGTAGGGAAAAAATCGGTGCCCTTCAACTTTTTTCCGCAATTTCAACCTCTTTTAAACTATTACTTTAAGCTATTTGTATGCTTCAAATTAGCCACCGGATAAAACCTGATATATGCACTAAAGACTGAGATTTTTTTATTTTATGTCAACTTCTCAAGCATTTTTTTTTTTTGTAGACAAACTTCTCTTAAACACTTTTGATGAAAAAGAAAAGTAATACACTTTCTTTTTTTATATAATGGTGGATCTGTTAGAATCGAATTTACTAAACCGGACAATTCGGTGCACCATAATGGCATCAAATTAAGGGGCTTCTTCCTGCATCCCAAATATTCTTTTATATCCTCAAAAATTACAATATTAATCCTAAAATTCTTTTATTAATAAAACGGATATTGAGATCTATTTCAGAAAAATGTGAAGAAAATGTCCGCACGATAATATTTACCAGAAGGACTAATCATAAAGCGATGGTTTGGAACAGCAATCTAATAAGCAACAGAATTTCCATTTCGAAACCAAAGCACTAGTGTGCTCATCAATGCTACAATTTATTGCCTCCTATTTAGATTTGGCAAATGTAAAAGCATTCAAAAAGCAGACTATTGGAAAGAAAAACAAATCTGTTGATTATGGTACGAGTAATACAACAACCCTTGTCTAAAAATGCTGTTCCCCCTAATTCCTCTTCTCTAGCATCCTACAGACACTTGCAGTGCTGATACAACACTTAACCTGAACCGTGTCTGTTTCACTAGAAAAGCACATGTCTACATTATTTTCAGTTTCCCCGGACACAGATTAGTACAATGCCTCCAAATTCACAATACTGAAAAAAACGGGAACAATGGCATCCTCTTGTTTACAACAGGAAAAAGTTAGCAACTATTAAGAAAATTGAGCAGTAAACTAAACCAGTTTTAGAAAACAAATTAGCACCATTAGAAGTGTCAGGAACAAAGCTTCCTTCAGGAGTGCTTGTGGTGAGAACGACTACAATCCAGTTATCTTCTGAACCAATACCAATTCCTGTAAACTTGGAGTCGTTGAGATTGCCAGAGTAGAGAGATTGTGTGAAATTTGTAAGGACAACGCTTGAAACCAGGCCAGGAACACAAACAGGCATTACAGCTCCATCCCTTGTGTTAGAAATATTCAGGTGACATTTATTTAAAAGGTCTGGGTAGTTGGAGAACTCAGGCTCTGTACCTGGGACTGTGTTAGCACCTGTGGTATTTGTACAAGGTTGATTCTTGAACTGGTCAGCCATTTCATCAGCAAAGCAATTTGCATTTTCATTCTTTGTTAGAGATATCAAGTTTAATGATTTCCTATAGTTGTTGATTTCTTGATAAAGATCATCTTCCTCATCTGCAAGTGGATATCAGTGCAATCTCAAAATGTAAACTTCAATATGTGGATGTTAACATTATTAAACTTAAATCTAACTCAACTCTATAAAACTACGTTAAAATATATATAATTTTTGCTATAATAGAACTTGAAATGATTCTAATACTATCTAAAAAATAAACATTGCTTCTAACCTAACTCTAAAACTATATTGTAAGTGAGTTTTGGACCAATTTATATAGTCTAAATTTGTCTATTTCCAACATTTGCAAGGAAAGCACATAGGATAATAGAATCTAACTTAGTTTACAATTTGACATATGGTGCTATGCATGACTATGTAAACAGCATGTCACTCAGCTAAGTTGCATTCAAATCTATATGAAATATAGCTCTTCGATTTACAAGTTATTTCAATTGCTGTCATTATACGTGAATTGTGTGGAAGAAGATTTCCTGACCTTCAGCAGCAACCACAGAAAGCTTTACCAACAAGATTAATGAAAAACCTGATCACTAGTAACATGGAACCCTATGGTAGTAAATGATTAAGTTACTCAATGACCATCTAATCAACCTACTGATACAAAAATCGGAATATAAAAGTTGAAGTCATTCTGCATTGACAAGCAACCGCATTATGCAATTTCAAATTTCATTATTTAGTAGGTATCAACACAAATGAGCAGATCTTTTGAAGGTCAATGTAGAAGAATATATAAACTATCCCCAAAGATTCGGTGATGTCAGATCAATCGTTCTCCCATACAGATCTAAGACTGTCCATTGAGAAACTCATACATACACAAGAAAAGGGTGAAAAATAAGGACAGATAAAAACATATACCCAGAGAAAAAACGACTTAAAATCGAAAACTTGATGAGAGTTAAGAAAATTCAAGAAAAGACAGGTAGAGAAAATACTCTTACAACAGATGTTTGAGAATAACAGTCGAAAGGGTAAGAAAAAAATACAAGAGTTGGAAAAAAATTAAGTGAGGGCATCAGAGTACTGACCGTGGTCGCATTTTACAAAGTGATTCGACAAGAGAATGGAAGAAAGGAGGAGCGTCAAAATCAGAGGGAAGCGGAATAAGGCCATTGTTTGTAGTTTGAAAAGCAGAGAGAGAGAGAGAGAGAGAGAGAGTTGAAATGGTGAAGAATCTCTTCTATTTCCGTGTTAAGTAAAAGCTTCATCCTCTGCATTACACGCTGTAACACCCATTTCATCCTTCAACAACTTTCCGTAAAAATGTGCAATTAAGTTTATAATTACATAGCAATTGTTCTTCATATACAATATTAAAATCATCCTTTTTTTTATCTTTAGATTTTATTTCCTGTTTTCTTTTCCATTCTGGTAATCTTAACTATATAATATGAACTTGACAAAATTAATTGTGATCCATGCATGATTATAATCACAGTAGATCGATAAATTACCTAAAATTTTTAAATTTATAAGGATATACAAGTCAAGTTTTTAAGTTCATTAAAAGAATTTTAATGTAAATTTTTAAATTTATTAGGACCTATCTCCAAAGTTTTTAAATTTATTATGGACCTACTTACAAAGTTTTTAAATTTATAAGAGACCTGCTTGCAAAGTTGTTAAATTGATGATAAAGTTATCTACAAAGTTTTTAAATTTATTAAAGGATCTAACAGCAAATATTTAAATTTATCAGGGACCTACTTGTAAAGTTTGTAAATTTAACATTAACCTAAGTTTTTAAATTTATAACCGACCTACTTACAAAGTTTTTAAATTTAATAGAGACCTACTTGCAAATATTTTGAATTTATCATAGACTTACTTGCAAAGTTTTTAAATTTATTAGGAACCGATATGCAAAGTTTTAAATTTATAAGGAACCTACTTGCAAACTTTTTAAATTTAACATGGACTACCAACAAAGTTTAAAATTTAGAAGGGACCTACTTGTAAAGTTTTTAAATTTAATAGGAACCTACCTGCAAAAAAATTAAATTTATCAAAGACCTATGTGCAACGTTTTTAAATTTATAACGGACCTACCTAAAAGTTTTTAAATTTACAAAGGATTATATAAATTTTTCAAATTTATAAGGCACATACTTGTCAACTTTTTAAATATAACAAAACCTACCTACAAAGTTTTAAAATTTATCAAGGACCTACCTGCAAAGTTTTTAAATTTATCACGACTTACATGCAAAATTTTTAAATTTATCAAGGATCTACCTGCAAAGTTTTAAATTTATAAGGGATCTTCTTGTAAAGTTTATAAATTTAGTAGGGACCTACCTGCAAATATTTTAAATTTATCAGGAACTTACTTGCAAAGTTTTAAAATTTATCAGGGACCTACCTGTAAATATTTTAAATTTATTAGGGACTTACCTGCAATATTTTAAAATTTATCAAGGACCTACATGCAAATATTTATTAAGGACTTAGCTGCAAAACTTTTAAATTTATCAGGGACCTACTTGCAAAGTTTTTAAATTAACAGGGACCTACCTCCAAATATCTTCAATTTATCATAGACTTACATGCAAAGTTGTTAAATATATTAGGGACCTACATGAAAAGTTTTAAATTTATAAGGGAACTACTTGAAATATTTTTAAATTTATTAGGGACCAACCTGCAAAGTTTTAAATTTATAAGGGGTCTACTTGCAAAGTTTTAAAATTTAACAATAACTTTCTACATGCAAATATTTTAAATTTATCATGACTTGCCTACAAAGTTTTAAAATTTATTAAGGACCTACATGCAAATCTTTTAAATTTAACAAGGACTTATCTGCAAAGTTTTAAATTTAGCAGAAATCTATATGCAAAACTTTTAAATTTATCAGGGACCTACCTGCAAAGTTTTAAATTTATCATGAACTTACTTACAAAGTTTTAAAATTTATCAGGGACTTACTTACAAAGTTTTAAATTTATAAGGGACTTACCGGCAAAGTTTTAAAATATATCTAGGACCTTCATGTAAATATTTTAAATTTATCAAGGACTTACTTGCAAAGCTTTTAAATTTATCAGGGACCTACCTGTAAAGTTTTATATTTATCAGGGACTTACCTGCAAAGTTTTAAATTTTTCAGAGACCTACTTGCAAATATATTAAATTTAGCAGGGACACATCTGCAAAGCTTTTAAATTTATTAGGGACTTACCCATAAAGTTTTAAAAAATTTAATAGGGACCTACATGTAAATACTTTAAATTTATAAGATATTTACCTACAAATATTTTAAAATTATTAACGGACCTACATGGAAATATTTTAAATTTACCAAGGACTTACCTGCAAATATTTTAAATTTATTAACGGACCTACATGGAAATATTTTAAATTTACCAAAGACTTACCTGCAAAGTTTAAAAATTTACTAGGGACATACCAGCAAATATTTTAAACTTATGAGGGACTTACCTGCAAAATTTAAAAATTTGTGAGGGACTTACTTGCAAAACTTTTAATTTTATGAGGGACCTACCTGCAAAGTTTTAAAATTTATGAGTACTTGTAAATATTTTAAATTTATCATGCACTTATCTACAAAGCTTTTAAATTTATCAGGCATTTACCTACAAACTTTTAAATTTATCAGGAAATTATCTACAAAGTTTTAAATTTATCAGGGACCACAATGCAAATATTTTAAATTTACCAGGGACTTACTTGCAAAGCTTTTAAATTTATAAGGGACATACTTGCAATATTTTAAATTTATTAGTGACTTACCTGTAAAGTTTTAAAATTTATCAGGGACCTACCTCCATATATTTTAAATATATCAGGGACTTACCTACAAAATTTTAAAAGTTCTCAAGGACCTACATGCAAATATTTTAAATTTATCAAGGACTTACATGCAAAGCATTTAATTTTATCAAGGACCTAACTGTAAACTTTTAATTTGTAAGAGATCTACTTGCAAAGTTTTTAAATTTAACAGGGACCTACCTGCAAATATTTTAAATTTTGCAGGGACTTGCCTGCAAAACTTTTAAATTTATCATGGACTTATCTACAAAGTTTTAAATTTCTCAGGGACTTACCTGCAAAGCTTTAAAATATATCAAGGACCTATCTGTAAATATTTTAAATTTATCAAGGACTTATATGCAAAGCTTTAAAACTTATGAGGAACTTATCTGCAAACTTTTAAATTTATCAGGGACTTATTTGCAAACTTCTAATCTTCTCAGGGACTTACCTGTAAATATTTAAAATTTAATAAGGCACTTACATGCAAATATTCTAAATTTAGCATGGACTTACTTTCAAAGTTTTAAAATTTATCAAGGGCATACATGCAAATATTTTAAATTTATCAGGGACCTATTTGTAAAGCTTTTAAATTTATCAAGGATGTACATGCAAAGCTTTTAAATTTATCAAGGACTGACTGCAAACCTTTAAATTTATCAGGGACTTAACTCCAAACTTTTAAATTTCTCAAGGACTTACTTGTTATATCTTAAATTTATTAAGTGACTTACATGCAAATATTTTAAATTTATGAGGGATTTACCAACAGAGCTATTAAATTTATTAGGGACTTACCTGCAAAGTTTTAAAATTTATCAGGGACCTATCTGCAAATATTTTAAATTTATTAGGGACTTACTTGCAAAACTTTTAAATTTAACAGGGACATACCTGCAAACTTTTAACTTTATCAGGGACCTACCAGCAAATATTTTAAATTTATCATGGACTTACCTACAAAGCTTTTAAATTTATCAAGGACCTACTTGCAAAGTTTCAAATTTATTAGTGACTTACTTGCAAAGTTTTAAAATTTAGCAGAGACCTATAAGAAAATATTTTAAATTTATCAGGGATTTACCTGCAAAACTTTTAAATTTAACAGAGACTTGCCTGCAAACTTTTAAATTTATCAGGGACTTACTTGCAAAACTTCTAAATTTATCAGAGACATACATGTAAAGTTTTAAATTTTATCACGGAACTACCTGCAAATATTTTAAATCTATCAGGACTTATCTGCAAAACTTTTAAATTTATCAAGGACTTACCTACAAAGTTTTAAATTTATAGTGGACTTACCTGCAAAGTTTTAAAATATATCAGGGACCTATTTGCAAAATTTTAAAATTTACCAAGGACCTACATGCAAATATTTTAAATTTATCAAGGACATACCTACAGATATTTTAAATTTACCAGGGACTTACCTGCAAAGTTTTAAAATTTATTAGGGACTTACCTGCAAATATTTTAAATTTATTAAGGGACTTACCTGCAAATATTTTAAATTTATCAGGGACTTACCTGCAAAGTTTTAAAATTTATTAAGGACCTACATGCAAATATTTAAAATTTCTTAGGAACTTATCTGCTAATATCCTAAATTTTTTAAGGGACTTACTTGCAAATATTTTAAATTTATGAAAGATTTACCTACAGAGTTGTTAAATTTACCAGAGATTTGCCTACAAACATTTAAATTCATCAGGAACTTATCTGTAAAATTTTAAATTTATCAGGGACCTTCATGCTAATATTTTAAATTTATTAGGGACTTACTTGCAAAGCTTTTAAATTTATCAAGGACCTACTTCCAAAGTTTCAAACTAATTAGGGACTTATCTTCAAAGTTTTAAAGTTTATTAGGGACTTATCTGCAAATATTTTAAATTTATCAGGGACTTACCTGCAAAGGTTTTTAATTTAACATGGACTTGACTGCAAACTTTTAAATTTAACAGGGACCTACCTGTAACTATTTTAAATTTCTCAGGAACCTATCTGCAAATATTTTAAATTTATTAGAGACTTACTTGCAGAGCTTTTAAATTTATCAACAACATATCTGCAAAGTTTTAAAATTTATCACGAAACTACCTGTAAATATTTTAAATTTACCAAGGATTTACCCACGAAATTTTGAAATTTATCAAGGACCTACATGCAAATACTTTAAATTTATCAAGGACTTACCTGCAAATATTTTAAATTTACCAGGGACTTACCTGTAAAGTTTTAAAGTTTATTAGGAAATTACCTGCAAATATTTTAAATTTATCAGGGATTTACCTACAAAATTTTTAAATTTAACAAGGACCTACCTGCAAATATTTTAACTTTAGTAGGGACTTACCTACAAAATTTTAAAATTTATCATGGACCTACATGAAAATATTTTAAATTTATAAGAGACTTAGATGCAAATCTTTTAAATTTATCAGGGACCTAACTATAAAATTTTAATTTGTTAGAGATGTACTTGCAATGTTTTTAAATTTAACAAGGACCTACTTTTAAATCTTTTAAATTTATTAAGGACTTACATGCAAAATTTTAAAATTTACCAAGGATCTATATGTAAATATTTTAAATTTATTAGGGAGTTACCTGGAAATATTTTAAATTTATCAAGGACTTAAATGCAAAGTTTTAAAATTTATCAGGGATCTACTTGCAAATATTTTAAATTTATCAGAGACTTACCTACAAAGCTTTTAAATTTATCAAGGACCTACTTGCAAAGTTTCAAATTTATTAGGGACTTACCTGCAAAGTTTTAAAATTTATCAGGGACCTATAAGAAAATATTTAAAATTTATCAAGGACTTACCTGCAAAACTTTTAAATTTAACAGAGACTTGCCTGCAAACTTTTAAATTTATCAGGGACTTACTTGCAAAGCTTTTAAATTTATCAGGGACATGCCTACAAAGTTTTAAATTTTATCACGGAACTACTTGCAAATATTTTAAATCTATTAGGGACGTACCTGGAAAACTTTTAAATTTATCAAGGACCTACCTATAAAGTTTTAAATTTATAAGAGACTTACATGCAAAGTTTTAAAATATATCAGGGACCTATTTGAAAAATTTTAATATTTACCAAGGACCTACATGCAAATATTTAAAATTTATCAAGGACATACCTGCAAATATTTCAAATTTACCAAGGACTTACCTGTAAATTTTTAAAATTTATCATGGACTTACCTTTAAATATAGGGACTTACTTGCAAAGTTTTAAAATTTATTAAGGACTTACATGCAAATATTTTAAATTTATCAGGGACCTATCTACAAATATTTTAAGTTTATCAAGGACTTACATGCAAAGCTTTTAAATTGATAAAGGGACTTACCTTCAAACTTTTAAATTTATTTGGGACTTATCTGTAAATATTTTAAATCTATCAGGGACTTACCTGCAAAACTTTTAAATCTATCAAGGACTTACCTACAAAGTTTTAAATTTATAAGGGACTTACCTACAAAATTTAAAATATATCAAGGACATATTTGCAAATTTTAAAACTTACCAGGGACCTACATGCAAATATTTTAAATTCATCAAGGACTTACTTGCAAATATTTTAAATTTACCTGAGACTTACCTGCAAAGTTTTAAAATTTATTAGGGACCTACCTGCAAATACTTTAAATTTACCAAGGACTTACCTGCAAAGTTTTAAAATTTATTAAGGACCTACATGCAAATATTTAAAATTTATCAGGGATCTATTTTAAGTTTATCGGGGACTTACTTGTTGAGGTTTTAAGTTTATCAAAGACATACCTGCAAATTTTTAAATTTTATCACGGAACTACCTACAAATATTTTAAATTTATCATGGACTTACCTACAAAATTTTAAAATTTATCATGGACCTCCATTCAAATATTTTAAATTTATCATAGACTTAGATGCAAAGCTTTTAAATTTATTAGGGACCTAACTACAAAATTTTAATTTGTTAGGGATCTACTTGCAAAGCTTTTAAATTTATCAGGGACCTAACTACAAAAGTTTAATTTGTTAGGAAATTACCTACAAGGTTGTTAAATTTATCATGTATTCACCTGCAAACTTTTAAATTTATCAGGAATTTATCTGCAGAGTTTTAAATTTATCAAGGACCTTTATGCAAATATTTTAAATTTATTAGGGACTTACTTGCAGAACTTTTAAATTTATCAGAAACTTATCTGCAAAGTTTTAAATTTATCAAAGACCTTTATGCAAATATTTTAAATTTATTAGGGACTTACTTGCAGAACTTTTAAATTTATCAGGGACCTACCTGCAAATAATTTAAATTTATTAGGGACTTACTTGCTGAGCTTTTAAGTTTATCAGGGACATACCAACCTGCAAAGTTTTAAATTTTATCATGGAACTACATGCAAATATTTTAAATTTATCAGGGACTTACCTATAAAATTTTAAAATTTATCATGGACTTACATTCAAATATTTTAAATTTATCATGGACTTAGATGCAAAGCTTTTAAATTTATCAGGGACCTAACTACAAAATTTTAATTTGTCAGGGATCTACTTGCAAAGTTTTTAAATTTAACAAGAACCTACCTGCAAATACTTTAACTTTAGCAGGAAATTACCTACAAAGTTGTTAAATTTATCATGTATTCACCTGCAAACTTTTAAATTTATCAGGAATTTATTTGTGGAGTTTTAAATTTATCAAGGACCTTTATGCAAATATTTTAAATTTATTAGGGACTTACTAGCAAAACTTTTAAATTTATCAGGAACTTATCTGCAGAGTTTTAAATTTATCAAGGACCTTTATGCAAATATTTTAAATTTATTAGGGACTTACTTCCAGAACTTTTAAATTTATCAAGGACCTACTTGCAAAGTTTTAAATTTATCAGGAACTTACTTGCAAAGTTTTAAAATTTATCAAGGACCTATTTGCAAATATTTTAAATTTATCAAGAACTTACTTGTAAAGTTTTTAAATTTACCATGGACCTACATGCAAAGTTTTAAATTTATCATGGAATTACCTGCAAATATTTTAAATTTAAAAGGGACTTACGAACAAAGCTTTTAAATTTATCAGGGACTTATCTGCAAAGTTTTAATTTTATTAAGGACCTCCATGCAAATCTTTTAAATTTATCAGGGACTTACTTGCAAAACTTTTAAATTTATCACGGACCTATGCAAAGTTTTATATTTATAAGGGATATACTTGCAATGTCTTTAAATTTAGCAGAGACCTATCTACATAAATTTTAAATTTATCAGGGACTTACCTGTAAAGTTTTAGAATTTATCAGGGAACTACGTACAAATTTTTAATTTTATAATGGATCTACTTGCAAAGATTTTAAATTTAGTAGGGACCTACTTGCAAATATTTTAAATTTAGCAGGGACTTGTTTACAAAGTTTTAAAATTTATCAATGATGTACCTGCAAATATTTTAAATTTATAAGGACTTACCTGCAAAACTTTAAAATTTATCATGGATCTACATGTAAATATTTTAAATTTATCAGGGACTTATCTGCAAATATTTTAAATTTATCAAGGACTTACCTACAAAGTTTTAAAATTTATCAAGGACCTACATGCAAATATTTTAAATTTATCAGGAACTTACCTGCAAATATTTTAAATTTATTAAGGACTTATTTGAAAAATTTTAAAATTTATCAGGGACCTGCATACAAATATTTTAAATTTATCAGGACTTACATGCAAACAAATATTTTAAATTTACCAAGACTTACCTGCAAAGTGTTAAAATTTATGAGGGATCTACTTGTAAAGATTTTAAATTTAGTTGAGACTTACCTGTATCGTGTTAAATTTATCAAGGACCTACCTTCAAATATTTTAAATTTATCTGGGATTTACTTGCAAGTTTTTAAATTTATCAAAGACCTACCTTAAGATATTTTAAATTTTATTTGGGACTTAAAGTTTTAAATTTATAAGGAATCTATTTGCAAAGTTTTAAAATTAAGCATGGAGCTATTTGCAAATATTTTAAATTTATCAGAGACTTACCTATAAAGTTTTAATATTTATCAAGGACCTACATACAAATATTTTAATTTTATCAGGTATTTACCTACAAATATTTTAAATTTATTAAGGACTTGCCTACAAAATTTTAAAATTTACCAGTGACCTACATGCAAATATTTTAAATTTATCAGGGACTTACCTGCAAATATTTTAAATTTACCAGTGATTTGCCTGTAAAGTTTTAAAATTTATTAAGGATCTACCTGCAAATATTTTAAATTTATCAGAGAATTACTTGCAAAGCCTTTAAATTTATTAGGGACTCACCTGCAAAGTTTTAAATTTATAAGGGACCTACTTGCAATGTATTTAAATTTAAGAGTGACCTACCTGCAAATATTTTAAATTTATCATAGACTTACCTGTAAAGTTTTAAAATTTATTAGGGACCTCCCTACAAATATTGTAAATTTATCTCGAACATACTTGTAAAGTTTTAAATTTATAAAGGACCTATTTGCAATGTTTTTAAATTTACCAGGAACTACTTGCAAATATTTTAAATTTATCATGGACTTACCTGGAAAATTTTAAAATTTATTAGGGACATACGTGCATATATTTTAAATTATCAGGGACTTACTTGCAAAATTTTAAAATTTATCAAGGACATACATGCATATATTTTAAATTATCAGGGACTTACCTGCAAAATTTTAAAATTTATCAGGGAGTTCCATGCAAATAATTTAAATTTATGAGGGACTTACCTGCAAAGCTTTTAAATTTATCAAGGACTCTCCTACAAAGTTTTAAATTTATAAGGGACCTACTTGCAATGTTTTTAAATTTAGTAGGGATCTGCCTACAAATATTTTAAATTTATCAAGGACGTACTTGTAAAACTTTTAAATTTATCAGGGACCTATCTTCAAAGTTTTTAAATTTAAAAAGGACCTACTTGCAAATATTTTAAATTTATCAGGGACTTATCTGCGAAGCTTTAAAATTTATCATGGACCTACTTGCAAAATTTAAAATTTATCATGGACTTACCTGCAAAGCTCTAAATTTAGGCTTAAATATACATTTTGTCCCTATTTTAATTGTTTTTATTCAATTTAGTCATCATTTTCGTTTTGTGTTCAATTAGGTCGGACCTAAATGCAAAATTTTAATTTGTAAGGATCTATTTGCAAAGCTTTTAAATTTATCAATGATTTACTTGTAAAATTTTAAAATTTATCAAGGACCTACATGCAAATATTTTAAATTTATCAGGGTCTTACCTGCAAAGCTTTTAAATTTATACGGGACCTACCTGCCAATTTTTAAATTTATCAGAGACATACATGTAAAGTTTTTAAATTTATCAAAGACTTACTTGCAAAGTTTTTAAATTTATCATGGTCCTACCTGACAAGTTTTTAACTTTTACATGGACCTACCGACAAAGTTTCCAAATTTATCAAAGGACCTAACTGCAAGTTTTTAAATTTATCAGTGACCTATATATAAAGTTTAGTTTTTAAATTTATCATAGACTTACCTGTAAAGTTTTATTAGAAATTTACCGAAATGTTTTTAAATTTATTAGAAACTTACATGCAAAGTTTTTAAATTTATCAAATGGACTTAACTGTAAAATTTTAAAATTTATCATAGACTTATATGCAAAGTTTTTAAATTCATCATAAATCTATGCGCAAAGTTTTTAAATTTATCTGCAAAATTTTTTAATTTAGGAAAGACCTATACACACAGTTTTTAACGGAAAAATTTAAAATTTATCAAAAATTTATATACAAATTTTTAAATTTATTAGAAACTTATGTACAAAATTTTTAGATTTATTAGGATCTATATGCAAAATTTTTAATTTAGAAAAGAACTATATACAAAATTTTTAAATTTATAAGAATTCTAATTAAAATATTATTAAATTTATCAAGATTCTAATTTTAAAACTTTTAAATTTATCAAATGATCTGACAATAAAATTTTGTAAATTTATCATATATTTACCTGTAAAGTTTCACAGTGTAATAATAAAAAACTAATGGATATAAAATACTCCACGACATAAATAATTGGCATAATAACTGAAATTTTGAAAAAGCAACTCATAGTGAGGCAAAACTTCCGTGACACCATTTACGAAGAGATTTACAAAGTTTTAACCATCTAACTCATTTCTTTTTTTATAGTCAGAGTTGAGTTAAGGGCCACATATGATCCGCCCCACATCCCACTCATAATAAAACCTACCACCGTTTAATCATCCTAAACTTTAATACGAAGGTGATAAATATTTATTTCATAACTCAATAAATAAATATTTTAATAATATTCTTTTTATGTTTTATTTTAAAATATTAATACATATGATTATAATGGTTTTCAAATAAATGTTTTTTTTTCAGGATGTGTTTGGATTGGATGATGAATTTGAAGAGTAGAAATGAGTGAATTTGAACAAAAAGAGATGAAAGAAAAATTTGTGAAAGTTTGTAAATAAAATGATTAGTTTAATAGATTAAAAAAATATTTTAATTGATAAAATTATAAGATTATGATTTGATCTCGAATAATATTTCATTAAAATATTTTTTTAAATACTGTAAAAAAATTGAAAATATAAATTTTAGATAAAATCAACTTTAAATTAAAATAAAATTTATTATACAACTTTAAAAATTAAAGAAGTTATACTTTAGAATAACTTTATTAAAATAACTTTTAGATGATTTATTGTGTTACAAAAAATAAATATTTTATTAATTAATAAATAATATATATTTTTAAATTAATTATAAATATATTAACTCTTTTTCACATCTCTTCGCATTTCAACGAGAAAAGTTTTAAGTCGTGTTCGAGTCTCGATTCATTCATTTCTTCTTCGCTCTCAAGTCTTTCCATATTGTCAAACAAATGCACCCTTAGAGAATGTCGAACTATCACTCTTATTTTAATATACAATCTTTTCAAATATTCTTTCTCTCGGATTATTTACAGAATTACATTTGCGGATCGTTATCATATTTGTAGTCCATAATGTTAGTTATTTTTTTTCTTCATTTACTATATCACATGAATGTAATACATTAAATAAGAGTGCAATTATTTTAAATAAGATTATACAATAAAAGAACTATTTATTATTATTTTTAATCTATACTCCTCAAATTAACCTGGAGTTTTAAGACATTCAAAAATAATAATATTGGTTTCTTCTTCCTAGAGATAAAACAAAACATGTATAATAACATAAGGAAGAACCCAAAGGCACAGTGCAACTAAGCTTTGAAAAGATGAAATAGAAAACAAAACACCCCACAAATCTTCAAAGGAACGCGCTTCAAACACACGATTCTCCATTCTCTCTATTCAAAATATAACTCGCAATCGACTGAAGCTCTGGGAAACCGCACAATCTTCATGTACAACCTGTGTAACCTGTCTGATCCCTCGTCACTGTCGAAACCATAAGGGTTGCTGAAAATCCAGATTGCTTCCAACACTGGCGTTGATTTCAACAAAACTTTTATGGCAAACAATTCATCCTTATTCCCAGTAAACCCGTATAACCTTAACGTCTTCAGGTTTGTTTCTAAGCACGCTGGCAATGGATAAACCTTCTTTAAACCATTTGTATGCAGAAAGACGCCCTGGATATACAAATAAAATATCATGAATCAATGAAACTCATAATGTTTGCAAATAAAGAATCGATTTCTGGGTTTGAAGTTACCATGGCGAAGTAAAGAGCTTCAAGACGAGGTGAGCACCGCAATATGGTGAGCAGGGCATCACATGCCATATTCATTGGATCTGTTGACTCAACATGAAGCTCAACCAAATTGTTGAACAAAGGAAGTTCCGGAATGTAAAATGATCCCTGACATAGAGCCTAACATGCACAACAAAAGAAAATTTCAGAAGAGTCTTCTGAATATACATATATCAATATAACAAGCTTGTTATGTGAGACCAAACCTCAGTAGCAAAGTCTGAAATTGATAGCCTTTCCACATTTGAGAGTGCCTTAAGAATTCTGAGCACGAAAAGACCGGCGTCCGTGCCGTCGCTGGGCGGTGGGTGAACCTCAACAGCTCCATTGGTGATCGATGATGTGTTACAATCCAACACATAGTCATTTAGGAGGTCCCCATCGTACGAGAATGTTTTCAGGTTACTCGAAGTGATTACTATTCGGCAGCTTGTTGGATCATTGTCATCGATTAAATCGTTTTCGTCATCTTCCCACTCCCTGATGGTCAATATCTGAAGCGATGGACAAGCAATCTGAACAGTTTCAATGTTGGTCCATTTGCAATCAATTAAGGTCAACTGCGTCAGGGAGGGACAACCATTGAAAAGTCGCTGCGTTGAGAAAGAATCAGGGAACATAACCTCTCTCAAACTCATAGTGGTGAGACTCGGAAAAGAAATGAAGGGAGGGAGCATGAAAAGATGCGGCATGCTGAGATGAAAATGTGTCAAGTCTTTGGAGCTAAAGAGGTAATCAGGGAAGACCAATGGTTCTTCATCAAGGTTTCCGAATTCGAGGCTTAGTTCTTGAATCGTGGGGTTGATGAAACCGCTTAGCCAGCCATTAACGATAGGAGTGTCCTCGCAAACGTCGCATGCGAGAGAGAATATTTTAATACACGAGGTGTTCAAAACCGCGAGTAGTTTCTCCACAAAGTCAATGAACTCTTTCTTCTCCCTGTGTCCTTTTTCTGCCAACCTAACCTTTGAGATATGCTTCCATTGATTCCTCCATTTTTTGGATATGACATCTGTTTGAATTGCTTCTTTGATGGGTAGGTTGGAGATAACCTCTTGAAGGATCTCGTTTGGTAGATCACGTAATTTGGTACCACTGTTTGTCTCTCCCTCGTGTTGCTTCCCGTTCTTGTTACACTTTGCATCCATCCCTGTAACCATAGGCATTAGCAAAATTCAAATGAAAGCAATACCCAGCAGAGATTATCTTTAAGGTTTTGGTTAGAAATGATGTGAAATCTCTAATGTGTGTGTCTTAAATTCAGATTTTATTGGTCTTGTATTTTTTAATAAATTCTCTACAAAATCCATTAATGGTCATCATCAGAGTCAATACAGTATCACCCTATATCTAAAGTCTTACCGAAGGATTTAAGTGTGCCCATTGTAATCCCAGATCCACCGAGATCATGCAAAATCACAGTCCACGACCATGTTAAGTCTGACCTAAAATTCATTATTTTTTTAATATGCGATGAGATTCTATCTTAACAAAGAATTTCATTAACACAAACTTCCGAGAAACGCACAAAAGTGGCGATTTCATTATCAGAATCACAGACACAGTGTAAAGGGTTCAAGAATTATCTGTAAGCGAAAGCAGAAAATTGAGAAACAAAAGTTGAAGTGATAACCTGAAGAGGGAAGGAAAGAACAAGTAACAGCCTTCACTGGAAAGTGGCGATGGTAACAAGTAGACGACACTTTCACTTCTCAGCGCCACCGGCGAGGAAGTGAGTGATACTTGCGATATAATATGTGATCAAACATGTTATAGATGCCACTATTTATAACTATTGATTGAATTTTCAATTGATATATTTTTTTAATTTTTTTAATACAGGGAAACTTTCAAAACCAACTGATCAATAATTAATTAATGATATAAATTTAATAACAATAATTAAATGCATATATATATATATATATATATATATATATATATATATTGATTCCAAAAAAGTTATATAAATTGTTTCTCGTTTTCTCAGCTTTTTGTCAAGACAGACCCATTTAGTGAAAAGATTAGATAGTTGTCAAACAAAAACTTGAAGCTTTGACAGTTATAACTAAGATTGTCTTAAAAAAATTGAGATAGAAAAGATTATTTAATATTTGAATTTCGGAAACTGTTTCGGATAATTAAATTATTAATGAAAATATGATTAAAATATATTTATTGCACTCTAAATTTTACAATATTTTGAAGAAAAAAAATAATTAATGAAGTGCGTGCAGCAGTTATTTTGTAAATATATGTGTAACTTTTTCAAATTATTATTGCCAATATTAATGTCCTTTGATAATAAGAAAAAACGTCAATGTATGTTTATCACACCAATAATATATTTATAGTATATAGAATATAATATAATGTAGAAACGTTTCCGATGATTGGTGGCATTTGCAAGACCCATCGGCGGTATATTTATTTATAATTGAACATATTAAATAATCAAGTTGAGAAATTCTTTAATATTAAATTAAATATTTGAGAAAAGTTTTCAGGTTAGAATGCATTGATTGCATTCTATATTTTAATATTTTTTGGAAAAAAAACAATGAACCATTAATAGTCTTCTGAAATATAAGGTTACGTTTAATGTACATTTTGTTAGTTTCTAGTTTTTTTTATTGTGGTGTTTGTTTTATTAGTAGTATTTCAGGCAAATAATTTGTTAGTAATATGTAATAGTTTTTGAAACATTATTTTTTTAAAATAGAAGTTTAATTTAAAAAATACAGTAATAAATTTCATTTTTATTAATAGATGGCACTATTTGTAAGTATTGATGGAATGTACTTACATGATATATTACCGGGAGATAAATTAATGTCGTAAAAATTGAATAACAAGAACTAAATGAACAACAACACGATTTGATACTAAAAGTTCTTGATATAATTGGTGTGACATTCGCATTTCTTGATTTCCTCTTTCTGTCCACTTACACCTTAAATAGATAATTTCATGATATATAAGACATTTAAATATATTTCATTTAAATTAAATTCATTTTTTTAAAATATTTTGTTTAGATGAGGTGATTTAAATTAATTTTGTAAATAAAGTAACTCAATTGTTATTAAATTAAAAATATATATTTAAATATTAAATAATTGTTAAAAAGAACCATGTTAATACTAATAATTTTGTATAACTCATCCTGATTAAAGTAAATATTTTGTTAAAGTTTTTTAATATTTTTTTATTTTAAGTTATGAAATGTTAGATCGGAGATGAGACCCAGTTGGGTAGAGCTCATATAAGACTAGGTTGAGTCAATCTAACTCAAAGTCTAGTCAGGTCGACACAAGTATAGGTTGAGTTGAGTCGTTCTTGGACCAGATGTCAAATATATGCTTAGGCTTAGTCAAGTTGAGTTGGCTCAAATCCAGGTTGAACTAAGTTGGACAATGTCTAAGTCAAACCAAGTTGGGTTGGGTCCAAATTGAGTCGAGTTAGGTAACTCACATTTAGTCGATTAAGTCCACATTCATTCAAGTCGAGACAAACCCACATCAAGTCGAGTTAGGCTAGGCCCAAGTTGGTCCTAGTCCAATGTAGACCAACCAAGCGAAGTTTGTTTGGGCCTGGGTCGACTAAGTTGGTCCAAACAACCTAAATGAGCTCATGCTCATGTCATATCATATAGGCTTGGACCCTAGTCAAGCCAAGTTGGGTGTGTCCACATTCATCCAATTTGGGCTCAACCACGTTCAACCAACTCGACTAGGCCCATGTGAGTTCTGATTTGATCAAGATCAAATTGGGCTAACTTGATCAATACCAAATCCAATAAAATTTAACCAAATCAAGTTAAGTTTATTTTAAGTTGTAACATTCAATCGTGACCTTATCAAATTAAGTTAGGTCAATTCCATATCAGGTTGAGTTATGACATTAGGTTACGATCTTATCCAAACATACTATAAACATATTACTTTATCTCAAAAGTATTAACTAAATAAAAAACTATATAAAATTAATAAATATAGAAAACAATTATTATTAAGTGGGGGAAATGTTTAATGAGGTAGCTTAATTATTAATAACAAATATGCTTTAAATTATTTATTACTCTGAAGTATTCAATGTTTTGAAAAAATAATTAATGAATGTATACAACCGCTATTTTGTAAGCATTTACATTTTTCTCATTATCCTCAAAATAATGTTTCTTTATATTAAAAGAATACTTATGTAAATTTATTGCAACACAAATATTTAATTATACATTATATGTATAGAACAGTTAAATTTGACAATCTAATTGTATTTCTGGCATCCATTCTGGTTATATTTATTGCACTTGAATAAATTACATTATGAAGTTTGAAAATTGTTAACATATATTAAATATTTGATAAATATGTTAAAATAAAACTGTAGTTATTGCATTCCACATTTAAATATTTTATTTTGGAAAAAAGTAACTAAGTATTAAATAAACTTTTAATATAAAACACTTTTTCTCAAAAAATAAATAAATTGTTGTCACTTTTTTTTAAGACTTTTTATGGTTGCTACATTAATTATTATTTTTTTTTAAATACCCATAAATAGTTAACATGTTGTCAATAAAATAATACTATATATTTGAAATAAATAACAAAAATAAATCATCTAATAACCTGAATTGAGAATATAACTTTTTATTGATGTCAAAGTTTTATTTAACTACTTTTGTTTTATTTAAAATAAAAAAATTCTTAATAAGAATATAAATCTTGAGATATTGTCTGTTTTAAAAATTTTAAACTTAGTTTGACATTGACTCCTAAGCGATGTAAAATTTATTAGAGCTTCATCACAATTTTATTCTTAAAATAATTTTTAAAATACGCTTAAAAGGATGAAGGGAAAAAGAATATTTAAATTGTGTTTTACATTGATTCCTAAACGATGTGAGACTTATTAAATATACCAAAACAAATTCAACTATTTTTTAGAAGAGTATGAATTAGTTTAAATAATGTTATAAATTGAATAAGCAAACAAACAAAAATATATATCAAGGATAGGTAGATATACATGAATTTTCTTATAAAAGAGATAATCATTATATAAAAGTAATTATTTTTAATGAAATTAAATATGACATTTTCGAGGATTGTAACTACCACTAATATTATTATTTGGGATTGCAATGTTCCAGAAAGAACCGACGTGACTAATAGACTACCAAAAATTTTTAACAACCCCTGCCTGAAAAGATGTAACTTGTTTGAAGATTTCAAACTCTCATTACTTAGGATTTTTTGAAACCCCGTTACTATTCAGGTTTTTGAAAGTTACAATGGTTGAACGATATACATTTCATAAAGGAGTACGTGGTTCTATTTTATACAAGAATTTGTAGTTTGTTGATCTAGGTTAGATTGATTTTAATAGTACTATATGCCAAATAAGTTGTTTAATCAGCTTATATTCATTTTATTTCAAATTAGAAGATGCAATATACATACTTGTGTATCTCTCTTCTTCTTATTCTACGTAATTAATTTAATTAAAGAATCACATAAAAGAATAAAACTGTAAAATAATTATTTTAATTTTAAAATAATTAAATTTAATTAAACAGTTATCTGAAGAGTTAAAATGGTAAATTTTAAGTTAAAAAATATTTTTTTAAAAGATAAAACTAAAAAATATTCTGTAAAAAAAAAATCACCTCTATTGGTGAGATAGATTATGTCTCCTGAAACAATAATCTATAGTTTTCTCTTTTATATTTCTTTTATATTTTCTTAAATTCTTTTATAAAATTCAGTTTCATCCCATTTCACAAAATAAGACTTTGTATATTTTCATTTTTCTTTCTCCACAACAAGGTGGGGATTTTTATTTTTTGATAACATTAAAGATATTATTTTATTCTTATTGTAAGATAATAATATAGGTTTTGGATATTTTATATTAAACTAACAATTTTAACTATAATTGTTCAGAAGGTACTTCTTCCAACATATTTATACTTCCATATCTCTCTCTATATACTATGAATTAATATTTCCATTTTTATATTACTTTAGAATTAGTTAATTGATGTAATGAAATTATAATTTATAGCCAGAAGTAAGTTATTAAATTTATTTTAAATTCAATTGATATATATATATATATATATATAATAAATTAATAATGGAAAGAAAACAAATGTAAATTAATAAGTTCTAAGGATAAAAATTGCAAGGGCATAAAATTTTATTGAAAACAACATACTATATGTTCTTCCAAATGATTTTTTATCTATAAAATTAGATTTTATATAATACAAGACAAGCATAAGTATTTCTGACATTTTACCATTTGAACTACTTTAAATAAATAGTTTTATTAAATACTTATGACTTAATATGTCATTTTAACAATTGTTAGTACCTGTTATGAGTTTTTTATGTTTTAAATTAGTTTTACTCACTTCAATTAACGTGTTTTAGATATTCTTAATCATAAACTATGTAAATCTTAAACATGTTAAAAGAAATACAAGTGTTCGGACCTCAAGTTTATTGAAATTATATGTCGATCATCATATTTGTAATATTATTTTTATGATTTTGTCATTAAAAGTATTTAAAAAGTTTGAAGGTGAAAGGTATATTTTAGTGTCTTTAGCCTAATTTAAAAGATGTAAGACTATAGGAAACAAACTTTAATTAAGGTTTAATTAAATATGACATCAATATGGATTGTATGACTAGGAGAACGAGATCGGGTCCTCGAATACAATAATTATTTTCGTCCTCATTTATTTGCTTCGGAAGATATGGATTTATTATGACTTTCTGAATTGATTTACGATAAATCTCAGCAAAGATCTGATCTCTTTAGATACTAGCTAGAAATATGAATGGTCTGAAAATAATTGTTTACGCCCACTTCCTATAGGCTATACCAATGTATGCATGCATGTATGTTTCTGGCACTGAGCTTAATAGTTAGGTAGTTGAGGTCTTCACTACTCTCTTTCTCAGTTTCTCCAAGAATCGACGACCGAAAACAATAGACGCGTCCTTATCTCCACTCCCACTACAGTTCACAACCACTTTACTACCATCGCAAAGTGTGGGAGCCAATTTTTCTAAGATACCCAATGCATGTGCTGCCTCCAGGGATGGAAATATGCCCTCTAATCTGCATAAATTTTCGTAAGCTGCATAATATGTCAGTAGATCAGTAATTCGTATAATGTTTTTCATAACTCAAGTGGTAACAAATGTTTTTGGCGAAAGTAGTACCATCAAGAGCTTCTTCGTCAGTTGCAGCACAAAATTCAGCTCTCCCACTTTCTTTAAGAAAGCTTAACTCTGGACCAACTCCTGGATATTCCATTCTGCAAGTTCGTATCAAATATGTGCGTTAGTAAGCTTTTAAGGTTAATGTTTGTGACGTGGGAAAGATATCAAACACTAAATAACCCTAATATTTGAATTACTGACCCAGCGGCAATGGAATGTGGATGGATAATTTGGCCATGTTGGTCCTGTAGTAAATAGCTGATGGCCCCATGGTAGACACCCACTTCTCCTTTGCTCAACGTTGAAGAATGTTTGCCACTCTCAAGTCCCAAACCCCCACCTTCGACTCCAATCAACCTTACATCTTCATCATCAACAAACTCATGAAACAGACCCAAAGCGTTTGACCCTGTCCCCACGCAAGCCACCAGAACATCTGGCTTCCCTCCCCACTTTTCCAATGCCTGCGTCCTAGTTTCTTTCCCTATCACCGACTGAAACTCCCGAACCATGCTCGGGCATGGGTGTGGTCCCACCGCCGAACCCGTCAAGTGGTATTTATTTTCCAAATCCCCAACCCAACACCGAAACGCATCCGATGCTGCATCTCTGAACCCTCCATCAACTGCTTCAACCTATGCATCCACAAACCATCCATTACTAATTGCTTCTTTTCAACGCACATGTTTGATAAAGAACGGAGAAAATGGTTTATACCTCAGCTCCTAGCAGATTCATCAACCGCACGTTTGAATACTGTCTTTCGATGTCTTTGGCGGCCATGAAAACAGTGCACTCCAAAGCGAGTTTTGCGCATGCTGCTGCTGTCGCAAGGCCATGGTGTCCAGAGCCAGTGGCGGTGACCACGCTTTTGCATCCCATGCGTTTAGCAATCATGGCTTGCGCAAGAGCGTTGTTCA
>Ga0214543_1004522_pt1 | contig 26274 bp, 26 predicted proteins | sample CNSS2metaG_FD_160094 | JGI IMG/M metagenome (GOLD analysis project Ga0214543, IMG submission 160094) | Root nodule microbial communities from cowpea collected in UCLA plant growth center, Los Angeles, California, USA - CNSS2 | ecosystem: Host-associated > Plants > Roots > Nodule | place: USA... | reverse complement strand
CCTTGGCTCTTTTGATAGCTCATGGCCAAATCTCCTATTGGGCTTAGTCAAGCCCAATTTTATCAATTCAACTACTCATTGTTTGACTTATTATTCTAGAAAGCAAAGCCTAAACAATGGGCCAATACTATTGCTATTCTATTGCTCTTTGAGACAACTCTTCAAATCTTCACATCTTCTTTGGCCCATTGAAGAGTGTGAGAAGCCCATGTGGGTTTGGGCCATCCTGAATGAAGCCCAATTGGATCTTTTTGAGCATGCTCCTTGTTATTGGGCCTCTTGATGGGCTTGGGCTTGAAGGTGCATGTGGGCCATGTATTGGTCCTTGAGCATGATTTGGGCCTAGGCGTTGCCCAAGTTATAAGCCTTGTTGGGATCACATCACACTGGGATAACTTCCAATGCTTTAATAACATAATATTGTCAAACTTCCTAGGGTTGAGCATCACATTTATGGGGTTGAGAGTCCCCAAGCCCTGCACAAGTAGAATTAAGCAGTGGACAAATGGCGTTGAGCACCAATTAATGCGAGAGAACTTGGGTTGAGCAGTGCTAAGATGGGATTAAATGGTGGCATCGCTGGAATAGCCTATAATGTTTGGGAGAGGCCTTTTGAGTCTGTTTGGGGTGCTGGGAAGCTCTCCCTTCTCCTCATTGAGCTTCAATCTTCATCAATGGTGATTTCACCCCTTTTGGGTTGAGGAGGAAGATGGCCTACAAAATTAGAGGTGGAAATGTGAATAAAAAGCACAATTTAAGCATGAAGCAGCTACTAAGAACCTTGGGAAATGGATTGGTTCTACTCTTTGGTTCCAATTTCTTCCTTAACTCTTCAATTTTGTAAAACACTATGTTCTCCACCCAAGAGAGCTAATCCAATTTGTTGAAATTAGATGTAATGAACTGAATTCTTATTTAATTTGTGATGCTAATACATATGCTTTTCCATTTCAATCTTAGTCTTTGATTTTCATGTTTAATGCTTACTTTGGTTTGGCCATCCATGCATGATTTGTGGTTCTTGAGGTGTCAGAAAATGTCTTTTGAACCTAGAACTGGAATTCAATACCTAATGGAGCTTGTATCTAGAGATAGAACATGATTCACTAGTAATCTTAACACTCTTGAACTTAATGCACGAGTTCTTGTTGAGGATTCAAGGAATTGAAACTTGATGAGCTATCATAGGCTCAAAGTCACTAGGAGTAGGATTTGAGTATTCTTGTGAGTTGATTTTAACATTAAATTAGAATTGAGATGCTTTTGAATGTATGTGAATGAAGTGAATGAAATTTGGTCTTTACAATTGTATATACTTTGTGTTATATTTCTGTTGTAGACCAACTATTTGACGAAACAACATAAAGAGTTTATTTGTGTTTTAAGAACTTTGTTGTCTATTTGTTTTGTGAATTGTGAGAGTTGTGTTATGTTGCAAAACTCCCTATGGAGAGAACAATATTTATTACTTTCTTCGAAGGATTTAATATTAACTTTCTTTAGCCTACCCCTACTAGGTTTCCTTACCGTTTCAACCTACTTATCATCCTCTTTAGTATTATAATCTTCATCTCATCAAGCATATTACCCCATTTAAAAGTCATTTTCAATTCGTCTGCAAAACGAGCCTCCTTAGATGTGAAAGGTTACATGATGATAAACTAGGGGGGACCATTTTGATATTTAGTTTGGGGAAGGATATTGATGCCAAACTCAAGAAAGTTGAGAAGGTGAGTGATAAGTCATGGGGATGATCGCCACAGGGTACCCTCATTTCCTTTAGCCAGTCCTCCAAGTAGGGTTAAGCAACGGTTGAGTAGGGCTAGGTTCGAGTCCAACGAGACTAATGCACCCCAATCAAAATTTAATATTTGAAATACATATCCAACTATTTATGATGTCGGGTAAGGCGGGTTTGGGTCTTTTTGGATCTGGTTAGATGTGAATGGATGTGGGTTATTTGTAAGGAGAAATATGAGGGAGGAAGATGAGAATATTCATTACCTTACATCCATGGCTTGCTCCAACTTCTCCGCCGTCCTCGCTTCTCCCTATCACTATGTCACCGTGCAGATTGCTACCGCACCGCCACCTACGACACAAATCCACAACCTATGATATAGATCAGAGCAGATTTGTTACCTACGACACATATCGAAGCAGATCCATCACCTACGACACAAATCGAAGTAGATCTATCTACGACCATGATAGCATCATGATGTGGTTATTTTCCAAGAAAAATACCACATGCCCCGTCACCAAACAACCTTTTCGTCCTATTTTTCACTCTCTTCTTTACTAGATGATTCAAATTTTGTTGATTCACTTGTGATGTCACCATTCTGCTTAAGTAGCTTATATTTCTTAATGGGACATTCTAAAGCTATGTATCATCTTCCCAAACACTTGAAATATTTTATCTCACTAATATTACCTTTCTTTGGTTTATCATGATGCTTGACATAATTATTTTGAAAACAATATTAGAACTACTAGAAGAAACAAAACCATTTTTCTTATTCTTCTACTTCAAACTCAAAGAATTAAGATCATAAGAACTTTTCCATTTTCACACAACGATGTAACTCCAACACCTCTCTAATTTCACCACTCAGCCCTTGCACAAAATGAGCCATAGTTATTCCCTTTTCATCAATCACATTGGCTCTTATAATTCACATCTCCATCTCTTTAAAATACTCTTCAACACTCTTTTCTCCTTGAGTGAGGCGTACCAACTTTTCTCGCACATCATTATGACAATTTAATGGAAGAAAGCATCTCCTCATAGGCCTTCTCATATCCATCCAAGTTTCCACCTCAAGTTCTTCATACCTTATTTTATCTCTTTGGACTTGATGCCACCAAATTAAAGCGTAATCGGAAAATTCCATTACAACCACCTTTACTTTCTTTTGTTCACTATAATTACGATAGGAAAATAATCATTCAAACTTCTTGGTCACTCTTCCCTTGAAAGGAATACTAAGTTTCACCAACAAATATAGAAGTAATAAAGAACAATTTTACAACAAAAAACAAGCAAAACAAAACACAACTGATAAGGTAGGAAGCAAGACACAACTTGTATCCAACGAAACAAATCAAGAGGCACAAATTAACACAAGAACAAAGAGAGAGAGAGAGAGAGAGAGAGAGAGAGAATTGAAGAGATAGAGTTGAGAACACCAATATAGGAAAGGGTTTTGGTCGTGGTAAAAAAAGGTGACATTTCTGCCTCGGTTATGAACCGAGGCATATTTAGCCGTTACTGCCTCGATTTTGAAGGCAACCGAGGCCTAATATAGATGAAAAAAATTAGAATTGTGTTTCTGTCTTTGTTCCAACAACAAAGGAGGCAGAAAAGTGAAATCTGTGGGTACCCGCGACCGTGTGACCGAGGCATAAAGCCTAAGAATGGAAAAAAAACCCACGACCGTGGGTGCCTATAGATAAAATCCGTTGTGGATAAAATCCACTGCAAATATTTGGTACCCGTAAGTATCTATTACCTGCTAGTAGTAGCGGGTAGTGGGTAATTTAATACTCGTTCCTTAATGGGTTGGGGTCGAGTATTATACTACCCGTACTCGCGAGTACCAGGTACTTGTTAATAAAATTAAATTACATATTTATCCCTATTAGGGTATAAGATATTAGGTTGATGCTAAAGTTCATTTCTTTTTTGGGTTCACTACTGTCGTCCAAGTGCTCTTTGCTAAAAGGGACGAACAGTTAAAAGCTTATTTCTTCTTTACTTTCCTTTATTTCACATTTAACATTCATCTAAAAAAATTGGTCTTACTCCCTCCAAAGCTTCATTTTTACTCAACAACCTTTTTGGGGTATTATCCTTTTCATTCACCCATTTTCCTTTCATTCTCTGCTCCCAGTCTTGATCTAATCTTGTGCTGAATCTTCCGAAGTTGGTCCTCCAATCCTTCAAATTTTGGACGCAGCTCCAAAATGGGTATGTTTTTTATCTCTTATTTCAGTTCTAGGTTAATATATGAACTACTCATGACTCTAATTATTTCTTGTTGAACAAACTGAATTATCCAATTATTTTTTTCTATCAGATTAAGTTCGTTTCTAAGTCAGGGGACTTTTGCACATGAATTCTAAACAGAAAAGATAAGGAGTGAATATGTGTGTCACACACAATATATTTAGTTGTTAATTTGATAAAGACTCTCAGATGATTCAAAAAACTTTTGAACTCACATTAACTTAGTTTTTTTCATTATTTCAATTCAAGTTCCATTCATTTTTTATGCATGAATGATTCCTTCAATTAGAAGCAATGTCAACTCACATTTTCCATCACACTTTTGTCTGTAAAATTGTTAACTTTGTGAATACAAACATTGGACACTGCAAGTAAAACTTAAGGCATGTAAAGTTGAAACTTGTACTTTAGTATTCATTCATGTGTTGAATGCATTATAATTTTGTGAATTGGTGCAATTAATCACTGAAATTGATAATTTCAATGTTGATATCTTTAAATTAAATTTAGAAAACTTAGTGAACATAGAAAACTTAGTGAACAAATTAATGCCTAAAGTATCTTTGTAGACTTTCAATCTAGAAAGAAGTAACGTCCATTAGTCTTCTTTCCACTATATATTTATTCCATTATAGTATATTTCACTTTCTTTTATATCCAAAATTAAATTTTTTGTTGTGTTTTAATATGTATAGAATGTCTAATCAAGATACATGAAATTGATAATTTCAATGTTGATATATTTAAATTAAATTTAGAAAACTTAGTGAACAAATTAATGCCTAAAGTATCTTTGTAGACTTTCAATCTAGAAAGAAGTAACATCCATTAGTCTTCTTTCCACTATATGTTTATTCCATTATAGTATATTTCACTTTCTTTTATATCCAAAATTAAATTTTTTGTTGTGTTTTAATATGTATAGAATGTCTAATCAAGATACATTTTCCTCTATGGATGATGGCCAACAAGGACAATTTGTAGAATCGAATGCAAATCTAGGAGATTCAAATCAAAATGATGTTCCTATAGATTCAACTCCAGGAGAAACTGAAAGTTCAACTCCACCTGTTAACTCAAGAAGATTACTGTCAGATGTTTGGAATCACTTTCAGAGACAAAAGGTAGATGGAAAATGGAAAGTGATATGCAATTATTGCGCCAAAAGTCTTTTGGCTGACGCAGGGCAAGGTACATCACATTTGAGAAGCCATTTCAAGAGTTGTAAGGTTTGAATAACACGAGACATTAAACAATCTTTTTGAAAATATCATTAAAAAGGTGGTGAAACCATAGTTGTTGGCAATTATGTGTTCAATCAACAAACAACTAGATATATGCACTTAGTAAGATGATAATTCTACATGAGTATCCAATGTTAATAATTGATCATATATGCTTTAAATAATTTTGTGATGTTGTACAACCTCTATTCAAGGTGGTTTCTCGAAACACCTTAAAAAAAGGGATATTATGAAGGATTAAAATGAAGAAAAAAAGAAAATGAAATTAATGTTGTCAAGGATTCAAAGTCGAGTTACAATTACAAATGATATGTGGATAGCTAATAATCAAAATAGAGGCTACATGACTATAACAACTCATTTTATTGATGATTTATGGAAGCTACAACATCGAATTGTGAGGTAATAACATTATATTAACTTTTTTCTTCTTGACTAGATTAATGATTGGCAAATGGAAAATGAAAATTGTTAAAAGTTGGAAATATTTTATTATGTGACACTTTTGTTTTCTGGTACTTCTTATCAAACTGCTAACATTTTCTTTCGAAAGGTGTGTTAAATTAAGTTGGCATTGATGGAATGACTTAACTCTCCTAATTCTATTATTCATCAAATGTCTGCTTCTATGGTTCTAAAGTTTGATAATTATTGGGGTGTGATCAGTAGAGTGATGGCTATTGGTATTGTGTTAGACCCCGAATATAAAATTGATTTGTTGGATTATTTTCCCCCCAGATATATGGTGATCAATCAGATTGTGAAGTTGAAAAGGTGAAAATTCTTTTTAAGGACTTGGTAAGAGTGTATGAAATGAACATGAAAGGTAAGAAGTTAGTTTCTTTATGTCAAAATAGAAACATAAATGTATGCCAAAGTGTTAATGGAAGAAAAGATGCTTGGAGGAGAGATTTTGCAAAACATCAGATTGCAAAGAAAAGTGAACCATCAAATTATAAATTGTAACTTGACTATTACTTGGAGGAACTGACACTACCTGATTTAGATGAAGAATTTGACATTTTAGTTTGATGGAAGGCTAATGGGTTAAAATGTCCAATTTTCAAATGATTGGAAGAGATTTTGTAAACATTCCTATCTCAATAGTTTCTTCTGGGTCTTCTTTTAGTACTAGTGGTCGATTTCTTACTCCACATCATAGTAGATTACACCCAGACACTTTAGAGGCATTGATGTGTGTTCAAGATTTGCTAAGGATTGACATAAAAGGTAATTAAAATATCACTCAGATTACATATTTATATTCATTCAAATGATTTTCTATAGCAAATGAATTGATTTTCCTTTTCAGGTTCTTCAAAATTGAGAGTGGACAAGATGAAGTTTAATACAATACTAGAGGAGATCATTGATGATGATGTTAGTAGTTTTCTTTTTAGTATTTTATTACAATTTTACTAATAGTTTCACTATGTCAGTTAATGATGACTTTATTTGTGTGTTATTTGTTTCAAGAATCAAGTGGTCAACATGAAGATATTGGAAAGGAAACATAGATATTAAAATGTTATTTTAGAATAATTAATTTTTAAATTTCTTATTTTTGGATGTATGTTTTAGGTACTATTAATTTGAATTTATGTTTTAACTTTAATTTACTTGTTCATTAACTTCTACTCAAATATATGCTTAAATATTGTTTGTTTTTTTTTTCCATAATTTAATTTGGACCTCATTTAAAAACAAATAAAATAAAATATTTTAAATATCCACTAGTATTCAACGGGTACTCACGGGTTGAAAAATATCTACGGGTATCCAGGGGGTTACAAGTACATTTTTTTCTTGCAGGTCGAGTAGCAAGTAGGCATTATCCGTGTCCGACCTTTAATTTAAATTACGTAGTTCAAAATGTTAGCTTGTCAAAAAACTTCAAATAACAATTGCGAACAAAAGGAAATTACATAGTCTTCAGTATTTAATTTAAAACAACTAAATAATTTATAAAAACTCTAGAGTTCATCCCACACTCTCAACGATATACTTCTTGTCTGAATCTTCTGCATTATCAACTGCTCCTGTATAACACACACGTCATACGATCATCGCACACATAACAAACACACAAACAAACAAATAGGGTTAAGCTAATGTAAACAATCATATATAAAAGATTCTTAGTAAAATAATGTTTTTCAAATAAGTCACATCTATCCACTACCCACCTTCTCTTAAATATAAGAAAGTAAAGTTTAAATAGTCACTATTGTTTTTATAAACTCAATATTCACATTATTCTAACTAATAAAAATGTGAAAACCTTTAACTTTGTTAAACATGATCTTTTTACGTTATTATAATTAATAAATCTTTAATTTCTTTAGACAAGAAAACCTAAACGGCAAAAAACATTTGTGAAACTATATTGCATCTTCTAAATTAATAAAACGAGACTATACCAAAAATACTTAAATATTGATTACCATTAAAATAACCATTTCCCTATTTTATAAATACCTAATATTAAATCATAAAGAAAAGGGAAAAGATTATGCCCAAGGAGAATGAAAAACGTGCATTGTGCTACTGCACCTAAACCCTCATGTATAACATTTGCAACCTAAATAGGTGTTAACACCATGATACCATTCACATCACCTCTTTAAGTCTAAAAGAAAGAAAAAATAAATAAAACCTGGCATACAAAAACGTACAGGCACTGCCACGGAAAACCATTAGGTGCATGCTACTATTTTCAAAAGATTAAGACTAAGGAAAATGTAAACAAAAAAAAAAAAACTTAAACATTAACCCCTTGGGTTTCTACATGAACTATAAACTATGCAAACCAGCATTTTCACAGGGAACATAAGCAAAGTAACAGGCACCACGTCTGAAATTAACACATGCAAATACCACTCTCAAAACCCAAACAATTATCATACAATAGCAAAGAAAAGTTCCTAACCAAGCATCATGTGGATCATGTAGTGATCATAGCATTCACACATCATTTATACGCTCGACACTTAGAAATCAAACAATACGTAAACCACCCTTCAACGTTCTAAGAACCCACACATATTCTCCCTTGAATATAGTTCATACCCAAAAGCATGAAACCTGCTCAAACACCCCACTTGGCCCCAACACTCAAAAACTCTTCCTCCTTCAACAAAACATTGAAATTCCGAACAAGAAACAAACAGCCCCCAACTACACGAAAGGAGTAAGGAATGAACTACCAACACTTTTGTACATGTAATAAGCTAAAACGTTGGAAACAAAACGTTGTCCTAAACTCATACTAAGGCAACCTACATGAAACAAAATATACCCCTAACCTCAGATTGCATGGCTGCCCATTATGCCTAATGCTTTCTAACCTCATATTGCATGGTTGTCCATCACGCCTAACCCCTTCTAACTAACAGATTCTACAAACCTTTATAATGCAAACCCCAGAACATGCACTCTGCAAAAAAACAAAAAAGAAAGAGAAATAATCAATGCCACTGTGAGGAACAACAATGCCCAAACCTTCCACACTTCACCATCCACTACAATGCACCACCATTGCAGCACCAAAAACTTCCTCTCACTCACCGTGAAACTATCACGAACAACGACTCTGGACCCAAACGCGCAACCACCACCTTGCTCCGATTCCATGCGCAAGTTCCACTCCAGAAGAAACAACCATGCGAGGAAACTAGCAGCAACACAAACCTTCATCTGATCCACTACACACACTGCAACTCACACGAATTGGAACCCAAATGGTAGCACCCACACATCCGACCCAAAACCAGCAACACGAAAAGTTCTGCACCCACCTTTACGCACTTAATATAATAGGAACCAAATGCAAATCTGTGTGTGTCCCTCACCCGCATTCAATATTGGATTCTCCAATATTTACATGAAAAGGATAATCAAAAAGAAGAAAAAGATTAACCCGTGAACCCATGAAACCCCATGGTAGACAAGCAACATGTTTGTGAATAACACAAAAGAACAAGCAAAAGAACACCATCAACTTAGCTTCCTCTACACATACATGCTTTTCTAGTTTCATCGATCAAAAAAAAAAACAAGAAAGCAAGGTTGGCTTCCCCTACCTGATGGGTCTCTCTGGGAACGTTTCTCTTCTCCACCACAACTGCGAAATCACTCACACTTACACTTTCTTCTCTTCTCTCTTTTATAATCCTTCCAGAACCCAAAACTAAGTGGTTTTCTTTTATCCCTCAACCCAACCCTAAACCTAGGCTATCTACTCCAAAAAGAAAATATGTGAAGCAAAAGATAAATATTAACTAACAAATCTATAACTTGAATGAATATTGGTCGTTTCTATTTTTTTTAGTGTGCACGAGAGTTCCATTTTTATATCACCAAAAATATGCAACGAAAATCTAATGAACAAAAGTTGTAACAGATGCAACAAATCAATGCACCATTCTGAATAAGGAGAGAGAAAATTCATTGAAAGAGTTTTGTGGGCCCCACAACTTTAAGGAGAAAAAAAATGGTTACAAATGAAACAAATAAGGTACCACATTTCCCATGAATCCTACCACTATGCCACATGCTATCTCCCAAAATAAGGTACTCAATAGATATAAAGACACCCATATTCCATAAACCTTAATTAATTAATTAAATAAACAACAACTTAGATCACTCAATTAACTAAAGAAATACAACAATAACTTAAATCACTCAAATAATAATTATTCCATATTTCATAAATTTATGAAATAATTAATTTAAATAAATCCACAAAAAAACATGACATTATTTTTTTTTTCATGTGTTTCTCTATATTCTAACTTTTGCCCGGGTCTTACAAGCAACACTAAATTTGTTCACAAGTAGAAAAGGGTTGCCTAAACATGGAAAAGGCAACACTTTTATAAATGTGGCTTACTAAGTCCCAAAGACAACAATTTTCAAAGTGTTGATAGTTTATACCACATTTATCCAAGTGTTGCCTCAAAAAAGTGTGGCCTAAAATAAATTAAATTTTTTTAGTTTTGACTAAAAACTCTTCGACTTTGAAAATCCCAAAAATTAAAGTTTCCCTCCTATTGAAAATTAAACACTACACCAAAACTCTTACTCAAAACTAAAAACACGATACTCTGCGCCCAATCTAAAATTTCAAAACATTTTTCATTTCCCACCTAAGTGCAAAAAATATAAACCTAACATCGGTCCCTCGCCTTTACCGTGGTTGCCTCACCTTCACTATGACTGCCTTGTCAACCTCGCTTTCGCCGTCTCAACATGATATGGAAATGATTGCTGATTGAAATCGCTCGCTAAAAATGCAAAGAGCTCAGCGTCACGCGTCGCACTCTTATCACCAATGCATCCACTTTGTCTCCTTTAATCACCAATGCACCGTCCCACTTCGTCTCCCTCTCGGCATAACCCCTTCAGACCAGTGCACCACTTCGCCTAAGCTTTCCACGTCCTTGTCAGGGGTGAAGTTCGTGAATAGTGAATAAAGGTTAGTATATCGTTCTTCAACCTACGAATTTGCTTAAATTGATTTTATCGTTTTTTGTTCTATGTCCAATATTTTGGGGTTGAGGTTTTATTTTGTTATTTGAGTAACATTTAGTGAATCAAGTCTTCTTAATAGGTGTCCAGTTCTGGTCTTCCTAAGAATTTTTCCTGCATAGGCTTTCTCGAATTTTCAAGTAGTTTTGGTCAATTTCGCTCACATTCTTATCATATTGATGTTCTCTTAATTCATCTCTTTGATTTCATGCTGCCAAACTTGTACTCTAAATGTATTTTAATAAAAGTTTACTTGGAAGAAAACAATGTAGTTTGCAATAAAATAATTAAAACACATATGTTTGGCTGAATGTTCAATTTCAATTTTATTGGTGTGTTTGTGTATTGCAGTTCGCAAGACAACCGCTTTTCTTCAAGGAGACTAATCCTTAGCCTAGAAAGCATACATTATGGCAAACAACATCATATTTTACCTATGGAGAGGTTGGCAAACATAGTTATAAATTATTTTCAATCTTCTAATGTGTGGTTGTTAAGCTTAACAATTTTGCATATAATCAGATTGAGAAATATTATGGTTTTTGTTGATTTATCATAAGCTGGGTTGGAAAACTAGTTTTCAATAAAACCTTTCAATAAGAGAAAGATAATTTATTGAAATAGTTGATGAAAAGTGGGTTTCTTGTATATTTCACACTAAAATTTTAAAAATTGATTTTCCAAGTTTTATCCAAATACACATCCAAACTCACTATAACAATAGGGTAACATTATTCATACTAAATGTTCACATCTTTAGTTTCATTTTGAAGAATTGATCATGCACTAAAAATTGATTTTAAATACTTTAGATTGGTACAATTTGTTCTAATTATTTTTATACGCTAATGAACTATTTCTGTGTGATGGAACTTGAAAGTTTGGTAGGTTAGGGGTGGAGGACCAGATCATGCATCTTTCTTGCAACAAGTAGGAATGACAATTTTGCATCACCTTGTTTCAGGCTTCTAGTAGGGTCCCGAGTTGTTGGGTCCTTCATCATGCCTTGTGGCAACTACTCATACTATTCAAAGGTAATATTACTTAGTATTGCACTCTATATTACATGAATACTTGTTCATCCCTTCATGTTATATCCAAATGGTATGTAGGGCCATGATGATATATGTCAAGCTTTCTTTACCTATAACAGGACAAAAGGAACCCTCTGTGATGGTGAAACTAGACTATTTCTTCAAAATAATGGTTAGTATCATTTAGCTACTATTTCAAGCCTGGCTATGGAGTATATAGTATCAAGACCAATTCTAGCAGGTTTATCATAACCTAGTAAATAGAAGTTCCATAATATATTAATTGCACGATTATTTAATGTACATGAGTCTTTTGGGAAACAATATCCTGGTCTTACCAGTTAATACTTGTATGACTTGGTACACTTGCCAAAGTCCTAACAAGTTTTTGGCACCATTGTTGGGGACCCATGTCTAATACTACACTATTGTATGATTTTTGACTTATTTAGACTGAATTCTTTTGTCCATATTTTACTATTTTTATTTAGTTAGATACACACGTTATTTGGGCTAACTTATAGTTTGAACTTGTTGTGGTTCTCTAGTGTATGTAGGGTAAGATTCGTACAAGGAGGATTGTGTGTTCAGAACCACTCCTTGCTGATCTTGAGATAGAGAAAACTACTCGCAGAAATAATAGTATCACAAGGAGACAACGAGCTCTAGCACAACAAGTTGCCCCTCATTCTTCTAGTTCAAACACTCTTCATTCTACTTCTCAGAATTTTGATTCATTTCTAGAGGAAGAAAGGATTGAAAATCCTCATGGTGATGGTAGAGGTCGTTAAAGACGCACTTGAGAAGATTATGCAGCATTCACAGGCTATATCAACTTCAACAATATTGCTCGGTACACAGTCAATGCCACCAATATAGAGATGAAGTTAGCTCTCATTCACCTGGTTTAGAGTAATCAGTTCAACAACTTGGCTCATGAAATCCATACACTTATTTGGTAACATTCTTAGAGATTTGAAACAGCGTGAAGATCCATCAAGTTCTCGATGAAGACATACACCTAAGTGTCTTTCCTTTCTCACTAGCAGGACATGTTAAAGCTTGACTAAATTATTTTCTTGAGAATAGCCTCACTAACTTGGATGATGTGGTTGCTAAGTTCTTAAGCAAATATTTCCCCCGATCTAAGGTCAACAAGGGAAAGCAACAAATCTTGGCATTCCAGCAAGATATTGATAAGTCCTTAGGCCAAGCATGGGATAGATTCAAAGGATTGCTAAGAAAAACTCCCATCCATGGGTTTGATCAACCTATACAACTTATTCTTTTCTTGGCAGGCCTTAAATCCTAGTCAAAGTTAATGTTGGATGCCTCGGTAGGAGGAAGTATCAAGTGGAAAACGCCAAAGGAAGCCTATGAGTTGATAGAGAACATGAGGGTAATGACAATGAAGCCTATACTGAGAGATCCTATTCTCAAAAGAAGGGTACTCTAGAGCTTCAATCTCAAGATGACTTCTTGGCTTAGAATAAGATCATGACTCAGCATCTAGAGACCCTTATGAATGTGGTTGAGGGAACGATGAAATTGAAGGAGCAAGATGAGGAAGTGACTTTCAACGTTTTTGAAGTTGTGCAAGAATCCATTTATGCACAAACTAGTCTTAAGGCCATCAATATGGTCTTATTTGTGGCTAGTAGACCTTGGCATGCTTCAAAGTTGCTTGAAAAATGCTCCAATTTATTATCTACTAAAGTGAATGAAGAGAGGGAAGAGAAAGATGATGATCTAGTTCACCACCACTCTTTGATGGGAACTAATGAGCTTAGACTTGGCCAACCAATTTTGGTGAGAAAGGAAAATTTGAAGATTTATCCTAGAAGATTCAAGTCAAAATAGTCAAGGAATGAATGAAAGCTGGTGGAAGGAATGAAATTGAAGCTCTTTATTCTAGAAGTACTAAATTTGTGACTAGTAATCAATTGAAGTTGTATAAGTGTAAGGTTGGAAAGGAGCACACTAAAAGCACCAACCAAGCTTAAGCGCATCACCCATCAGGCTCGTGACATTAAGCAAGTGCTTCTTGGGAGGCAACTCAGTGCTTTAAACTCTTTTTCTTTTAACTTATTGTTTTATATTAGTATTGTGTTTGTATGCTTGTGTGAAGCATGCTAGTATTAGTTGTTATGTTTATGTTGATGTTTGAACTTTGTGCTAATTTTTTTCCATGCATTTGTGAACTTGTGGTAGCATAGCTTTGAGTGTTGTTAGGCATGTTGAGTTTTAGAATGGTGATAGCATGTGCTTGTTGTGGCATTTTGAATTTAGTTTCATCCTTGTGCATTGTAGCATGTGGTTGTGTAAAATTGCATTTTGTGAAAATAGTGGTAACATATCTTGTTTGCTAAATTCATGTTTTAAATAGATATGCATACTTGTTGTTGTTGCTTGAGTGCTTTGCATGAGTGTGAATGCATGGTTTGAGGTTGAGAAAACTTGAAAAGGCTATATACAAGAGTGCAAGGTTGGTATGAGCACAATGAAGTCCATCCAAATCCAAATCAAATCCTAAAATCATAAAATTTTTGCCTGCAACTTCATCGCCTGGTGCCACCCCCTTGTCGTCTAATGCGATCTACATTTTAGCCCAATCAAGCAAAGACAGGGACTAGGCACATGGTGGTGCATACCTCCCGCCCGACGCCTGCTGAGCAAACTAACCCCTAGGACTAAACATAGACCAAGCGCCTGGCGGCACCTATATGCCCTCCTGGCACCACACCAGGAAAAAAGCCCCTAAGTAATTTTATTGTTACAGCGCCTGGCGACAAGAGCCCCTCTCCCAGGCGGTAGCACTACGACAGTAGTCATTTAATGTGTTTTAAACCTGGCCTACTCCATTTTTAAAACCCTAACTTCACCTTCTTCCCAAATCAGAAACCCATTCACCACCAATTTCAACTCATTGTTGTGCTAACTCTTCCCATTTTCGTGCCCTCCTCACTCTCACTCACACTTCACCTTTGCTCTCTCCAAGCGCAGCTATTTGCACCACTCAACCTTGCTCTCGCCATGCGCCATTATTCATGAATCTACACCTCTTACATTTCACTCCTACATTTCACTCAACTAAACCATTTTTTTTGTGTTCTTCTCATGTTTCTAGAGTGTTTAATGTTTGTTTTGCTTAATAATCCAACTTTGACTCACTAGCTTAGGGTTTACCTTGCTTTGATTCTCTATATTTCTATTTTTGTTTGTGATTACATGTTAATCTTTAGCGTTTTGGGGCTGCCAATGTGTGTTTTTCTTTGTTGTGTTGTGCTTTTCTGTTTGAAAAACAATGCCAGCCACTTGAAGTACCACCTGGCGAGCACCATTTCTTAGGGGCCAGGCTGCAAGACCTAGGAAAATTAAATAAATAAATAAATATTTAATTAATATAAATGCAATTAAAGGAATCTTTATAATAATTAATGCGGAAAATTATGAAAAGGAACAATGGTAGCTCAAGGGGTTGAACATGTTAGGTTGTGTAAAAAGGTCTTGGGTTGGGATCTTGTGTATGCCATTAGTGTGAGGTTTTAATTATTCGATTTATTTTATGTTCATGCATGAACACATGGCATAGTGTTATAATTGTAGATATGCATGAATATCAAGAAACGTGAATTGACTTGATGGTCATGCAATTTCTTGGTCTTTGGGTGGATGTGGGTTCAAACCTTGATTGAAGCTAAATAGTGTCATTTTTGTTCAATTTCTTTTTGCCGTGGATTGGAAGGTTCGAAAACCCTAGTTGTCATAGAGAGAAGCCCAAACTAAAACTGATCAAAGGAGAGAGTTGGAAGGGAGAGAGCCTTCATAGAAGGAAACAAGTGTTGGAATCATTTTGGATAAAAAAGGAAACTCTAGAAGAGCTTTGGTGTGGGAAATCCAGGTTAGGGGAGCTGCCATTTCCTGTTTTAATGATATTATATGCAATTGCGTTATATATTGGTGCATAAAAGCTTTCTCCTGAACCAAATTTTTTCATCGTTTAACCTGTTGATGTTTGTTGTATATGGTTTTAGAGAAGTATGTGTGTGCTTGTGGTTTCTGTTGTATTGAGTTCTCTTTGTAACCCCATCACTGTTGTGATTATTATGATTCTTCTTTTTGGCTTGGCATGATGTTTATAGTTTTTCTTCTAAATACGGCACACTTATGATTACTTATTATTATTACTATTATTCTTAATATTATTATTATTATTATTATTTATATTTTATTTTACTATTATTATTACTATTATTATTATTATTATTATTATTATTATTATTTTATTACTATTATTATTATATTATTTTTATTTTTATTGTTATTACCATTATTATTATTATTATTATTTGTATTATTTTGATTTTGATTTTGATTTTTATTACTATTACTATTATTATTATTATTATTTTATTTTACTACTATTATTATTATTACTATTTTTATTTATTATTATTATTATTATTATTTTTTATTATTTTTATTTTTATTTTTATTATTTTTATTACTATTATTATTATTCTTATTATTTTTTTTATTTTATTATTATTATTTTATTTTACTAATATTTTTATTATTATCATTATTTTATTTTATTTTTTATTTTATTATTATTATTATTGATTTACTATTATTGCTTTATTTTATTATTATTATTATTATTTTATTATTGTTTTATCTTATTATTAGTATTATTTTCATTATTTTTGTTTATTTTATTATTATTATTATTATTATTATTGTTGTTGTTTTTATTATTATCATTACTACTATTTTTTTGCTTGTGCGATATTTTGGAGCAACCTTTATGCGCTCTTCTTGGTTTGTATATTGTTTGGTTGTCCAAGATTGTGTGTTAGGTATAACACTTTGTTTTGATAGTTTTATGTGAATTTATTGTGATTCTCTAGGATGTATGAAAGCAAGGATATGGTGTTCATGTGTTGACATACACATATCGAAGAGGCATTCATGTGTCTGGTGGATATTTATGTGGTTGTGTTTTATGTATGACCATGTGATATTGTGTACTTGAGTTCAACTTAATGATATGAAAGTGTATTTACTTGTCATGGACGCATGTTTTGTGTGAATTTAGTGTGTTGTGTAAATTGGTTCATTGGAACCTAGTTTAGAGTGCCAAAAACCAGTAAATTACCAGTTACTGGTGTGGTACCTGGCGAAATGGTGTAAACTGTCAGGCGATAGGCCATAAAGTGAACTTTAGAGCAAAACCCGAGAGCTGGCACTGGCAACGTAAATGGTCCTGCCAAGCGGTGTGCTATAGAATTGAGACTGGACCAAAATTTAGTGGGTTGGCGCCTAGCGATGCCAAGTGTCTCGCCAGGCGGTCTGGAGCCAAGTTTCACCTTGAAATCCTAGAGATGCGTCAGGCAGTGATGCACGTAGTGCGAGGTTACATTGGAGGATTTTATACTGCTTTGGATGAAAGGCTTGAGACGATGACTTATTGAGGGCCCTCTACGAGTTGTATCTTGCACTGGGGGTTAAACACGTGACCATTCTAGGTTGGTGCCTGATGGCATTGGAATTTTAGTGAGAGTGTGCTAGTTGTGGCTAGTACGGATGGTTCATTTGATTGCCCTTCACGGTTGTAGCCAATGAGGCTGGTAGTCTATGATGAATACGAATTGCGATTTGTGTTGGGGAGGTCGACTCGGTGTTACAGATTGTAGCCCGTGACTGGATAATTCTCGCGTGTGGTCTATATGGTGGTGGCTAGACAGAGGGGTGAGTACACACTCATGGCAGCAAGTATCGATTAAGGATATCAACGAAGTGTGTAAAATTAGAAGGCAGACAATGAGAGAAGTGAATGTTGGGGTCTAAGGGTTGTAGTCCTCAGAAGGGGTTAAGTTATCTTCAAATGATTTGGATGATGGCTTTAGGGTGGAGACTTGTTAGACCATTCCTTGAGTTGTGGCTTGGAATGGCATCCCTTTAGTTGTGGCTCGGGATGGAGGGTAAACACATGACGATCCTGGGTTGTGGCCTGGTGATATTGGTAACCAGTGTGAGTGTGCGAGTTGTGGCTTATACGAATAGTCTCTACTTGATTGGGCAGCCAAGGGTTGTGGCTAGTGATGTTGTTAATCTTGTGTCGAGAGTACGAACTGTGGTTCATATTAGGAACTCTACCTGACGTTACGGATGGTGGTTCGTAACAAGATAGTCTCGCACGTGTATCCACGAGTTGTGGCTTGTATGTCGTGGAACCACGAGTTGTTGCTTGTGGCAACAAAGGATATCTTAAGGTAATCATTTGAAGATATAGAATGTGGATTACATTAATGTGGTTATGTTGTCTGGACTTGGAGGATAGTGGTTCTTCGTCGAGTGTGTGTGTGTGCACACACTATAGTTTGTTTATAAGTTATTTATATAGTTACCTCACCCTACTTGCTTGTGTTTGGCGATGATCGTGTAACTCAATACACATGAGTAGATGATGTCACAGGTGGAGCTGGTGACGCGTAGAGCTGGAGAGGGGCTAGCTTGGGGAAGCTTATATGGAGTTTTATGTTTTCTTGTAAAGACTTATTTTAATTAGACTATGAATTTTAAAATAGTTGGTTGGAATTATGTATTTTGAATTGTGGAGAAATAATAAAAGTTAAATTTTCCCGCAGGAAAGAAGTTTTAATAAATGCGATTTGATTATTTCATACCCTTTTATTTTATTTAAATTAGTAATATTCGGACAGGATGTTACATAGGCAGTGGCCCCTGTTTCTACTTCTTTGTGATGATTTCTGTGATGTTGAATATGGTCTTCAAACACCACTACTACAGTTGTTACTGCACCTGAATTACCCGTCATCTTACTTTACTTGCATAGTCTTTATATGTAATTAGTGTATTAGCACTGATATTTTGGTGCATAATTCTTTTTGGTTGAATCTCTCCTCTTAAATTCTAACTTTGAATTGTCTCATTGCACTAAATGTTTATTTTGCAGATAACATTCTCCTCAAACCCTAAAAGAGTTAAAACAACCATTGGCAACCCCTCTGAAGGGAAGAAACGCAAAAAACACTTTTATTCTAACTACTTTCTCACCAAAGACAATGAGGCCCGATTCGCATTGGTCATGCAAAGAAAATTTATGCCCGAAAGGAAGGTCATTCTGAAACCAGGGGAAGTAAATGAACTTCAACTAGAGTTAAATGAAGGAAGGTCACCACCTTTCGAGCTCCCACCTATATCAGCCATGTGAGGGGGAAAAGAGTGCCCTTTGATGCCGACATAATAAATGAATTCCTAGGCACCCAATTGGCTGAAAATGCAGAGTGCGAGTTCTTAGAGGTAGATGCTGGAGGAGTTGAGCCTGGAGAGCGGCTTAAAGCACTTTATTTAGTGGGGGAAGGATTTCATAAGGGCACGAAACAACAAGGTTCCTTTAACCCTTTGGCCCAATTCTAGTCAGCTTTTTTTCACGCCAACATTTGGAGAAAGCCACACAACACATATATTTTGCTTATTTTCAGAGGTTTTGCTCAATTGCTCCCACACCCTGGAGGCCCAATCAGCCATAGGCCGAGCCTGAACTAGATGTATCTCCCACATTGGATATGAGGTTGTAGGAATTAGAGGCCAAAATAGACAATCTTCAACTTTTGGAACCAATATGCAAGCCTTTTACTGAAAGGAAATGGCGAATGCAGAAATGCTGAATCTCTCTCACAATTCCAGAGCTGAATGCTCCCTCAACTAAGGAGTTTGCAGCAAAAGTTGCTTGGCCTGGGGCCCAGGCCAACTTTGCGGGAGGACGTGGAGCCCCAACTGATGGAGATGATGATAAGTAGGAGGTGCCAAATGGAGAGGGCGAGGAAGACGCTTAGAATTGGTGAGATTATAACTTTTGGAGGACTCTTTGTGGATAGTCTTTAGTTTATTTATGCTTTTAGATTCAAGTTTTTAAATTTCAATTTTAATTTTTAGTTGATAGTTGTTAAACTTCGTAGCTTAGCTAGTGAACTAATATTTTGAAAATGATTTGGTACTTTGATGGAGTAACTTTTGCGCTTGGGTTGGATGATTATCTCTTGTGCTTGTTGTGGAATGATGTTGATTTTGCTTGTGAGAATAAGCTTGTGATTCCTTTCATTTTGTTATAGTGAAGCTTGATTTTTAATTGAGATCAATGGTTTTGGCATATGTTGACAATTGTGGACCTAAAGATACCCTGTGAGAGGTTGTGCCCCAGAGTTGAATTGTTTGAATGTTATCACTTTGGACTCATAACTTTAGGGAAGTTGTTACTGATATAAGGGAGCATGAGAAATATGTTTAGAGCTATTGGTTTAATAAAATAAAATGCAAAGAATGAAAATTGGTGTAAACAACCTGGGGATTGGTTTTGTTTGGTTCAATAGGAAAGGGAGAAAAATGCTATTTCATTATTTGATTATTTGCTCTCTTAGCTCAAGGTACTTTTCTTATCTAGAAAAACCAAATTTCCTTCTTAACGCAGCCACGATACAAGCTACAAAAGTCCTTATGATGATAACATGCTTATGAACGTTTTTGGCCATTTTGAACAAAAAGAATAGTTAAATTGTCTGAAATTGTGATGGTAGAGACAATTTTATATATCTACATACACTAGTGGGCTTGAGTGAAACACTTGCTCTTGTAAGAAGTGTTTACCATTGATCAAGGAAACATCTTGCCATGATAGTTGATTCCTTATAAAACTTTTGTAAGCACTTGTTGATCTTTTCTTTTGTAAGCACCATAGCTTAAGCTTGTTTTGCTAATGAAACACATGTTCCATAGGATCATTTCAAATAAGAGCAAGCATGATTGACATCTGTTTTGGTTGTGTAAATATGTTTCATTGAGTTGCTAAATCATTGCAATTGTGTTTGTTTGTCTAGGCCAAGTTACCTTTTGCTTCAGGACAAGCAAGGTTCTAAGTTTTGGGGAGTTGATAATGTTAATTTCTACCATTATCTTAGATATCTTTTGTTAACAGAATCAGCTCCTCTCAAGTTTTTAATCCACTTAATCCTCAATTTTACTTTGCTTTTGTGAATAAATACATTTTTTGTTACATTGATCTAAATATACCACTAATCCCTTTTTTGTGTCTATTTATAGATTGGAAACTTTGTTCCAAAAACCCAAACAAATGAGCGACCCGAAATAGCAAGGAGAAGATAAAAAATGTTATAAAAAGGAAGCAATAGCCAGCGCCTAGTAGTTCAATAGCAATGCTAGGCACCAGCTTATTATAGGGAGTTAATGCCTAGAAAGCAACATTCAGCGCCAGGCGCCAAAGTTTTCCAGAGAACTACCGCCTAGCAGCATCTAGAGACTGTTGGGCAATTCACGTAGGATTTTCCTTCTTTTTCTTTGCTTGCGCCTAATGATGGGACTCTTTCGCATGGTGCCACTTTTGTTGATGTGGCAAGTTGGCCCTATTTCTCTGAGTTTTAACTTGGGAAACTCATCTTGGACGTTTTGGAGCTTGAACAACATGATTTGGAACGATTGGAAGACTGCTAGGGCTTGTGGGAACTATCCCTTCTTCCTCTTTGTATCTCCTTCCTCTTCCACCTTCATTTTGTAAGCTTGTGCTGTCCATGACAATGGATAGCTAAACTAGTTTTGTTGGGGGTAGATGTAGCCACTAAACTCTCATGTATTTGTGAATGTTTGTGAATATATATATATATATATATATATATATATATATATATATATATATATATATATATATGTTGCTTCCATTAATTGCTAGTATCTTTATTTCTTTACATAATGTTTGCTTTATTTTGACCATTCATTGGATGATATTTGGGTTATTACGTATTGGAAAATATCTCTTGAACCCTAGACTTGGAACAAGATATCTAATGGAACTAGTGTATAGGAATGGAGGTTGACCCTTTAGTTGTCTTAAACCTTAGTTTGTAAAGCATGTTTGCTTATTTAGGTATTCAAAGAATTGACTCTTAATAAGGAAACCTAGACTCACTCCACTAAGAGGGTTTGAGTAGACTTGTGGGCTAGCATTAGTAATTTAATGGAGAAGAGTTTTAGTGTTTTATATGCATGAAGTTAATGAAATATAACCCCAACAATATCAATCCATTGCATTTCTAGTCTTTTCCATATTCTAGAGTTTCAAATATCCAAGTTCACCTTTTACTTATTTATTCAAAATTTACTTTCATGCACAAAAACTCAAATTATAGATTCATTCTTTAGTTTAAATTATTTATTAACTGCACGATTATTTAGTATACACAAGTCTATTGGGAAACGATATCCCGGCCTTACCGGTTACTAATTGTGCGACTTGGTATACCTAAAAAGTCACATTTAACTATTTTTAAAAGGATTTTGAAATATCTAAAAGGCATTAAAAGTCAAGGTTTGCATAATCCTAGAGGGGCTAACATATCCTTAAAAGGATATAGTGATTATGATTTTAGTGACCGTAAAGTTGATAGGAAAAGTACTATTGGTATTCCAAAAAGAAATCATTTGTAGCCCTTTCAAATATTGAAGCAAAATATATTGCTGTAGGAAGTTGTGCACAATCCATTAGGATCAAACATCAATTAGAAGATTATGGCATTCATTTAGAAAATATACCTCTTAGATGTGATTATACTAGTGCTATAATTCTAAAAAAAAATCCAATCATGCATTTAAGAACTAAGCATGTAGAAATGAGACATCATTTCATTAGAGATCATGTAGCTAAGGGGGAGTGTAAAATTAAATACATAGAAACTAATAACCAATTATTGACAATTTTAGTAAACCTTTAGTAAAGAAAGATTTTGTCATGAATTTGGTATACTTGATGTTGCATGCACATCCTCGAAACCTACATCACTTGTAACTTTTGGTAAATTAGTCGATTACATTAATTATTTAATCCATTAAATGTCTAGCTATTTTGAAAAATTCTTTGTAACAATTGATTACATTATGATACTAATCGATTAAATTTTTCAGATGCCATGTGTCATGATTGTATTGCTTATTATCATGCTCTGAAAATGTTTTTCAATGGTTAACTACATCAATTTCAATTTTAATTCAAAACTTGACCACAAATGAAGTTTATAAACCCTAATTCTTTCTCGTTCAACATAAGAAAGGTATTTCCTTTTCAAAAACTTGAAGTATTTTACCCTCGCCATTCCCTTTTCTCTCTTCCAAAACCATACACAACCTAGAAGCACCAAAAATCACAACCTTTGCTTTGTTGTTCTGCTTTGCAACCACAAAAGTGGCCTCCTCCTTACGACCTAGAAGAGTAAAAAGGATAGCAACAAAAGCCACTACTCGCTTCACTAATGTTGAAGGGTGGATGGCGATGAAGAACAACAAACAAACTATTTGTGCTTCTTAAAGATTAGAAAGTTGGTGAACCTAAAGTACATTGAGACGGGTTTCTTTAGAGCAAAAAGGCATCTTCTTCTAGGAACTCTTCGCATACCAAGGTCTAGAAACATTTGTGCAATTAAAAGGTACCTACTATCCTGACCTAGTCAACATTTTTTATGAAAATGCTAGTATAGAAAAAAAAATCCTTATCTCTAGGGTAAAAGGGGTAGATATTATTGTGTTAGATGATTATATGTGGATTTCTATTATTGGATTTAAGCTAGGGGAGCTCAATCTCATCGTGGTGCTCCCAATGTTACTAAGGAATCCTGATGAACTTGAGAAATGCACTATGTTTAAGGTTGATGGTATGAAAAGAGATGAAAAAGTCATGAAATTTATTATTGGTTGGATCCTCGCTCCCAACGGGGTAATCACGCTTGGCTAACTATTGAAGACATATATCTAATTGTTGCCCTCAAAGCCAAAATCAAAATTGAAAGTTATTCGTCTTCCCATGTATCTACTACCATATGGTCTCTTTCTGTCAAAAGTCCTTAAGTATTATAAAGTGGATTTAACAGATGAGGTGTCTATGGATCTTAATCACACGAATGTCATTGAAGTAAATGCCTTGTATCATATGAGGATTTTTCTGTTTAATAAGGAATGGGCATTTAAAGATAAACCCCTAAGATAGTAGAAGATGTTAGTTTTGAAATGGTTAAAAAGCCAAGAAAGGGGGGGTTGAATTGGCTAGTTAAAAATTTAGGCTATCTTTGCAAGCTAAAAACCACCTTTAATTGAATCAAATAGATCACCAAGTTAGGATGCAAACAGTACTGAACTATACACTTTCAATCGATCAAAAACAGAGTTAACAGATTGATTTTACTAAATAGATTCTGTTCTGGTATAATCAATCGATTGAAACTGAAAAATAGTCGACTGAAATACTAGGAAAAATGCAGAAATCCGAATTTGAATTTTAAACCAGAAACAATGCTCAAGAATGATCAAAACCAGTTCCAAATGGTTATACAAACATGCTCAATGCTGCAGATGCTATGAAAACATGCAAGAACATGAAAAAGAATATTAAAGCACAAGTTCTTGAAACTTTAAAATGAAAATGCAAGAGAGAAAGGTTAGAGAAGAGAGGACACCACGAATTTTTATACTGGTTCACTCAAACCTGAGCTACATCCAGTTTGTCAAGGCAACCTTAGCTTGACTTTGCACTATTTCAAAATTTTTACAAAGTATTCACCCTTACACTTCCAAAATATGCAAAAACACCAGAAAATACTCTTGAATCACACAAGAATCACACCAGCACAGCAAGAACCCTCTTGCAGACCTGGAAAACCACCAGGCACACACACAAAGCTTGAGAAAGATCAAACCTCAGTGGTAGCACAACCTAGCCTACCACAAACCACTTTCTCCAAGCTTTAAACCAAGCCAAAAGCTCCAAGAATTGATCCAAGATCAATCTTCAACAACTGCAACACCTATGATCACGAAGTAGAGAGTTTCCATAAGTTTCCAGAACCAAATCGTGCTCTAAAATGATCAACTTATCTCTCCTTCGAAAATCACAGCTTTTATAGTCAAACAGTTACGAAATTCAACAGGTTGATTTTCAAATCAATCGGTTGATTTCACTTGACTTAAGTGAAATCAGTCGATTAAAACCTAAATCAACTGATTGAATTTGTTGCAGTTTAAGACTATTGCAGCCAACCTTTTAACCTGTTGAAAAACCATTCAACAGACTAAAAGAGACATGTTAACCTATTGAAAAACCATTCAACAGATTAAAAACACAACACAGACCAAACTACATCTAATTAATGCTTTAAGGTCAACAACATGAATTACAAGCTACAAATACACTTTCTTAATGATGTAACTACATGGAGAGCACATGTTCCAGCCTTGATCACCATGGATATCATCAAATCACCTTTCTTTCATCAATGTAGGCTTCATTCCAATGGTAATGGCTTCAAGATAGTTCAAAAGATCTTCATTCAATCTTCATCTTCAAGATAGTTCAAAAGATCTTCATTCAATCTTCATCAAATCTTCAAGAAGCAAACCACCTTGGCTTCTCATGTCAACAATCTCCCCCTGATTTGATGAAGCCAACCTCTATTCCATCTATCTTCTTCTATCTTCCATTGCAAAATGCTTCCATTTGTTGGATACCAATTGATGAAGTAAAACCTTAGCTTGAAGCTTGTGAACCTGAAAAATATTTTACAACAGCAATACACACAAGCTAGCAAGTATACAATTGTGATCATGCTCTCCCTATCAATAATATGGGTTCAAATTCAGATTTGATTATTGATTCCAACTTTAATGCTTAGTTTAATGTGATCAATTATCCATTTTTCAATTTTTCTCCCCCTTTGGATTCATCAAACAGAACAAATGCATAAAGATAACAAGCATTTCATTTCATTTCATTAATACTGGAAGGGAATACAGCCAACAGAAACTAAAAACAAAAAACAGATGCATAAAGCTGATATAATCAGCCGACTGAAATGAAAAACAACCAACTGAAACAGACAAAACTCAAACTGAAAAATCACAAACACAAGGATGAAATGCATGATCCTAAACAACCACCACACATTAGTCATCCCGAGGATCATTTCTGGTCTAGAATGAGTGGAGCATATCATGGATTTCATGGATTTGGCCATCCAATGCATTGAACCTCTCATTGCAATAGTTGTGATGTTCATGTTGAGACACATTGAGCTCATACAGCTGGTTCAGCACCATCCTCTCAAAATGTGAGTACACAGGGCCTCTATCCTCTGGAAGGTTGTAGGGAATCAAGTCCATAGGTCCAGCATTTGGTTATTCCTCTTGATTTGCACCACTTGGACCAGCTTCATGGTCATGTGCACCACCAACAACAGATCCAGCAGTTGACCATCCATTTCCCACCTTGATAAAGCCCATTTTGTGCAGATTTTGGTTGGAGGTATGGTTCAATAGTCCAGTTGACTCCTCTAGCTCATCCTCTACATCAATACCAAAGTATTCAATGAATTTAGAC
>Ga0214543_1004521_pt1 | contig 26275 bp, 20 predicted proteins | sample CNSS2metaG_FD_160094 | JGI IMG/M metagenome (GOLD analysis project Ga0214543, IMG submission 160094) | Root nodule microbial communities from cowpea collected in UCLA plant growth center, Los Angeles, California, USA - CNSS2 | ecosystem: Host-associated > Plants > Roots > Nodule | place: USA... | reverse complement strand
AATATAAGCAACAACACTCTAACAATTTAAGCACATGATCCTATGCACCAATGCAAATTAATATTGACACACATGCATTCACCAATAACAAATTCTCCACATGTGACTAACCCAAAGGAACATTCAAATTGATATAGACTTACCACATAACCCAATCATGCTTCATTAGAAGTTACTTAAAATTATCAAGAGCTTATTCATGTATTTTAAAGACTCCAAAATCAGCAATATTGGGTAACGTATATCTTTAGCTACTGACCTCCAAATAAATATCCACCGTTCAAAGTGAAGAATTACATGTTATGGACCACCTGTTAAAATTTCACCTAATTCGGATGGTTAATGAACCGGGAAATGCAGTGTTTTGAAAACTGCACCAACTAAAAAAATGGTGGCGCCTAGCGCCCAGAATCAAGAGCCTGCCGCTAGGCAGTTCCTACAGTTCTAGGAATCCAACAGCTCTTCCCTTGCGCCTGCGAACCTCAATTTTTCCCAGTTTCCCCTGGCATGCGAATTTCCATCAATTCTCACAAAATCCAACTTCTAATTATAATGATTCGTATCCTCAATGCATCCATTATCAATTTTCTGGATAAGTTCAAACCCCAATTACTCTCGTAACATTCAACCCCAAAGATTTCAACTCTAACTAAAGTTCATAGCAATTTTATCGACTTTCATCTCCAATCCCATGTAATTCCACTTACACGAACATCCACTAATCAATTAACGTTTAAAGAGGTTGTTTTCCTTAATCAACTTAACCCAGAACCCCAATTTCATCAAAATCGAGCAACGATGCTCGCGTCGCCTGGTGGGTTAGTCACTACTACCAGGCCCTTCATCAGAGAAACCCAGAACTGGGTGATAAGTAACACGTTGTCAGCCGGCTCCTAGCATACCGCCAAGCGGTTCCTTGCAGGAACCCAGGAAATGCTCAAAATTAGTATGAGTCACTTGACGACTTTGAATGCCCGCCAGGTGGTTTTTGGTAATTTCTAGAAACTTAGAATTTCAATTGCGACAACCATTATTCATACATATATATGCCATTCATAAAGCAATTAAATTTAAAACGCAAGACTAATGAGTTATAGCTCCCCTAACCTGGATTCCTTGCTCCAAAAGTGTGCAAAGTTTTGAGTCCTTGATCCTAATAGGCCTTAGATCTTGGTTCCTCCTTCAAGACACCTTCTCACCCTCACTTTTCTCTCCTTGCACGCACTCAAACACACTCTCTACAACCCTCACGTTTTGGTAGCTTCAGGAACCCTTTCTTCCTTCTCATAATGCCCTTAATTGGTTAATTACTAAGCCTTAATGGTGGTGTAATGACCTAAAACGAAAATTATCATTACATTGGGTTTAATTGTCATTCCATGGCCCTTATATGATGGTTTTCCAGCCCCCTTGGCTGCCAAGGCTTCCTTGCCCTTTCACTTTCATGCGAAAGGAAATTTTGGCAAAAAGAAAGTTTAATTTGGTTCCACCAAAGTTCGAACCCATAACCATGCCAATGTTAAACTCAATGAGCAACCATTCAACCAATTCACGTTTCATGATAATTCTTATAATTATATAATTATATTACCACTCAACTTGATCACACATAATTATTAAAAGTAATTATAAAATAAATAGCACATAAATGGCATACATAAGACTTGAACCCAAGTCCTCTCACAAAATAAAGTACTCTAAACCACTTGAGCTAGTACTTTTCCACATCATACATGATTGAATTAAATGTTGTAAAGGCTCCTACTAACCGCATTTATTAATTAATTATTTATTTAATTAATTAAATTTTACGGGTCTTACAGAAGCCAACCTTGTCTTTTAAATTTTCATAAATGGCTTGTTTTTTTGCATGAAAATTTGATGGTTTTGCCTTGTTTGGTTGTTGTTTTCTTTTGAACCCATACCTGTGGGGTAGTGTGTGTTCTTAACTGTTATGCTATTTTAATATCATGAAAAGATGGGTTCTAGTAGACATGTTTTAGGTGCAGGCTTTTCGTATTAGTTGGGTGTAGTTTTGGTTTTTGTCATGTGTGCAGGTCAACATGAGGTTTTGGGGTTCAGTGGCTTCCTATTTCATGAGTTTGAATGTCTTGTAGAAAGACATAGTGTACTTGGGGTGTTGGGGTTTACTTTGTTGTCACGTGAAGGGATGGGTATGTTTTCGCTTCTCATTTTTTTTTATCCATGAAGTCTCTGTTATTGCAAATGAAGAGGAAAAAGATCGGTTGTTCTTGCAAATTCACGCTGTAGGTGTTTTTTTTCCTTCTCATGCATGGGTTCTTTAATTATTTTTGTTTCTTCCCTTTCTACTATCTTTCATATGTAATGCATATATTTTGTGGATTATATTTCTTATTTTTCGGCATGCGTACCTTTCTTGAAAATATGTAGGTGAAGGTTTTGTTTTCTTTTTATTTTCTTCAAGTTCACTTTATCAATCACATTAAAGTTTTAGCATGGCATTTTTTATGGAACCCACGTATAAACTTACGTTTACTTCTTTGTGAGGTTTTTAGTTGTAGAATTTACGTAAATGCATGATGCTATTTTAGATGGTCATAACTTTTAGTTTCATTCATAGTTCATACCACATTTCTATTTCTTTCTCATCACATGTGCTTGGAATAAAACCAAGGGGCCCATATATGCATGCCTTTTGTTTCCATTCTTGATGTTTGTAGACTTTACGTAAAAGCTAAGTGCTTATATTAATGTTCTAATTATTGCAACTTTGATGTTTCAACCATGACTCATATTCACTTAATAATTTTCTTTACTTTCTTGGATATGTGGGACCCACTTGGGGATTTTATGAATTCATATTGCATGTTCAAAATCATGTATGACAACTTTTGGTTCTCTTTAAATTCTCATACTTTTGGTTTGATGCTTTTTATTTGATTTTATTAATTGTGTTATATTTCAATGTGTTGGTGACCATTGAAGAGATGAGAGTGTGGTTTGGCGTTACTTTTTGATTTATATAATATGATGGTTATTTTATTGAATGTGAGTTATATAGCCATAGTTGCAATGTCAATGTTATATCTTTTACTTGGTTATATGTAATATTCTAGTTGCATGGTTGTATAAGTAAAATGGTGGCTTCGTGCTTTAACTGTTTGTTGTTTTGTTGGGGTTGAAGACCACTCGTTGCGTTCATTGTATGAATGTATTATTTGATAAGTTGATGGGTTTATGTTATGGAACTTTATTTCCCATGCATGATGTGATAGAGTGTATTTTTTGGCAATCTCTAACTCTGATGTGTTGCATGTTGAGATTGTTTGCCTTGCTTAAAAGCTCTTGTTGAAATTGAGTGTTGTATGATGTTTTCCGTACCTAGGAACCTAATGGTGACTCTTTCACATGTGTGAAGCAGTGGAAAGGGGTCCTCTTCACCTGTGTGAAGCAGTGGTAGAGGATTTGTTTGAGTGTTGTACCATCTCGCCTGTGTGAAGCAGTAGGGAGGAGAACGATGTTTCACCTTATTTCGGCTCGTTACGAGTATAGTGCCCGATGTGCGATGCATCAACGTTTTTACTCATGATTCCTTGAGGAATAAGGGAGACAGTCTGGCTGCGATAGTGGGACACATCGAACCATCTATTCTAGGAAACTAGATGTTGTTCTGGGTGAGAGGCTGCGAAAAACCAAAGTTTGATTATGATCACTATGTTTGAAGATTTTAGATGAATGTGATGCTATGTTTGGTTTGGTATGATTGGTTGGATTTTGGGGTTTGTGTGTTCAAACCAAGGATTGATTGTGATCATAATGCTTAAGTGTTACTTGAATACGACGTGGAGTATTATTGGACATGTTTTATTTATAAGTTTCTTTTATGAATATCATTGTTTATGGTTAGCTTACCCCTATTTATTTGTTTGTGTGTCTTTTGTATATGCAATGATCGGATAACATGTGTGTTATACGGGAGCAGATGATATTGCAGATAATCTTGGCATGGAGTAGATTGACGAGAGGCTAGGGTGGACTCGAGAGTTTTTGTAATTTATTTAGTTGTGTTTTAAATCAGATACTAGAAATTATGTAATTTTCTTTTGGTCGCAAATGTTATTGGAAGGTTTTGACAAAGTGACGGTGTGAACTATGTAATTTTAAATTAAATTAAAAGTTTTTATTAGTACATTTTCAATGTTATTTCTATTTCCACTAAATGTGAAAGTTTTCTAACGTTCTGTGACATCCTAAAATTAGGGTTTTACATTTTGGTATTAGAGCCTGGTTTTTGAAAAAACTTTGGGATTGTGGGAAGTAAGCTCGTCTAGTTGATGTTGTGTTACTCTGAACAATGTTGTGATTTATACTTGATTGAGGGTTTTTTTTTGGATGGTTTCCTCTAGTTTGACTTGTTGTAAGTGTTTGGTGATATTTACACGGTATGTAAGGTATAATTGGTAATGTTAGTGTGATGCATGCTTGGGTGAGATGCTATGTTTAGTGAGTGCTATGTTAATGAAGCATGTTATACTTAATGTGTGTATATATGTGACGGGACAATATGAATTCTCTAATGAATGTAAAGCCATGATGGTTCTTTTACCTTTAAGTCTTTGGTGAGTTGGGTCAAAGGGATTTTGTTCCATTGTAGGACTTTGACTTAAGCTTAGTAACAGTGCTCTTGTCGAATTTTTGTGAGCAGACAAGGGTTGTTGCTTGTGGGTCTTAGGGAAAGCAGCGCTCTTACCGGGTTTTGGTGAGCAGGTAAAGGTTGTGCTCTTGCTGGGTTTTGGTAAGCAAGCAAGGGTGGATGCTTGTAAGTCTTAAGGAAAGTAGTGCTCTTACCGGATTTTGGTGAGCAGGTAATGGTTGTGGCTTGTTCCCTCCATGAGGCGTTGGTGCGCATGAAAGGTAGAGTGGTTGGTTATGAGAGAATGACATACTGTTAGAAATTACTTGGTGGTAATATGTTGTTGATTGCATGTTTTGGTTTTGGGAACATGTTTCTAGTTGTGATCTTTTATGAGTGATGCATATGTTGGGTTCATGCGAGGTGAGTTTTATGTGTGGGTAATATAATGTTGCATGATATCACAATATGGTTGTTTTTCTCTATGAGATTATTTGTGTTAAAGGTATGTAAAATATTTCATGTTGTTATATAATTATTTGGTGGTTGTTTTGTTTTGATAAAGTTTAATAATGGTATGGATTTTGAATAATTTTTTTTATTAAGAATTATACTTTTATTTAAAAATATTGTGAAAATGCATAAGGTACAAAGCTATGTGTGGAAAGAAAAGAAAGGTTGTATGTTAGATTATTTTTATTTTATGAATAATATTTTACTTACGTTAATTTATGGAGGATTTTTGTTTTCTTGGGTAAGAATATTTTTTTTAAGAAATGAGGTTTTATTTTATATTTGTAGTGAATGTTTATGTACAAATTGATTTGGTATGAGACTTTTTCATGTGAGTGTGCAAAATTTTAGGTATCTATATTTTTAGGTATACATGATGTTTTACTCACTGAGTAGACAATTTTTGAGGACGAAAATTTTTGAAGTTGGGGAGAATGTAAGACCCCATGAAAAAGTTAGAAAAAAAAGGGAAACACATAGAAAAATTGATGGCTTGTTGGAGATTGTAGATTTATTTAGATTAAGTATATTATTTAATTTTGATATATGATGAAATAATTAAATGATTGATTTAAATTAAGTGTTGTTTAATTATTTTGATTATTTACTTAATTATGGAATGTAAATTATATATGTATATAAACAATAGGTGTGCGTTATACGAGAATTTGTCTAGTTCAGTGGCTAGCGTTATGAATTTGTGTGTGCAGGTATACGGGTTTGAATTGGGTCATCTTCATGTAGTGGTTTTAATTATTAATGTTATATTTAATGTGGATATTGTAACATCCCTAAGGAATATTACTGATATTTAATAAATAAAATTCAAAATACAATAAGTGTCGCATTTAATATGAACTATTTCCCAAAACACGGAAATTTTAAAACTTTAATATATATAAAGTCATAAAAACCAGGAGTCCATAATTCATAAAACTGAAATAAAAGTCAATGGCTCATGCCAGGTTTACATAATATTCTCAAAGATAAAATAATAAACATATAACATATGTATCTACTAAGTATCCCATGCTAGCCCTCGCTCCGAGTCTAAGCATTTCCTGGCCCACCTGTCACATCATCTGCTCCCGGATAACAAGTTATCCGATCATCGCCACACACACAGAGAAAGGGTGAGCTATGCACAACATATATAAACAAAACATGGATATAAATATGTTTCCCAACCCAAAATAACATAACTAAATTCATAATTTCCAAATCATCCAACCATGACATCATAGTCCTTCGTGAGTCATATGCATGAACTAGGTCTTGGGACTTTCCTGTGCTCCCACGAAACTAACTCATTTGTGGTCCAACCCTATGAGCCTATCCCGCTCATAGTCCTGCCCTACAGACTCTCGTCTGTAGTAAAACATCCAAGTCTCACACTTGGACCCTGGCACGCATGCAATCATCATACTATGGACTCCTCGCCCAATAGTAGCCGACGGGAACATAACAGTTCCTTGCCCATCGTGCGCCCGACACATGCAATCACCATACTAAGGACTCCTCGCCCATTTGTAGCCGACGGGAACTCAACCAGTTCCATGCCCATCATGTGTCCAACCACCAAGCACATCCCAGACCCCTATTGGACTTAGTCCTTCAAGCCCAAACATCACACCACATGCATATACAACCTAAACTAGGTATAAACAACCAAAACACACTCACAAGCACATAGAAACATAGAAACTCGCATAAACTCGCTTAAGCTAGGGACCTCTCGCCCAAGCTAGACCCTCAGCCTCGCTCAAGCTAATCCACCTCGCCCGAGCGAGTTTAAATCAGCAACAACAGCAAGTTATCTCGCTTAGGCGAGATCGTCTCTCGCCCAAACACCCATTTCCATCTCGCCTGGGCTAAAATACAAGCAAAACACCACACATGACCACGACATCTCGCTTAGGCGAGGTCATCTCGCCTGGGCGAGACCCTGATTCGCTCAAAATCCATAAACTCCTCGCCTGGACGAGAAGTCGTGCTCAACACGCGCAACTTCATCACAACCTCGCGAGCAGCTCTCGCCTGAGCGAGAAGCAGGTCGCTTAACTCTAATACTGGGTCGCCTAGGCGAGATAGGCGAACCCGCACCCAACACAAGACCTTGCAACTCTCGCCTAGGCGAGAAGGGGTCGCTTGGGCGAAACTTGCAGAGTTTCGCCACTGCTAACGCACCAGAAGCACAAAACCAATACCAATTTACAATACCTTCATGTTTCATTCAATATGTACCATCAATCAAACTCTAAAACACATTTTACACAAGTTTAAATCCCCAAAACGCATAAGAATAACCATGATTCAATAATAGTACCCGAAACCCTCATCACATTGCTTATTTCATACCCAAAAGACTTGACACCCACATTCTCTTCCAAATTCTCATTTGCAGTATACTTTATACCAAAAACCACAAAACATAAAATCCCAATTGAGAGTAAAATGCAAAACTACAACCTAGATAAATTGGACATAATTCAGCACCCCTAACCTGGATTATTGGATTAAAGTTGGGAAGAAACCTGATGTTCCTTTGCTCACCACGGTTTTGCTTCAGACCTCCTCCCAATCAGCCTCTCAACACTCAAATTCCCCTCTCACCAAGCTGCAGAAACCCTATTCTCTCTGGGCTTAATAGCTATTCAAGTCACTTAATTGAAAGATTTTTCAGCACCTAATGGTTACCCTTCTGCTAGGTTTTCTTTACCCCTTCATATTCATACCACAACTAATAGTTAGCAAAAATAAAGCTTATTCTTTGCCCACCAAGGTTTGAACCCGTGACCTTCCACTCATAAGGCCAAAGCACAACCACTATGCCAATTCACATTTGGTTATACCCTCCAATCAAAAATAGTTCACATCATCAATTCCATACTCATACATATTATTAAAATTAATAATAAAACAACAACACATAATTGGCATACTTAGAACTCGAACCCAAGTCCTCTCACACAATCAAAGTACTCTCAACCACTTGAGCTAGTACTTTTCCACGTCACATCAACCAATAATAAATGCCATAAAGGCTCTTTCTACTCACATTTATTAATTAATTAATTAATAATTTTCCCGGGTCTTACAAATATATCGATTTAAAAACCAGCGGTGCATGTAATATAATGAGAAAGTGTGTGGCCTGGTGATTAGCATAGTCTGGTATTTGTGCAAGGTTGCTAGTTTGAACTTGGTTGGCTGAGTTTCAGTGGGGTTGGTTTTAAAATCATTTTTTCTCTTTATCTTTTCTCTATCTTCTTTCTGGTGGGGCCCATGCAAATCCTTTAGTTTGTTTCTCTTCTTTTCACGTTTTCGTTTGATGAAGTATGGCATTTACGTTGGATTGCTGAAGTAAGGCATGTAGTTGTGATTTTTATTTTCTAGATTTTCTTTAATTACTTACAATAAAAAATAAATAACGAACATATTGGGGTTGCTTTATTTTAGAATCTTAATTGGCAAATTTAATTATAGAATATTAGCAGAAAATATTAGGATGAAAGAATTATAGATTAAAAGGTAAGGTTTTAAGGGAAGAGAGAGAATAGTTTAGGGTTTTTAAGGGAAGGGAAAATAGGGGTTAAGAGAGTGAGAGATAATCGTCAGAGTAAAGGAAGAGGCAGCGGGAGGAACGTTTAGTGAAGTGGCTATTGTAAAAGGTAGGGGAAGCCAACCTTGTCTTTTAAATTTTCATAGACGGCTTGTTTTTTTGCATGAAAACTTGATGGTTTTGCCTTGTTTGGTTGTTGTTTTCTTGTGAACCCATACCTGTGGGGTAGTATGTGTTCTTCACTGTTATGCTATTTTAATATCATGAAAAGATGGGTTCTAGTAGACATGTTTTTGGTGCAGGATTTTCGTATTGGTTGGGTGTAGTTTTGGTTTTTGTCATGCGTGTAAGTCGGCATGAGGTTTTGTGGTTCAGTGGCTTCCTATTTCACGAGTTTGCATGTCTTGTAAAAAGACATAGTGTACTTGGGGAGTTGGGCTTTACTTTATGTCACGTGAAGGGATGGGCATGTTTTCGCTTCTCATTTTTTTTATGTATGAAGTCTCTGTTATTGCAAATGAAGAGGAAAGAGATTGGTTGTTCCTGCAAATTCACGCGGCATGTATTTTTTTTCCTTCTCATGCATGGGTTTTTTAATTACTTCTATTTCTTCCTTTTCTACTATCTTTCATACGTAAATGCATATATTTTTTTGGTTATATTTCTTGTTTTTCGGCATGCGTACCTTTCTTGAAAATATGTAGGTGAAGGTTTTGTTTTCTTTTTATTTTCTTCAAGTTCACTTTTGCAATCACATTAATGTTTTAGCATGGCATTTTTTATGGGACCCACGTATAAACTTACTTTTACTTCTTTGTGAGGTTTTTGGTTGCAACATTTACATAAATGCATGATGATATTTTAGATGGTCACAACTTTTAGTTTCATTCATACTTCATACCACATGTCTATTTCTTTCTCATCACATGTGCTTGGAATAAAACCAGGGGGCCCACATATGCATACCTTTTGTTTCCATTCTTGATGTTTGTAGAATTTACGTGAAAGCTAAGTGCATATATTAGTGTTCTAATTGTTGCAACTTTGATTTTTCAACCTTGACTCACATTCACTTAATAATTTTCTTTACTTTCTTGGATACGTGGGACCCACTTGGGGCTTTTATGAAATCATGTATGACAACTTTTGGTTCTCTTTAAATTCTCATACTTTTGGTTTGATGCTTTTTATTTGGTTTTATTAATTGTGTTATATTTCAATGTGTTGGTGACCATTGATGAGATGAATGTATGGTTTGGCGTTACTTTTTTACTTATATAATATGATGGTTATTTTATTGAACGTGAGTTATATAGCCATAGTTGCAATGTTAATGCTATATCTTTTACTTGGTTATATGTAATATTCTAGTTGCATGGTTGTACAAGTAAAATTGTGGCTTTATGCTTTAGTTTTTTGTTGTTTTGTTGGGGTTGAAAACCACTTGTTGAGTTCGTTGTATGAATGTATTATTTGAAAACCACCAAGTTATCCTACAAAAAAAAAAGCATTTTCGTTCAAGTTTTACTAAATACATCCCCAAAATAAGAGTAATGAAGAAGTCTATAATGCGAGTTTCTTTAGAAGTGCATTCTCATGATAATTTTGTACGAGCTCTCTTCCCTTTCTCATGACGTGGAGGTAGAGATATCGAACTCAAATTTGACTCATCAATGGTAGATGAAGAAGAGGCTTCACGGATCATAATCAGCTCTAATCTATCATATCCCTCATGAGACAATTTGTAGGGGTGGACATTCTTCTTCTGAACGTCTTGTGCAACTTTTCTCTTTTCTTATTACATGCATTTCACATATAAATAATTAATAAGAAAGTATGTAAGAAAAGAAAAATTAAACTATCAATCCATAAATAATATATTCAATTTACCTAGAAGGCAGGGTGTAGTCGTCTCTCCCGAAAAGCCTGCCACGTGTCCTTGTCAAGGAACTGATATATCTCACAAGGGTTCTTTTGACTTAGCTTACCATAAATATAGTGACTAGTAAGGTCGCTTTTAAAACACCTCAATCACTGCCCAACATATGCAATCAATTTAGTCCTCAACAAGTAGTTGTTTGGGACATCATATGTCAGCTACATGATAAATACCAGTCACATATATGTTGTATTTATAATTTTATTAATTATTATGGAACTTAGGTTAAGATTTCCATACCGTGATAGTCTGCCATATTTGGTTCTTCACCATTTTTGGAACATGGTCCCAATTGTCAATAAGAATACTAGCCTTACTTCTACCAAGTAAGGCCACAAAAGTATTGAATCTTGTGCGATTCTTTCCCAAAGGTTTTCCTGTATTCATATCAAACTGAATAGGCAATTTGTGATCACCATTACGACTAACAGTCAAGTTTCTGAGCCTAGTCGCACGTCTACCTTTGTGTTGGGTAGATGATTGACTTTGGCCCTCACTTTGCGATGGTAGAGGTGAAGATGAATGTGATGGTAGAGGTGTAGATGAATCAGCCATATACCTGTTATAAAAAAAAGATTGTAAATAAAATATAAATAAATACACTAAAAGTAAATAAATATAAGAATAAAGGATAAATATACATAAATTGTTTACATTGTTAAGTTTGAATATTCTCCCACAACCCTTCGTGATGGTCATCACGTGTGGCATGGACATCTTCAACTTTGGTATCAACTTCCAATGTAGGTATATTTGTGGAGAAAGATGGAGTCTCAGAAATATCAAGTGTTGAATCATCATTCTCATGAGTACCATGTGTGGTTCTTACTTGAAGAACAACTGACCATTTTTTGTTAGAAGGATCAATGACATAAAACACTTGTTTTGCTTGAGATGCTATGATGAATGGCTCATCCATATAATTGACCTTTTCTAGATCAACCAAGGTAAACCCCAAATCATCAATCTTAACACCATTATTATTGTCAACCCATTTATATTTAAAAACAGGCACTCTAAAACTAGTATAATCAATCATCCATATGTGTTCAATTACACCAAAGTAAGCCATAATATCCTTTGCACTAGAAAAATGCATTGATTCAGCCACCACCACAACTCCACTATTTTGCATCATGTTTTTTTCATCTTCAGATTTTGTATAAAATGAATAATTATTTATATCATAACCACTCCAACATATGACATCAAAGTTTGGCTCGCATGCTAACCATTTCAATGTATCAGAGCTTGTATTGTCATTTTGAACTCTTTCTTTAAACCACTTCAAGAAAGCCTTGTTATGCTCATTAATCAACCACTTCTTAGGCATTCGTAGGTTATGTCTCTTAATAATGTCCTTTGTGAGCACTTGGTATGACTATGTCAGTGTTATTCAAGATATAAAAATGTCCTTGGATAACTTCATCTCGTGATAATGTCATAACTTTTGCACTTCGAGTACCTTTACCAGCAATTCTTCCATGGTGACAAGATTTAGGTACCCTTATAGCTTTAATTTTTGAGATGTATTCTGTACAAAACTCAATAGCCTCCTCTGCAATATATCTTTCAACAATTGATGCTTTAGGACGATATTGGTTTTTCACATACCCTTTTAATATCTTCATGTATCGCTCCATTGGGTACATCCATCGTAAGAACACAAGTCCACAAAGTCTAATTTCCCTTACTAAATGTACAATAAAGTGGACCATGATATCAAAAAATGATGGAGGAAAATACATCTCCAATTGACATAAGATAACTATAGCCTCATTCTCTAACTGATCCAACTTTGCAGGGTCCATAACTTTACTGCAAATAGCATTAAAAGAGAAGCATAATCTAGTTAATGCATATCTAACATTCTTAGGCGATATTCCGCGAATAGCCACTTGTAGGAGTTGTTGCATCAAAACATTACAATCATGAGATTTTAACCCAAGTAATTTCAAATCTTTCATGGATACAAGTCATTTAACATTGGAAGAGTAACCATGTGGAACTTTCATACCCCGTAAAAACTCACACAAACTTTTTTTTCTTGTTTAGACAACGTGTGACATGCAGGAGGCAAGCATGTTCGTTTGCCATGAGATTGCAGAGCTAATTGTTCTCTTATTCCCATTTCAACCAAGTCTAAACAAGACTTGATACCATTTTTTGTTTTTCCTTGAATATTGAGAAGTATTCCAATAATACTATCACACACATTTTTCTCTACATGCATGACATTTATACAATGTCTCACATCAAGCACCCTCCAATATGAGAGATCAAAGAAGATAGATATTTTCTTCCATATGTTTCTTGTTGTGGCTCACTTTTGTGTCTTGCCGGGCATAACATGGATGTCCTTCACACTTTCATATACTTGTAATCCACTTAAAGGTGTTGGAGCTATTTCATTTTCTTGACAGCCATTAAATGCTTTCTTTAATTTATGAAAAAGATGGTTTGCACTAAGAAATCTTCGATGTCCAATGTACACAGTTTTTTTTCATGCTTTAGTTGATGGTGACATGTGCCTTTTTCAGATATAGGACAAGCTTTGTGACCCTTTGTACTATACCCACTCAAATTACCATATGCTGGAAAGTCATTGATTGTACAAAATAACATGTCATGCAACTTAAAAGTGGAGCCTGTGTACCCGTCAAATGACCATCTTTTTTACGTTGATCTGTATGCCATCTAATGAGTTTTGCATCTTTTACATTAGCAAATAATCTTTTAAACCTTGGAATTATAGGAAGATACCACAACACCTTTGCTAGGACACCATTATTAATATCATATTCAAAGTCACCATCTTTTTACTTGTATGTTGATAACCCACAATGTGGACATTGATGTAAATTTATAAATTCCTTCCTATACAACACATAATCGTTCGAACATGCATGAATCTTTTTGTACTCCATACCCATCGGACACAATATCTTCTTTGCATCATAATTAGATGTTGGCATCATTTTACCTTCAGAAAGCATGTCACTCAGCAACTCAAGCAATTTTGTGAAACTTTTATCACTCCATTCATTTCTTGCTTTCATATTAAACAATTTTAATATTGCCGAAAATCAAGTGAACTTAGTGCACCCCAGATACAAAGGCAATTCTTCATCACTACACAAAGTTTCAAACATATGTGGATGTCAGAAGACGTCATCTCTAACATCACGAATCATTTCCTCCAATAGGTCTTCCACAACTAAATCCACTTCTTTTGTTTCAGTTTGAGGCACATGTGCTATTGGCATTTCTACTAATTCACCATGCCGTGTCCACTTTGTGTAACTCTTTAGGAATCCTTTACACAAAACATGCTCCCGTATTACTTCAATGGGTAGTCTTCGCTCATTCAAACAATTAACACATGTACAATAAAATCTTCCATTATTATCTGGAACATTCTTCGTAGCAAATTCAATAAATTGTTGTACTCTGCTCTCATATTCATTAGTTATGCATTTAGAATTTATCCAACTTCAATCCATATTAGCGTTCTATGTCATAAATACATTAAATTAAGGGTTCTAATTTTGGAAGTTTTTATCTATACGTTATAAGTTACATTCTACTTTATAAATATTAGTTCTATTAAAAATTGTAGAAGTAGAAATGTTAAATAGATATAAACATCAAATGCTAAACTACTTTCAAATAAATAGTTAGTAAATTGTTGACATCATAACATGTATAAGAGTAAAAATAGAGAGAACTAGAAATTGTACGCTTGGATAAAAAATAACATCACTCCAACTAGAAATTAAAGATAAAAAACCCATAAGTTATTACAAATAAGTAAAAATCAAATCAAATTCAATAGGAATATCACACTTTAAGTGGGGTAGTTTTTTAATAGTATAATTAGGATATGATAAGTTTAAACCATTAAAAATTAATAATGATAAAAAGGCACTTCATATTAAGGTTTATTTAATGTATTTTAATTTTTTTTACTCATCGTACAAAAATTACTTATTTGTTTAATAAAGTATGTGCATCGGAGGACTTAAAAAAAGTAAACTAAGTCAACCATGCAAGCATTATAACAGCTTTATCTTTATCATAATTATTACTTTCAATAATATAAAATTAATGTAATAATATTAGTGATCTTTATAGCTTTAACGCTCATTACCACATGTCTAACTTAATGTTATATATTTGGTAAAATAAAAAAATGTTAAAAGTTAAAGAAAGAAAAGAAGTGATCCTATTCTTCTCGCTCTACAATGGCCTAATTTTTTAGTATGCCAAAGTTGTAGATTTCCCAAGAATCAAAGCTAAGCACATATACTATATGCTATATACCCAATAACCACATACATTATGCAAAAGTAAACAAAAAGAAGTAATACTAAGAATATAATGTTAAGCGAAAAGAAGACAAGTTCTGTTTAACACTTGTAGTAATTTGTACACTAAACTCCAAGCTCCTTGAATCCAATTGAATATTGTCTTATTCAAAGTTGAATATGAATTTAATTACTTTTCATTCACAACCAATACAATGATCTACAAAGGATTCACAAGTTATGTGAATGCATGTAAAATCTAAAGTGCCTTATTTTAGTAAAACAGAGCTTTATTAGTCTAAAAAGCACACGTGAAACTGTGTTGTTTGGCCTAGAAATAACTCTACGGTAGCAAGAGTGATCATTGACTCATAGTCTCTAATAATTTTTGTGTTGTGTGTTTCTGGCTTCCTAGGAAACATTGCAACGTGTGTGGTTTGAAATATATTATGAGGAAGGAAGGGCATAGTCAAATTAGTTATCCTCTACAATACAAAGCTTTATGGAGACAAAGCAAAACAACACAGACTTTTGTCTTGGACATGTGTCTACTTTTGACTATTTGATTTAAATATAGAGGGTCATTTTCAACTATGTTACTGTCTTCGGTTTATTTAAATACAGTTTCAACATTTCATGTCTTCTAGTTACAAACAGTAGTATGACATGAGATAGAAACCAAGCATTTCTATGTATTACTTTTATTTAAAACCATAACAAGACACACAAGATATGGATTCTTAGTTCTTATAGTCTAGCAACGAGATTCAAGGATAAGCATCTCTCACTCACTCCAAAGCAGAACCCTAGCCCAAGACACATGTGCAAACTAAGTGAAGAAAATAGGGAAAACCTATCCAAAGGGAGGTAGAATAACCAATGCGGCATCCAGGAACAGTGCATAAATAGTGAGTGAACAGTGCGCAAACTGCGTGGACAGTGCGCGAACGATGTGACAATCAGTACAGTGAATGGCACAGCGAACGGAGCCGCAACGACAACGCAAAACAAGAAGGCAACATGACTGTTTGAGAAAGAAAGGGTACTTCTAGAGAAAGAATGGAGACGAGAAGGAGAAAAGAGGGACTGGAAAAAATTAGGGATTTAAAAATATTATGACAAGTTTCTCAAAATTTGTCATAATATATTTTTAACATAATTTCAATTTTGCCACCCCACCCATCTACTATGATAGGTCCTCTAAACTTGTGATAATAAATTTTTGCTTTTCACTTATTATGACAGATCCTTTTTACCAGTCATAATAACTATTACTTTTATTACAAAAATGTCATCGGTCAACTTATTATGACATGTTGCTTATTCTTGTCATAATAAGTCGTCATAGATTCCCCTTTTTCCACTAGTAACGAGTATAGTAAATGGATATTACATCGGTTTTTTTGGGCATATCACATGTTGTATCAAACAATGTAATAAGTGGAAGACATATTACATTAGTTGTCAAAACTGATCTAACATCGTATAGTATAACATCAGTTAATAAAGAACCGATTTAATAGAGAAATCTGTTTTCAGGCAGAAAAGCGGGTATTACATCCGTTGTTTATGGGAACTAATGTAATATCTTGTATTGTTTTTTAGACTTTGAAAGACATGCACTTGAAAGGCCAGTGTATTTTCCCACAATTCTAGTTTTATCCTATGAGTCATGTAACAATGATTGTAAGGTCCACATTGGCCACTATTGAGATAAATCAATATATATGCATCTGTCATAAACTTTTTTCCTTGCAGCCCACTCTTTCAAATTTGGCTCGGCTGCAACAAGGCAAATGATAAAGGAATTAGCTGAAACATACAAAGACTTTAACTAACAGCTTTTTCATAACCACATTTTTAGAAAAGCATAATGGATTAGTAATCTTTATGAGGAAATGGAGGGGGTTAACACCAAAAAAGAATGAATTTGTAAAACCAACCTTTTCAAGTTTAATGCTTTCAAGATTGCCTCATGTGCCTTTTGGTCCTATTTGTTAAGATAAATTCAAAGGAAAAAGTTTAGGATATTGCATCATTTAAATGCAAAAGTATGAAATTCAAATTTAATAAAAAAACTCTATCAAAACCATGAAATTAACAAATTCAACTTCATAAATATGATTCCAGCACCTCGAAAAGAGTCACGGAGAAGAGTTTCAAGAAGATTATAGAATTACTTACTTTTAATAGCAAAGGAATATGCCAAATGTTTGACAAATGCAGATACAAAGCTTATCTTAAGAATACATGCAAGGGTTTTTGTGAAAGAAAAGTGCAAGTTGTCATAGCTCATTGAGCAAGTTTTGCCTTGACATATTCAAATAAGTGTTCATCATATCACTTGAATTTTTCAACAACAATATGCCATTCAGTTTATTTAGGACCAAAAAATATAAACTAATATTTCAAGTTTACACTATACTTAAATATGTTTTATTTCAAATTTATTTCTAATAAAAAAATACATTAAAAATGCTCCATTGCTAAAATGATTAACACTATATCGATTCACCAACATGAAGAATATGAACCAAGCTGACATCAACCAAGTGCTTCAATAAAAGGCATGGACTTAATTTCCCCTACATGAAAGAAAAGTCATTCTAAATTAATTACTTTAAAATATAGTTGATCCTCCTACCAAGTGATATATCTTAGGATATAGTTCTAGTGTTTTCCTAGTACGAATAATATGAATACTCTTTTCTCTCATTGTTTGCTAAGTATAAGTCATTTTCAATTTTTAGTTTTCAACTTCCATGTAACCAATGATCTTTAGAATTAAATATGGGAAAAAATTGAATGGATGTAGAAATATAATACTAAAAAAGTTCTATCTTAATATTGATTGAAAATTATTCTTTTACTATTATTTACCTATCCATGTCAACTGGCCCTTCTTTCCCGTCAACTGGTATCTTTGCCACACTTTCTATCCATTCTAGGATAACATCTTATATGTATGGAAATAAAGCAAAAAACAAAAATGAAAACCAAGGCACCAACAACAATTACAAATAGCTTCAAACATGAAGAAGAATAAGAGATTAAGCATACATATATGGTCTTTCCATCATAATCTACTCTTCTCTCCTTTTCAATAACAGACTATCACTAACACTAAAAGTGCTTGTAACGTTTGTTATTTTCAGCTTTTGACGTTTGCAAAAATATCAAAGTCATATATGATGACGTTAAAATTAACGTCTAAAAAAAACTGACATAAACTAATGTTAGAAAATAAGAACCCGACGTCCCTTTACGTTAGTTCAATTTGCACCCGACGTTCAACTGGCACCAACAAGAGCGAAAAAAAAAGGCCGAAATTGACATTTGTCGTTGCACTAACAAACGTCAAGAGACGTCAGGCAGTGCTACAACCGACGTCCCTTGACGTCTATCAGTGCAAGGACAAACGTCAATTTCAGTAGTTTCTTTTTTTTTTAATTTTGGCTGTATTTACATATTCCCATACCTGAAAAACAGAAAATTCCTAGAACAAAGTTATTATATTCCAACAACGTGGTAAATTTAACTCATAATTGTAAAGTTGTGTAAACTTTTACAATTACCACAAAATTAAGAAATTCATCAAGAAATTGTTCTACAAAGTTTTTAAAATGAAATTGTAATGTTCTAGGGCCTAACTCCATTGTTTTAATAAATATGCTACCCATTCTTGTCTTAGTGTCTGGATAGTGTCTTCCGATGGAGGTGATGGATTCTTGAAGCGCTGAAAAGATAATACAAATTCATTATGCATGAATATCATTGTTTAAAGTTTGATATGATTTATAATAACTTAAAGATATATACATATATTATTACCTATATCCATTCATCTTTAATTGTAGCTCGAATGATTGTTCTTATCCAAGACATGACATAATACCCACATTCCCATGAATCTTCTTGTTTGTTACACTAAAGATGACGAAAAATAATCACATATCAAGTTCATAAGTTGACATGCGAAAATAATAACTTAGTAAATGAATGAGTTACAACCTTTGGGTATAATACTTTAATCTATTGTGCTCTGGGCTTACTCACAACTCTAATGAAATTTTGGAAACATAAAATATAGGTTACTTTTAATACGTAAATACATATGACACGAAAAAAAGTAACATTTACTCTTGTAACATGTTTTTCAAAGCATTTTTAATCTTCCAATGCAATGAACAAAACCATACAACCGTGCATTGATTTGGAATGATGACCAATAGTTGCCAATGAGACCTATCATCAATCACAAGTACTTAGTTGAATAATCAACAATAATTCATAAAATATTACAAGCAATAACACCTATCCATCAATGTACGACGCGATGTAAATCTCTCTATTTGACTCAGCCATCCATGTTTGCAAATAACTTTTCACGTGATCAGGTCAGTTTCCAGAAGCTCGAATGGTCTGAGGTTCAATGAATCCATACATGGAAGCTCGGCCTTGTTCCACAATTACTTTGTCCATGTACCTACAATAAAACAGTTAGGTATAAATTAAAAAGTACTAATTTCAAGTTCTAAATGTGGAATACAATAAAATATCTTACATGCACCATAGTTGTAAAATTGAAATATTTAACATCTTGTCTCCCGCAACGATCTCTAGTGCATCATTCAGATTGATGTACAATGGAACATGATAATGGAGGCCAAATACTCTTAACTCCCACTCTAGCACTACCGGTCCTCTCTTCAATTTGTGTTATTTTGTGAGCAGCTTCCGCAGAGGTTCATCTTCTGCTTCTGCCATGTCATCATCTTCACGTATAACACGTTGATGCCTAACATGCTGCTTTTTCAAGACGGGTGGACTGAAATAAATTTTTTGAAAGGTATAAGACCAAAAAGTTTATAAATTGTAAACTTGAACTATTAAGAATATGATGCCATGATACCTTTTGTGGGCCAAATTATGGCATCATCAATGTTTTAGGCCAAGCTATAAATGTGCCTAAAGCCTCCCCAACGAATTGGATTTCTAAAGTTGGTAAAGGCACTTGAGCATGGGGATCTAGAATTTCATCAATTGTCACACACAAATACTAGGGCAGTAGAGGAACACCATGGATAGTCTCCCCCTTGAAGTTGTCGTCCTATGGCCATTACGTGCGGAGGATCTTCATCAACCAATAACTCATACTGACTTGTGTAGTCATTATGATCTACAACAAAGCATGAGCCTTTTGTGCTCACACGATGTCCTGTAGGAGCTTGAGTGGGGATCTCCATATTTTGCTACTGCATGGACATAAGCTTTTCTTCAAGTGCTCTTTGTATTTGTTGTTGTTGTTGAAGTTGTTCCATGAAGCGTTGCTCCATAATTCCCATGCATTGGTTTATTTTTTCTTCCATTTGTTACTTCATCTTCCTCAAGGCCTCTTGACTCAAGGATTCGTTACTTCTTTGTGAAGGACCAAAGTAATCTCGAAAACCAATGAAACCTCCAACGCCACGAAAACGTCCTAGGTGTTTTGGCTTTCCAATCACTGTTGTTAGTATATCGTCTCAACCATGACCAATAAACAAACCCTGAGTCTCTTGCTCAACTAACTCATCCTGCACCACATAAGCAAGTGTAATCATAAAGAGGAAGCATATGAACTATGGGTGTCAAATATGGGATGTACTTACTATTCTTGCATATATCATTTGAGTTGATTGTGATGTCATGATCCCATCAGACTTAGTCTGAGCAGCCTTCCACAGCTCGTACCTAGGAATTGTAGATTCTCAGGGGACTCAAGTCCTAAGGCTTGTGTACGAGACTTTTTCATTTTTTTCTCTAATAATGCATAGCCACCTTTAGAGAGTACGTGCGATGTATCATTAAGCCTTTGTCTTTCTTGGCCTGCTGTCCTTTTTTCCTATCACACACATAACATTATTTACTAACTTCAATTCAAAAATGTATAACTAATGTCAGTATAAACAAATTTCATAAACAAACCTACCAATCCTCGGACTCTCTACCTACTCAGAGATTGAGTACTTTATATAAGGAGTATCATGTTGTTTGTCTCCGAACACATATACACACATATACATGTGTAAGCCTTGCCTTGAAGTCCCTCCATCTGGTGCCTATGTGAGATAACACATTCTTCCTAATTCGCTCGGTGTTCGAAGCAATCTCAAAATTTTGTTGTTCAAATCAACAAATAACTTATGTGTTAACTAAGATAATAAACAATATAATTGCTTTAAGTAAACATACCAAAACATGTTGCCATAGGAGGTTCTTGTCGACCTCTGCGACACCATCCCACAAAGCAATCACAATAGGGATTTTTGTTTTGGCCAACATCTTTATATAGCTACGGTAATCTTTTTCCCTTGGGCCACTAGGATCACCCGATCAGGGATCAATCTCGACCAACAACCTTTGTTTACCAAGTCATTGATTTGTGACACTCGACAACCGAGTCACAAATCTATCTGGTCCGCTTTTTCCTGAGCCAGAGCTTGTCATACCTAAAAAACACATCATTAGAAAATGATAATAAGGAAAATATACTCAATTACCTCTACTATATTACACGAAAAATATATAAATATAAATGTGAAGATATTAATAAATAAACACCTAATAAGGTATTGTTTTCTCCCATATGCCTTCATTATGATAACTTCAAATAGCATGAATGTCATCAGTTATGTCATCAACCTTGTCTTGAATGGTTGTTGATGAGAAAGACGTCGTCTTAAGTAGATCAAGACAATCTTCATCAAGATTTCTGTGCATGCTTCTTCCTTCTAATACAATTGACCATTTCTGATTAGCTGGATCAATGACATAAAAAATTTGTCTTGTTTGACTGGCCATAATAAATGGTTCATCCGTATAACTTATCTTATTAAGATCCACCAAAGTGAAGTCGAAGTCATCTGTCACCACACCGAAATTGCTATTAACCCATTTACACTTGAAAACTAGCACTCTAAAAGCTATATAGTCAACTTCCCATATTTCTTGTATTATTCCAAAGTAACTCATGGATGTCGTAATTGGATTTTTGTCCTTAAAACTAGCAAAATGTACAGCTTCAGCTTGAAGCGTAACCCCACTATTTTGAACTCTACTTTTTTCATCTTTCATCTTCGAAAAGAAATAGTAATTGTTGATGTAGTACCCGCCATATGCGATCACATCAGTGTTTGGTCCATGATAAGAAAGTTTTGTTATGTTCATTAAGTGCCCATTTTTCACTCATACGTGGGTGTGCAAACTTCATTTCATCAATGTGTTGAGAAATGTAAGGAATCACTTCTACAATGTTGTTTAAGATGTACAAATGCGCTTGATCAACTTCTTTTTTACTAACACTTTCAATCTTCACTCTTCGAACACCCTTGCCTTCATATTTACCTTCATGTCTACTCTTAGGAACTCCAATTGGTTCACAACTTGGCATATAACTTGAACATAATTCAATGGCTTCTTCTGCAATATACTGCTCTATAATTGAAGCTTCTGGTCGATACTAATTCTTGACATATCCCTTTAAGATTTTCATGTATCTCTCAACTGGTACATTCATCTTAAGAAAACCGACCCACATAATTGAATTTCCCTCACTAGATGAACTATTAAATGAACCATGATATCAAAAAATGAGGGTGGAAAATACATTTCCAATTGACACAATATTCTAATGGCCTCATTTTCCAAATCATCTAACACTCGAGGGTCAATAACTTTCTTGCATATTACATTAAAAAACATACACAAATGTGTTAGAATACCTCTAACAAAAGGAGGTAAGATGGTTCGAATAGCTACTGGTAATAATTGTTGCATCAACACATGAAAATCATGAGACTTTAAACCAACTAACTTTAAATCTTGCATAGAAACAATGCTACTAATATTTGAAGAGTAACCTTGGGGAACCTTCACACTTTTTAAACACAGACAAAAATTTTGCTTCTCTTTTCTAGAAAGAGTGTGACAGGCTGGGGCAAGTAGGTACGTCTTCCAATTGATTGTGGTTGTAACTAATAACGGATACCCATGTCGACCAAATCTTGTCGTGCTTTTACTCCATCCTTGGTCTTTCCTTTTACGTTCAGTAAAGAGAGGAAGGGAAAGGTGTTTTGAATAAAAAATGATACTACATAGGTTATTCCCACAATTGATGTTATATTGTTTCTAATATTTACGAAACTTTCACCGCCTTTTCTATTACATTGTTCCCTTTATAAGTGATGTTATATCTTGTTATATCCACATTTTGTACTAGTGCATGTTGACAAAACCCTTACACTATTTGGCTCATGATACAAGACCCAAAAGAAAACTTAAACTATTTGGTCCATTATACATAATCCAAAATAAACCTACTCTACAATAGACATTCGCTTAAGTCCACACTCATTTAAGTCTGCATCCTACATAGGGTACGGGTAGTAGCTTCCTCGTACTCTACCCGCTGGATAAATATTTGTCCCATACCTGTACCCATATCCGTCGGATATCCGTTATGCGAGTACCCGCCTATTTTTTTCATATTCGTGGGTATCCACAAGGTACCCGCGGGTATTTACAAAATTATTTTAAAAAAATATTTAATTATAAATTCAAATAAAATAACATAAAATACATCACTATCATAAATTTTAAATAAAGTTCAAATAAACTCAAGTTCATACAAGTCCAAATAATTATAAAAGTAAAAATAAAATGGCATTCAACACAATGGAAATTCTTTAATTAGTTCTTTGATCAACAAGTCCACTTTCTCCGATTGATTCCTGAAAAATAAACAAAATAAACAAATAATAAACCTCAACTGCCACATGCCAAGTATTCTTATCTTGATTCCATCATGTGACAACAAGCATACCATAAACGTCATTGTCTATATAGGGTTTGATGTATATGCCAAATTTCAAAGAAAAGAGAGAGAAGAATGTCAAGGGATGTACCTAGAAGAAGACAATGTACCAATACTTGAAGCTGGAAGAATGAAGAAAAAAGACAAGACAAGATGTGTAACTTAGAAAAAATTAGGTCAGAATGATTTTTACTAATATATATATGAGGGTATTTTTGTGAATTAAAGTTTAACAGGTACGGGTATCCACAGGTACGGATACTATGATACTCATGTTAGTTTTGAAATGGTTGAAAAGCCAAGAAGGGGGGTTGAATTGGCTAGTTAAAAATTTAGGCTATCTTTGCAAGCTAAAAACCACCTTTAATTGAATCAAATAGATCACCAAGTTAGGATGTAAACAGTACTGAACTATACACTTTCAATCGATCAAAAATAGAGTTAACAGATTGATTTTACTAAACAGATTCTGTTCTGGTATAATCAATCGATTGAAACTGAAAAACAGTCGACTGAAATACTGGGAAAAATGCATAAATGCGAATTTGAATTTTAAACCAGAAACAATGCTCAATAATGATCAAGACCAGTTCCAAATGATCATACAAACATGCTCAATGCTACAGATGCCATGAAAACATGCAAGAACATGAAAAAGATGATTAAAGCACAAGTTCTTGAAACTTTAAAATGAAAATGCAAGAGAGAAAGGTTAGAGAAGGGAGGACACCACGAATTTTTATACTGGTTCACTCAAACCTGAGCTACATCCAGTTTGTCAAGGCAACCTTAGCTTGACTTTGCACTATTTCAAAAGTTTTACAAAGTATCCACCATTACACTTCCAAAATATGCAAAAACAACACAAAAGACTCTTCATTCACACAAGAATCACACCAGCACAGCAAGAACCCTCTTGCAGACCTGGAAAACCACCAGGCACACACATAAAGCTTGAGAAAGATCAAACCTTAGTGGTAAGACAGCCTAGCCTACCACAAACCACTTTCTCCAAGCTTCAAACCAAGCCAAAAGCTCCAAGAATTGATCCAAGATCAATCTTCAACAGTTGCAACACCTATGATCACGAAGGAGAGAGTTTCCACAAGTTTCTAGAACCAAATCATGCTCTAAAATGATCAACAGACCTCTCTTTCGAAAATCAGAGCTTTTTTAGTCAAACTATTACGAAATTCAACAGGTTGATTTCCAAATCAATCGGTTGATTTCACTTGACTTAAGTGAAATCAGCCGATTAAAAACTAAATCAACTAATTGAATTTCTTGCAGTTTAAGACTACTGCAGCCAACCTTTTAACCTGTTAAAAAGTCATTCAACAGATTAAAAGAGACATTTTAACCTGTTGAAAAACCATTCAACAGATTAAAACCACTTTAAAGACCAAACTACATCTAATTAATGCTTTAAGGTCTACAACATGAATTACAAGCTACAAATACACTTTCTTAATGATGTAACTACATGGAGAGCACATGTTCCAGCCTTGATCACCATGGATATCATCAAATCACCTTTCCTTCATCAATGTAGGCTTCATTCCAATGGTAATGGCTTCAAGATAGTTCAAAAGAGCTTTATTCAATCTTCATCAAATCTTCAAGAAGCAAACCACCTTGGCTTCTCATGTCAACAACTCATACACGTCCCGTTAACATGTGGGTATCAAAAATACCCGTACTCATGGGTAGTGTGTATCTATTTTTAATATTTGTTTCCTACCCGTTATGGGTTTTATCCGTGGATACCCGTGGGTACAAATTTTTTTGACATCCCTAATTATATCATTCCCTTCATAAGTGATGTTATATCTTGTTGTTATATCCACATTTTGTACTAGTGCATGTTGACAAAAACCTTACACTATTTGGCTCATGATATAAGACCCAAAAGAAAACTTAGACTACTTGGTCCATCATACATAGTCCAAAATAAAGCTATTCTACAGTAGACATTCGCTTAAGCCCACACTCATTTAAGTCTACATCCCGCATAAATCTGTAGTTGGAAAGGGAAAATTCTTGAAACATAATTTTGAGACTTTATTTTGAGAAAAAAATCATTTAAAGTCATTTGATAACTATTTTCAATTTGTTCACATGTGATTGTCGATTAACCATTTTGTAAAATGTGACGAAGGGTAAAAAGCGCACCCTTAGCTTGATTTAACTGATCTGATGATAAATAATGGACTCCATCAATTTGAAGTATTCTTCAACACACATAGACCCTTATTGAAGCCTATGAAGCTTCAAAAGAGTCTCCCTCCTATGATAGGAAGGTATAAAACGTCTACACATTTTAACTTTAATGTCCATCCAAGAAGCCGCAGGTGGCTCTTAGTTATAATTGTCCATACAAATTTGATGCCACCAAGTCATGGCATACTCTTCAAACTCTAAAACTACCAAGTCTACTTGCTCTTGATCACTAACTCTATGAATGCTAAAAATTTGATCCACTTTTTGT
>Ga0214543_1004519_pt1 | contig 26284 bp, 12 predicted proteins | sample CNSS2metaG_FD_160094 | JGI IMG/M metagenome (GOLD analysis project Ga0214543, IMG submission 160094) | Root nodule microbial communities from cowpea collected in UCLA plant growth center, Los Angeles, California, USA - CNSS2 | ecosystem: Host-associated > Plants > Roots > Nodule | place: USA... | reverse complement strand
CACTACAAGAAAAATTGATTATAGTGATATAAATATTCATCACTAAAAGGTATAAATATGTCACTAATAGTACTTTGTGACAAAATTAAAATTGTCACTAATAGTTATGTCACTATTATACTTGTGACAATAATTTTAAATGTCACTAAAACTAAATTTTATTGTGACAAAAATAGTTGTTACTATTAATTTTGTGTAATAGTGACAATAATGAAATATCACAAACATATAAGATAGTAGTGACAAATTTATTATCACTATTATATTTTTTTAATAGTGATAATAAAAAATTATGACAAAAATATAAAAGAGTAAAATTAATTAGTTATTACTATTATTAATTATTATTATTATTATTATTATTATTATTATTATTATTATTATTATATTGCCAAATTTTATGTGATAATTAATTATTATCATTATTATTAATATTATTATTAATATTATTAATAATAATAATAATAATATTATTATTATTATTATTATTACAAATGATATAGTAATTGCTGCAAATAGCTAACATGTTGTAATGAATAGATAAGTCACATTTACATTTTGAAAATAAATATCAATTAAAATAAATAAACATGAAATATAAATATATAACATCCATTACATTTAAAATTACAAAAACAAAAATATGAAACTATATATCCAAAAATTACATGTAAAATGATACCTAATTCTACTTTGTACAATTACATTAAATAAGTATTTTAAAAATAACATATGACAATATCTTCAAGGATTATGATCCTGCAAAATAACAAAACAAAGTAAATCATTAGTATTTAATAAAAAATAATCGATAATATATTATAAATGTAAAAATATCCATTACATTTAAAATTACAAAAACTAAGATATGTAATTATATATCCAAAAATTACATATAAAATGATACCTAATTTTATTTTATACAATTACATTAATAATTTATTTAAAAAATGGCATATGATAACATCTTCAAGGATTTTGATCCTGCAAAATAAAAAAAAAGAAGTAAATCATTAGTATTTAATAAAAAATAATCGATAATATATTATAAATGTAAAAATATCCAAGTACATTTAAAATTACAAAAACTAAGATATGTAATTATATATCCAAAAATATACATATAAAATGATACCTAATTTTATTTTATATAATTACATTAAATAAGTATTTAAAAAATGGCATATGACAATCTTCAAGTATTTGGTACCTAAAATAAAAAGTAAGTCATTAGTATTTAATAAAAAATAATCGACAATATATTATAAATTTAAAAATATAATCATTGATATTAAACAAAATATTCCTATACCTTGCAAGTGTGTTGGTCTTGTTCTTAAGGTACAAATCCAAGATGCTTAACTAACGTACATGCTTTTGAATTTTTTTTTCTCTCCATTCATATTTTTTAAATTGTCCTGTACAATATTAATATAAAATAGTTAACACCAAAAATATTCATGATAATAAAATAAATTTGTATGAATATGATTATACCAAACATAAAATAAATTTAATGGTAATATGACATTCAATATGTCAATATATGTAACAAATGAATATTAATAATGATGTATAACAAGATGGTTAATTGTTATGGGGTGATTATGATTATTTTTTATGTTTATTTTTCCTATGAAGTGTTTTAAGTATTTTTCTAAGTGTTTCCATACCTATATGGAGGCCTAATGTTTTAGTGCTTCCTCTTTTTAGAGCTTAATCAACATTCACATAAGGCTTGTAGTGGAATTAGTTTTTCAATCGAGACTCTTCTTCAAACAAGAGTATAACTTTGTGTCGATGCTAAATTATGTGGATTCAAGCATACTATCATTGGTTTGAGTTATTCTAGGGGAGAAAAATGAAACTAAGAAGAAAACATTTTATACTAAAAGTTGAATGGGTAGAGAAAACTGCATGGAGTTATTCAAGCACTCATCAAAATTCACATATAGAGGAAGTATTATGTTTTCTTATCGATATTAAATTAAATTTTGAAAAATGTGAAATAAATTCTCACTACCAAAATCAATGTGTTATTATTTAAAAAATGAAACAATTAAATTTTTACAACATTTTTCCCTAGAGTAAAGAGGTAGGTGGGAATTTTTAGGTTTAATTCCTAGTTAATACTCACATGATTATTATTACTATTGGAGTTTCATATAAAAAAAAAGTTACATATTTTCATAGATCAATGGCAGAAAAGAACAATATTCTCATAAGTCAGGCATAACAAAAGAGGAGATAAACAATGCCTTATTGAAAGACAACAAATTAAGAAAGAAAGAGAAATTAATACCCCAGAGAGATTAGTTCCTTCTACTTATGGACAAGATTTGATTAACATATAGTCATTAAAAAACATGATGATGATAAACAATATGTATGACAATAAGAAACAACATGACAATAAGAAATTAATGGAGTTCCAAATTTTGAAAGATATATAAGACCAACCTGTTGGGAAGTGAAACAATGAGAGTGGAATGTCACTGGAGGTGGAAAGGAACAAAAATAGAAGTGGGATGTTGGTAGGGGTGGAGAGGAACACAAATAGAAGTGGGATGCGGTGGAGATGGAATACTATAGAAGTGGAACCCTAGAATTGGAAACCGTTCTTATTACTCATGATCTATATTTTATAAAACTAAAATAAAATCTGGAAGTTAAAACCAATATTAGACTACACTTAAATAAAAAAAACTATCCTAATTTTTTTTTTTGTATAAAAATAACTGAATTTTAATCGTGGCAACTAAAAATGGGTAAATGCTAATGTTAAAAATTTTCATTTTCATATATTAAAATAAAAATTAAGCAAACAATTTTATTATTAGAATTTTCTAGACGGTTGGATTTTATATATAATAACAAATTTAATATTTAAACAAACAAACTATATAATTATATATTTTTCATTAATAACAACCTAATAAATACAATTGTGTAATTGTATATAATAATAATAATAATAAACAATTTTTCTCAATTTTTTAAAACAAATTCACTGTATAACATATATTAGAAATAATTATCAAACTTATCTTTTAAAAATATAAAATTAAAGATAAGGTTTGATAAAAATATCTAAAGAAATTTTTTATTAATATTGTAGTAAGATTTTATTATTACTTATTTAAGATTTATTTTTTAATTTATTAAAAATATTACTCGGCATATTTAATTTAAAATCATAATTTACTATATTTAAGATTTGATTTAGTATATTAAATATTTATATAAGGTACTATTTAATTTTGAGATGTTTTTACATATATCTATAACTGAAAATATATCACAAAAATTCTTATCTATTATTCAAATAACTTGCAAAGATACTTTGGGTATTTTCACTTAGGTCTATAAATACACTTCATATATTTACTCAATTTTCTCAATCACTATAATACTCAACTATATTTTTCTTTATATTTTATTTAGGTTAGAGATGACAACGAATAGGATATGGTAGAACCTACTTGTTATCCGTTGTGTTTGAAAAATCTGCTTTGTTATTTGTCTTTAGAGTTGTCAAAACAGGTAACCCGACCCGACTCGGCTCGACCCACCACGGGTTGATAATTTAGAAGGTAATATAAAATATGTTCTTGCGAGACTAAGGTCTATCTTGTAAAGTCTCTTAAAATGCTTTAAGTGTCAAATTTTCAAAAGGTCCATGTCCTCAAACTCTAAAAGTACTCCTGGAATGTCACAAAGGATGGGAATGTGTCCAAAAGATACTTTGATGCCAAAGTCAGTCAGATGTGTCCGAGAGTAAATGCTAATGAATACGTAATCAATATACTTCCTAAACCGTGCTTTTTATACGACTTTGTTCATGTTCATGGGTCTTGCTTGGTTGGACTTTGGTCTAAGTCACTAATTACCTCATAATTGGATTAGTACAATTAACTTTGAGTTTAGCTGTTCCGAATGACAATGGGTTCATCTCAGTCTGCTGGTGTGGATTGTGTACATATCGTCCTAGAGGGATGACATGTATCCGGTCAGGTCATGTACCCATAGGGGTATTATGACCTCATACAATACAAAATATATTATTTTGGCGTCTTTTACAAATTATTGAATTAAATTAATCTAGTGAAAAAAATAAATAAATATTATTCGATCTATATCCAATAAAATATATCGGATTTATAATTCAAATCCATTTAACTAGATTAATTAGATTTATATTTTTTAAATTAAATTTAAATTGATTTAAAAAATAGATTGAATCTTCTTTATCAATTAGATAAAATCCAATGAGATATGTAATGTATTAAAAAAATATCTTTAGCACTTTAAATTTTAAATGTTGAATTTAAATTTAAAGTAAATATCTTATTTATTAATATCATAATAAAACTATAAATACATAATACATTATCAAACAAAAATGCTTTAATCGTAAAGTGGCAGAATAGGTGTAACATGAGTAAAAGGACCTAAGTTCAAATCTAAGATAAAACAAATTCATTACTTTTTTTTAACAATTACTAATAATAGTATAATAATAAAATGATATTATATGATCATAAATATTTTATAAAATTGCAACAAATTTTGTATTAATTATTCTTTTCAAAAGATTTTTTTTATTATCTCACATTATGTTAACTAGTAACTATTTGTTACAAGTATATTTTATCATTTTACAAGGAATTTTTTGTGACAAATTAAAAAATAATATATAAATAGTGAAAAATGTGTATATATTACTATTAATTACGTTATATCAAAAGTAAATAATTTAATTCCTTTTAACAATTATAATATCACAATTAAAAATTAATATTATATTATTATTAATTTATAAACAATTATTTTCTTAATTATATATAAGAAAGTAATTCTATCGCATAATATTTTATATTAATGAACAATCATTTGTGACATTATATATATTTTGTCATTTTTAATGAATTTTTAAATAAATTAAAAAATAGTTGTAAATGATATACAAATAGTGACAAAATTTATATTTATCACAACTAATTACATTTAAAAAAAAGATAAATATTGAATTATTTAATATATTTAAACTTAAATCTATAATAATATATTTAATATATTTTATCACAAATAAATATATAATACTAAAAAAATATTATTAACACAAATATTTTAGTTTTATAATAATCAATAATTTATTATTAGTAATATATAAACATTATTTTATAAATATTTAATATATGCTATGTTAATTAAATATTTTTATGAAAAATGAAACATTTTTTTAAAATATATTTAACATTTTTTTAGTTTTTGTAATATAATTATTGTGACTTTTTTTTAATTTTGTCACTATTATAAATAGTAATTATGACAAATAAAAAGTTAGTCACAAATAAAATATATATAGTGATAAAATTTATATTTGTCACTATATTTTTGTCACAAAAACTCATATTTATTGTAGTGAATATATGCTTTTCCAATTAAAGTTAGTGTTTGAATTTTCATGCTTCATGCTTGACGTGAATTATTCCCATGCTTATATTTTTGAATCTTGAGGTGTTGGGAAATATCTTTAGAATCTAAACTTGAAATTAAATACATAATGGATGTTTGTATCTATGAATAAAATTTGGTTCATTAGTAATCTTAGACTTTTGAAACTAATGTATGATTTCACTTGTTGAGGATTGAATGGATTGAAACTTAATGAGTGATCATAGGCTAAAAGGCTATAGGAATAGGATTTGAGTATTATTGTGAACTAATTTTAACACAAATATGGAATTGAGATAATTTATAACGCATGAGAATGAAGTGGTTGAAGTATAATATTGACAAATTGTAAATTCACTATATTAAATTCTTGTTGCACACCAACTTTTGATAAAAATACAAAAATAGTTTTTATTGTGTTTTTGCGATATTTGTTGTTTAATTGAGTTGTGAATAAAAGAGTTGTCATATATTGCACGAGTCACTTAAGTGAGAACGATAAAATACTTATTACTTGCTATGTTACGACTGATGCACTTACCATGTTGATTTTGTGACTAACAATCATCGAAGATTTACAACGAATATATTAGTCTCTGTAGTACCAACATGTGTTAAATGTGTCGGTAAAGTTTCTCGATAACCATTTTACCAAAATAATATGACTTTATTGATGGATTTTAACCATTGATAATTTTGTTTTTCTCACCGTAATTATATTTAACATACTTTTGTCATTTAAGTGTTTTTATTTTGAGTTGAATACAATTATTACTCTATATATATTAAGACTTTTTTTTAAATCACATGTAATGATTTTTGGTGATATAAACATTCATACTTTATATATATATATATATATATATATATATATATATATATATATATATATATATATATATAATTTTATGATTTTATCTTACTTTATTGTGATTTTATTTCGAAATTTAATTTACTTTTTATAGTAGTTGACTATTATTTTATTAATTCCTTAATTATCGAACTATATTATTACAGTATATTTCAACACTACGAAAAAATATTTTTATTTGAACATTTAGTTAAGACGAAAAGAATACCACACTTGTACTATTTTATTTCACTAGTAAAGATTCCTCGACAGAAAATTAAAAATAAGTTTTGGTAAAAAATAAAATTGTTATATTTAATCTATTATTACAAACAAGTTGTTAAGGAAATACAAGTTTTGTAATGCATAAACTTTATTTAGTTTTATATTTTGGGTATCTATCTCTATCTGCAATGTTTTTGTTGGAATAAAAATGTTAGCGAAGATCCAGGTACATCCTACGGCCACAACTTACCTAAGAAAATAAGTTAGCTTTAATAATGGATTATAACAATGCATTGCAATTTCTGCATTTAATCAACACATTAATAATTGATCTTTACAAAACAGGGAAAAAAGTAAATTTAATAATAGAAACTATTTACAAACAAAGCTAAGGAATTTTATTTATTTAGTACTTGATACATTTAACTAAAAACACCACAGAGCTCTTTAATAATAGAAACTATTTAATTAAGTTTGAAGTCTTTAATAAATTTGAAAATATTTAATTAAATTCTTGTTACATTTTTATGGGTTATTTAGTATTTAAAAAAATATGTATATTTTCAATTTAATTTTTGCGTTTAATTTTTATGTGATAAAAATTGTTACAATTGTGATAGTTAAAATATAAAATTATAAAATTGTATCTGACAACAATTAAGTGAAATAACGAGACATCAATTATATTATCTGATTAACAAAAATTTAAATAACAAGATTGAAAAATACAAACTTTAATAGTGCATGAACTGTACAAATTTCATAAAGACCCTAATAAAATTTTTAAAATTTGAGAAGTTAAAACTTATCAAACGTAGAAAGTGTAATACCTCAATTTGGATGTAAGAAAAATTATAAAATGAACAATTTTAAGGGAAAACGATTATGTCAAAACATACTTAAGTAAAAAAATTACACTTTAATTATAAGTTTTTAGAACTCAAAACATCCTTTTGTTTTGAACTTTTCAAATAACAACACAATTTCATAATAAAAAAAAGACTAATTTTCTTAATTCATCCTATTTTCTCGTCAATCTACTTACGTCAGAAATATCTACATCATTACTTACTTCTTTGGTCCGGTATAACACCTACATCATACTATCATCACACTCGACAAAACAAATAAATAGAAAGTTAAGACTTATTAATCCTATTAAACCTAAAAGCAAAATAAAATCAAATTATTATACAAGTTTCATACCATCTTTTAAACCGGCCCTATTTTTTTTTTTTATTTTTATCTACAAATCAAATTACCAACAAATATATATACTCCAATGCACATCATTCATTTATTTCCTTAGAGCACTGATCAAATTAATTACAAATTATAATCTAAACTGATTTTATTGTCAATAATTCTCACTTAAAGCACACATGATCTAATCTAATATACACACAAATGTAAATATAAAATTAACATTGGCTGAAAGGATTTTTTATAAAGTAAAAAGTAATATTTGACATTTATAATGAATATAAAGCTATTTTTTTAAAAATAATACCCACATAATACATGGCATCATCAACATAGGACACATCATTATTTTATCTCTAAGAGTATAAAGAGCTCAGTTTTTAAAGTAACAATAAAATATCAAACAAATATTTATATTTATAATGTCCCTTCTATTCCTAAACTCATTACATTAGTTGAATTTGAGGAATTTTACTTTCAAAAATTCCGAGGGAGTAAAAAAAATTTGAGACAAATACCAGTAAGAATATTTTTACCAAAAAAAATTACACCAGATAACTAGCAATAATAGTAGATGAGAGAGAGAGAAACTCGCCACATTGTGATGTGCTTTTCGACAATTACAAAGTCCCTCGACAATTCCAAAGTCACAAGTTAAACTCTCAGTGGCCTGCAGCCGCTATACACAACACAAGTTTTCTCATCCTCCAAACCTCAAACTCTGTTCTCTCTATAACATTGTCTCTGCTCATTTCCATTCCTCACATTGGCCCTTTTATCACATATCAGGTAACCCCCACCTTCCCCTTCAGGCCTTTATGCCATGTTTGTTAAAGCACTCGACTTTCGTGGTAAAATGTTTGTGGGGTTTTAGTGAGAAGTGCAGATTTAGTTACTATGCTTAAGAATGTTGCTGGGTTTTTCTTGATCGGCAAAATATGAGCTAAAGTTTTGTTCTTTTTGTGGATTCTGGGTGCATTTTGCTGCATTGTGTGCTGGACCTAGCCTTTTGTGCTCACTGGTCAGTAACTATTTTGTGAAAACTGGAGATTTTAGATGTGATTTGACTAAATGACTGATAGATTGGTAAACACCTCAGGATTTGTGTATTTCTCCTGTGGTTTTCCTTTTTTAAATGCATAATTGTTCGAGGATGTCAGATTGCTGGTTTTATGGGAGTGTCCTTGTAAAGGGATTTAGCAGTCGTAAGTCATGTTTTGAAAATATTTTTTATAGGTTGGTTGAATAATTTTCTAGTATTTATTCCTTTTGGACTCGTAAGTATTTGCTAAGTCTTTTAATTTAATGTCCACGTCCCTTTTGAAGCCGCTGGTTTCATTTGAATTAGAATGTTTTGTTCTCTTGTTGGAGATGACGTTAATTTGTTGGATTTGTGTTTTTGTGCTTGTTAAAATATATGAAGGGTATTTTTCAGCTACGAAGAATTCAGAGGAGTTATGGAGGTCCAATGAATATTATTTTGTATATTTATTCTTGACTACTTTCATACTTTGAGATTAATGTAATCTGAAGTGATACCTACTCTTTATATGATAATTTCTGTTCAAACATGAAAGTTTTGGACTTTATTACGACTTTAACACAATAATAATAATCATGTGGACTTTGTCAATCGTCTAAACTTTATTCTGTAATCAATCTGTTGATGACTAGAACCCACTGTTTTTCTATGTCACATTTAAATATAAGATCCGAAGAATAAGAAATCAGTTATGTCTAATCTCTAGTGACTTTTAAGCTATAGATGCCTGTTTTCTTTTGTAGATTTGGGGCCCCTTCTGCCATACTGCACACATTGAAGATGGCGACAACACCATTTTCTGGTTTGCAATTTGCAATGTCAAGATCATGCATTCCATCATCACAGAAGATTGCAGATGCAAGTGCTTTGGTTCTTGGTGGCAAGTCCAAGATTGAATCATGGAATAAACTTGCAAGTGCATGTAATGTTGCCTCAGTGCAACCTCTCCAGCGGGGCTTCACTTCATCGTCCATGAAATCTGTCAAAAGTGTCACAAAGGCTACATCTGAGTCTAGTGCAGAAAGTGCTGTCTCAGGATTGCCAATTAATCTGAAAGGTATCGTTCACTTGCTCTGATGCTCTTTGTTAATATTAATTTTTATTTACATGTCTCAATGATGTTTAACTAGAGTTTAGGCAACATGTTAAATTTCTAACTATTTAACCTGCTCATTCTATGTTTACTACAATTATTTCAAGGTATACTGAGCCTCTGATTAATATACAAGTCAACATAACCTGTTTCCTCGAAGCTACTTTAGAATTTTGTAATTTGAGTGATTATCTTTTTTATATATATGGGTTTTTCTATCATGGTGTATGAAAGTTATTATAGCTTTACTGAAAATGGCAATATATGCATAGGTAAAAGGGCTTTCATTGCTGGTGTTGCTGATGACAATGGATACGGATGGGCAATTGCAAAATCTCTTGCTGCAGCAGGAGCTGAAATTCTTGTCGGCACATGGGTTCCTGTAAGTTATTTGTTTTTGGGATAAAAAAGTGGTTACTTATTAGTTGTTATACAAATTCACTAGGTTCTGTCTGCTGACTTTTGGAACAACACCTCCTCCCCTCTAATGCATATGTTTTCCACCAGTCCAATTATGTTGAATCATTTACTAACTGTAAATAATTTCTACAGGCTCTGAATATTTTTGAGTCCAGCCTACGGCGTGGAAAGTTTGACGAGTCACGCGTGTATGGCTTTCAATACTGTTACTGATTTTGTCTGTTAGACTATGCAATGCTCTGCTAATACAAAACTATTTTTTTCCAGATTACCAGACGGATCAATGATGGAGATTACCAAAGTTTATCCATTGGATGCAGTTTTTGACAATCTCGATGAAGTGCCAGAAGATGTAAAAAAGAAAAGCCTAGGTTTTTTCTTGTTTTTCACGTCAGAATTTATATCCTCATGCTTTCTTTGTTTTTTTTTGGAAATTTTTACAGATAAAAACAAACAAGCGGTACGCAGGATCCACTAAATGGACTGTTCAGGTATACACTAAATTTTACATGGTTAAAATGGTCTTATGGTTGCCATCTTGGATAAAGTTGTTGAATGATATACTTTTGGAAAAAAAAAACTGGAATTTAGGGCTGAAAATTATGATTGCTTATTTTTATGCTTAAAATTCATTTCAGTAGACTTTTGTAGCCTTTACTAATCTGTTGTCACATGCTGTAGCGTGTATGACATCTTTAGTCAAGAAGAACACCCCTCTCCCCCACCAAATAGAAGCTTAGAAACATTTTTTCTTTGTTTTCATCTCTATGACAAAAAAGGCTAAATTAAGAATGTATTTTAATTTACCCTTACTCTTGCACATTTTGGTTGTTTTTCTTCTTTCCTTTCTTGTAAATGTGAACACATGATTTTCTTATACATCTTAAATAGTATTTCAAAACTAGAGCTTGACATGTTTGATATAAGATTATTAAGTTTTAACCAATATGTTTCATGCCTTGTTTGACTTTATGAACAAATAACAGTTATGGCGACCATGTTTCCCTTTATTTTTGAGTACGAATTTTGCATAGGCCATTCAACTACTATTCTTACATCGTATGCTTTGTATTACAAAATGTCTTAAGCTAAAGCCGCATCACTTTTATATTCTACATGAAGGAAATGATTCTTTACCGATGTCTTTTCATTTGGCTAGTTAAGCTTATGATACTTTTGTCCTGGGGAGTTGAACGACCCTGGCATTCAATGAAATATTTAAGCCAAGTGGTATTTTTGGATAATATTATGAACTGTGCCTCGAATTGTCCTCCTGATTCCTGTTTGACAGAATTTGTGACCTTTGATACATCGGTTGTTTATTGCTATACTTTTCAGGAAGTTGCTGAATCTGTTAAAGAAGACTTTGGCAGCATAGATATCCTTGTGCACTCACTTGCCAACGGACCAGAGGTACAATAGATACGTTAATAAGCTTCAAAGTTCCTTTTTGCATCTGGCATCTAGCTTTAGTAAGATGTTAACTTTGATATAGGTGACAAAACCATTGTTGGAGACATCTCGGAATGGATATCTTGCTGCAATATCTGCATCTAGCTACTCCTATGTCTCTTTACTAAAGCATTTTCTTCCAATTCTGAACACAGGTATGTCTCCTATCTTACATGGCTTGCATTGTATTACTTCCTACTTTCACCTATATCATTTTATCTTTTACTTTTATGATTTTGTTTTAGGTGGCTCTTCAATCTCTCTGACATACATTGCTTCTGAAAGGATCATTCCTGGGTATGTTGTTGATCATGTTATAGAAAGTACTTATCGTTCTTGGATTCATAATTTTAGACCCGCAATATTCACTATCTATATACCGGTACAGATATGGTGGTGGTATGAGTTCTGCAAAAGCTGCGCTGGAGAGTGATACCCGAGTAAGTTTCCTCCCCCCAATTCTCCATTTCGTGGACTGACTCAGTTGTGCTTCGATGCTTCTTATTCTTCTTCTCCTCCTCTCTCTCTATTTACATCATATTTCATATCTTTTCAGGTTCTTGCTTTTGAAGCAGGAAGAAAGCGCAGAATTAGAGTCAATACTATATCTGCTGGTAAACTCTCTCTTTTCCAATTTCGGGAATGTTCATTCTGTCTTGCTAAAGATTTCATAATGGGGAAGACTTGGTGGGGACCCATGTGTGCCGTGCTTGGTCTGTGACATTTTTCACAAGTGGGCATAGCATAGTCCTAAAATTTTGTTCTTTTATACCATGCGGATGCAAGAATCTACCAATTACATTGGTTGGGTATCTTATATTTGTTAAACAAATGCCAGACCATCTCTTTTGTTATGTATTGGTAATTAAAAATGAGCTGTTCATCTGGGCACCTATGTTTGGACTTGGTTTGAATTTCCACACCAAGATTTTACGCTCTGTTATATTTAATGCTGGCTCTAGTCAACTGTGTCCTTGACTGCCACCAAAATGATGCCAAATAGTTGAGTGGCACTTTATTCTATTATGTCAACACTTTCTATATAATTAACACAAATTAAGTCTTACCCACAATAGAATAACCTTGTAGTTCCATTTAGATTACGTGTTTTTTTGCTATTTCATGGTTCTCTCACCTACTTGCGTATAATTCCATCTCTGAAGTTAACAAATTTCCTTCACTGTCTGTTTATATGTTCACTGAATTTAGTTTTTGTGATTAACATGTTGACACTGTATTTTTTTTTCCCTAGGTCCACTGAGAAGTCGGGCTGCAAAGGCTATTGGATTCATTGATATGATGATTGATTATTCATTAGCCAATGCACCTCTACAGAAAGAACTATCGGCAGGTAACACTTTCTTCAGAATGATTCCTTGTAATGTAAAACTTCCAGTTTCAATCTGTGATCATATGCTCAACTGAGTTGAATTTTGTGTTCTTACAGAGGAGGTGGGCAACGCAGCTGCCTTCTTAGCATCACCTTTGGCATCTGCTATCACTGGTACTGTTCTGTATGTTGACAATGGTCTGAATGCTATGGGTGTTGGAGTTGACAGTCCAATATTTAAAGATCTTGACATTCCCAAAGACCAGCATTAAGTGGCAGAAACCCCACAAAAGCTAGTATCACCGGAATAAGCATAGGCATTGGCGATTTTTTCTTTTTTCTTTTTTGCAATCAAACAGTAGGATTCAGGGTTGAGCATTTGCTTTGCAATTTGTAGGCTTGTTTTTGGAGTTTTTCCCTTACGGCTTTTAAACCTTTCTTTTGGCACTATGCTAAAAAATGCAGGTCATATGAATATTAATGTAAGAATCATTATGTGGTCTATGCTCATCAGAATTAAAATATAAACTTGCAACAAAAATGTACTCTTGCGAGTTGTGACATTACAGAGAGTACCTTAGCTAACATTTGCTCTTGCACATGACAATGATTGGCATGACATGAAAAGTTTGCATGCACCTTAATACCATAATACAAGCTCGTATATAATTTTTTGGACTCGTTGGTAACTTTTCATACATTGATTGTTTGTAGGATCAAATAGGGAGGTTTCATAAACTGATATTACAATTAAGTGTGGACAGTAAGGTATGAACTGGGTTGATAAATTGATAATACAAAATTACAATCGTGGAGAGACAAGTTTAACTGTCAAATTTGTGGAAGAAGTGTTCCCTTTGTGAGGTGGTCTCTAAAAATGATCATTGGAAGCTTTTAATGGAAACTTTAGCTTGGGGTCCGCCTTGAACATATACAAATATACACTCAGAGCCAGGATTCAAGACCTTCTGCCATTGGGGAAGTTCATAGGTGTCCTTTTCTTCTGTTGAAGAGAGACCCCATAAAGAGCCTGTGAGGTCCTTAACCACCAACTTAAGATCTGAGATTGGCTTCGAAGAAGTATTCTTGATTATGACCCTGTGACGGTAGTAGGTTGCACCTCCAACAGTCCATGAGCTACTTATTGAGTGAAGAAATTGCACGGGGCAACCTGCAACACAACCTTATCATTCATTAGCCAGTGATAGCAAAAATAAAATTTGGAAAGCAGCGATCATTAGATTTAGATACCTTCTGATGTTTTAGATGCTGTTTCTTTTCCTGCATATGTGCCTATCAAGCCAACAGATGTTAGTTAACGGTGCAATGACAGCCAGAGCAGAAGTTTTCTAAATTAAAACAAGGTTAAGACTCTTTTTTCAACTTTACTAGTTTAGTTTACTGTATGCATGTTGGGAAACCAAAGTCAGAAATAATGTTACATAATGTAAAAGCTAAAACTATTAGCTTCTGAGTAAACATGAAAAATCACCAAATGAACGTGGAACCAAACAAGTTCTATATACTATAGTACTCACTCGGTGTTTTTTGCTGAGGCACTTGTGATTCATCTTGGTTGTAACCTGTGACATATAAGAGAAAAGTGATGATGATTCATAGTGTACGAGAAAGACAACAGAGCATAGAAGTTTAGAATAGCGATTATCCCTCACATCTGGACGTGGAACTAAACAAGTTCTATGATACTCACTTTGTGTTTTTTGTTGGGTTACTGGTGATTCATTATGGTTGTAACCTGTGACAAGAGAAAAGTGATTGAGGATTCATACCGGAAGAGAAAAAAACAACAGGGCAGATTAGTGTGTGAGGGATGAAGATTATTTCTCACCTTCACCTATATTACCATACAAACTCTGCAGTTTAGCAAAGATGCCCACAAGAGGAGCAGAACCTGAAAGTGTAGGCTCAGTTTGTTCATAATTGGATCTGTCATCGGAGAAGCCATCATTTTTATCAGGACCACCCACGAGGGCACCACAGATGACATTAGGATTTGACTCAGCACGGTTATACCACAGCTCAAATCCTTGAGTGCAGCCAACCTCACTGTGAAGAGAAAAGATTGAAGCAATGGAAGCGCCCCTGTGGTGAACATGAAGAGGATATTTTGCTCCATATCCAACCAAGTAGCTCGTATCCGCAGGGTTATTACCAAGGATATAATCAGCCTGTGTCAATCAAAATTCACAGTTTCAGTTTATTAATTAAACCACGCATTAAATCATGATGAGAAAAACTTTTATTAGATGCATTTTCTTAGGTGTCTTCGGTGCTACTCAATTAAAATTGGAGTTTCACTGGAGTGACTAGTAGTAATCTTTTATACAAACCTTTATTATGCAGAATTCGGAGACTCAGCAGAATTTTTGTTAGATAACATCAAACTAAAGATTTTTATGCAGGGCAGATTACAATTTACAAAAGATACCTGAGACTTAACAAAGTTGAGGAGCTCCTGAGGCTGAGTTTGTCCATCTGGACAGTTGAGATTTGCTTTTGTTGCTGAGAGGTAATTAGAGTAAACAGCTAAAAGGAATGTAGCAGAAGAAACATACTGCATGTTGTTCCATTCACGCACGTATAGTAAGCCACCTGATAAGCAAGAAATAAAATGAAATGATTGTAGTTTTCCATGAATGTTCTTTTGAATCCATTTGAGAAAAGGAGTTTAAGAGGCTTTTGAATTAGTTTTCTACATTTGCATCTAACCTGGTGTTTTCTGGGCATTGTAACCATCATTCTTTTGCAAGCAGGCACATGAAAAATAATCTGCCTTGGCCTGGTATTGCTTTAGTGTATCAGCATAAGGACCAGCTTTCCCTTCCAGTAATATCTGCAAATTAGGTAAGTTGGTGAAATGATACTACATAGTTCTGTAAAGATCATCTTATAATAAATTATCTTCAAATATAGCCATTATACTTTCAGAACATGAAATTGATTTAAATTAAGTGGCTAGGAAGCAGGGATTATGTTTTGGTCACAAATAATTTACCTTTGTTAGGAGGATCTGCACACCAGCATATTTGTTGTCCCAAGAGAACTCTTTCATTGCCCAGCCAGTTCCACCCATGTACACACCATTGTCCACCACATACTTTAGGTAGTATTCATCTCCAGTTGCCAGGTGTAGCCACGTGGCAGCCCATAATAATTCATCCTATACAGCAGCAGCAGCAGAGTCAGGCTTTTTATTTGATAATGGATACTGATGAAAGTAAAAGCAGAATAGAGAAATGTTAACTCACTGAGTAACCGGAAGAAGTGTAGAATTGCTGAGCACTTGAAATAGAGTCATCATAGAGACCTCTGAACCTGTCTGCGAATGTGAACAGCTGCAGCAGATTCAACATTATCAATAACAAGTTAACAAATCCATTAACTTTAAGCTATTAAGAGGTTTTCTGTAAATATACCGTACTTAGCCTTAATCATTAAGGGAATGGAATACCATGTGTTTTGAGATTTGCTGTCCTTATTTTTAAATAGAATTAAATATATTTTTAGTTCCTAAACTTTAACATAATTGAAATTTGTCCTTATCTTAAACTTTGATACAATACAATTTGATCATCAAACGTTAAAAATGAATGAATATAATCTTTTTAATCCAATTGTGTTAAATATTTTTGAAGTGTCGAGCGACATTTTGGACTGACGTTTAAGTTGTTTATGCAGTTTGTAAAAGATGGGACTGACACATTTTAACTCAAATGTCAGTTTGGAACACCGTTTGTACATAAAAAAAATTGATGTCATTTAGTTAACAAGATTATATCTATTCACTTTTAAAATTTGGAAACTAAAATGTATCAAAATTTCGAATATCAAAGAATTTTAGGGACTAACATTTATCCCTTTTAAATATTACACCAAAACTCATTGTCCTTTCAATGTCATGTGTTGCTTTTAAGTGCTGTAAGTGATTTTTAACCAGTAGTTGTAAATCCTCACCTGTTTTGCATGAACCAGCAGAAGACCAGAGTAAGATGAATTGTAGGGCCTGAAAGCTAAAGCTGCTGCAGCCAATGCAGCTGCAGTTTCACCTGCCAGATCAGAACCAGGGTGTTGTTCATCAATTTTGTAAGCACCTCTTGATGTAGTCATGTCTTCAGCACGCTCCCAGCAGTAATGATCAGAAACTCCATCTCCCACCTGAAATTTGTCCCGACAAAGCAACATCTTATATACTTAAACTTTTGAAGAAGTCACATGAAGAAACTAATGTAAAAATTAGTGTTATGACTTTCTCACAAGAAAGTAGTTTGTTAAACTAAATCATATATAGATTCGAAGTGGTAATGATGTTAATGTGGTCTTAATCAGGAAACTAAAATTTTGTGTCATACTATGATCATTAATTCAGGCAGATGAAAATTGGTGAACGAACGAAAGAACACAGTACCTGTCCCCAAAGAACATTGGGTTGAGTGTGTGCTTTGACAAAGTAATCAGTTCCCCATTTAATGGCCCATAATGCATGTCCCATTTGGTTCAAGTTCGTAATTTCCTTGCTGAATTCAATGGCTCCCCATGCAAGCATTGTCACACTGTACGCCATTGGCAACCCAAACTTCACATGATCTCCTGCATCATAGTACCCTCCCACCAGGTCTACCTGCATCATCACGCAACAACAAAAATGAAAACAAACCCCAAAAGAAATCACACAGTGCACTTAACTACATAGAAGTTTTTCATATAACTTCTCCAAAATCTTAGCTTCTCTGAACACCATCGTTAAAAATGTGAACTTTAAACTTAACTCAACCCTATAAAATTGAGTTACGACGATGATGATGACTCACTCCTTGCTGAAAACCATCTTGGAGGCCAGAATCACCACGCCACTTGACTCGCTGCTGCAGTGGTAGCTTCCCAGATCTCTGTGCTTCAAAGAACATCAAACTCTTGTCAAGGGCATCACCATAGTTGAAGCTTGATGGTGCACTTCCCCCTAAGCGCACAAGAGCTATGAGAAGCACGCACAAAGAGATGTTCAGGTTCTTCATGTTCATGACGATGGTTAATTTGCAGCCTCAGGGAAATCAGAAAAAGTGACCATATAATATATATAGAACTATAAACTTTCCTTATGCATGCATTGCATTGCATTCCTAATTCTTGTATATATAAGAAAAAGAAGAAGAAGAAGAAGAAGAAAAACCGGTTTGGTGAATAGGTGGTAGCCATCACGTTCGGGTTGACATTGTACAAATGAAACATTCGGAAGTACGAAGAGGTTCTCACGTTTGGACGTGCCAATGTGTAAACTATATTCATACTTAATGGGTGGTGATACCCTGCTGCACCTCTATGAGGTTGAAGATACACTGCACCAATCTGAGACGTGGGCCTTCCTGAATGTTTTGTTTATCTTATTGAAGAACTATCTCGAATCCCTTTCATTTTCGAAAAATATGGAAACGAGAATCTTTTAGTACAAATAAAATCGTTAGATATGATATAAAACTAAATATAAATTTGTATAACTTTTTTTTATATAAATAAAGAAATTTAAAATAAAAATATGGTTTAATACCATTCTTGATCCCAATTTGTTGAAGGTTCTCAATTTTTTTTTACTTAATCTAGTCTCCATATTTTTAATGTGATAGTATAATGACATGTGTCATTATCCATCATGGTTGAATTCTTTAATGTGATATCAATATCAATATTTTACTGTGTCATCTACATTGTCAGATATTCATCTAATAAATGATGTCAACTGAAAGAACCACCTTAACTTTTTAAAATAAATATAAAAATTGCATTGAGAAAAAAAAAAATTGAGAGACAACGTTGATGATTTCGATAAAATTTGGGACCATTATTAAACTAAAAAATAAATCAATATTTATATTTTAAATTATGTTTACTGATTTTAAAATGAGAGATCTCGTGCCCCTATTCATAAGCACGTGGGTGGTGTATATGTAAGTTATTAATTTGCCAGAAAAGTATTTTTAATGAGAGTTAACTCCTTTGTTTTTTTTTTATCGTATTTTTACCTACACACATTAAAATATGGTGGACTATCATGATGAATTTATGGCCCACGTAGTTACTGGCAGGCCTGGGCCTGACCTGCTTTTAAAGTTTTTATGGCTGCAGTTGTGAACGATGGCCCTTCTATCAAAAGTTTTACAAAATGCAAATTTTCGACAATTTGCAAAGCCGAATTAAGAATATATATTTTATTTATAATACTAAATTGCCCTTTTTATTTAATGTGTGATATATTTTATTTCGATAATTTTTTTGATATATTTAATTTATTTTTTGTTGTACCCTGTCATAATAATTTTAGAGATGATGAACCTAAATCCTAAATATTGAATACATGTATGACAAATGTAAAATGTAAAAACATGAAAAAATTTCAATTTAACGTAGAATACGCTAGAATTTTTTTTAGAATTTTTTGAATTATAAGTAAGTAAATAAAATAGTGTCAATGAAAGTAAAAACAATTTTGGTATCAAAGTACCATCGTCTTAAAAGCAATGTTATAATCTTAAAAATAATTTCCTAACAAAAAACAATCCATTGAAAGCCATGTTAGTTTTGTGTAATGAGATTTATTATTGACTTAAATACTTTGTTCGTCCTCATTTGTAGTGTTTGTTACGAATGGTCCTCATTTCTACCACATGTTTAAAATGATCATCATCTTTGCAATTCGTATTTAATATCTTTGCAATTCGTATTTAATTTAGTCATTTTCTGTGACGCCGTTTAAATCAGTAATGAAGCACGGTACATGTGACACTGTTTGTATTATATTGAATTGTGGTGTATTACGTGTGTACAGTACATGTGTAGTAAAGATAGGGGATAAATAGGTGAGCTAGGGTTTTGAAAATGAATTGTTGGGTAGTTGGTGCCATCCTGTAGTTTTCTTCCTCCATTCCCAATTCGTTTGGGTGTCTTGCCGCAATCTTCTTCTTACAATCCCATTATATAGGTATGTCATGGTCCCAATCTTCTTCCTTTACCTATGGTTGTAATCGTTGGAGGCAACACTGTGTTGTAACACTTGAACCACAAACAAATCCCAAAACATAATCACGAAAACCCTAACCCCAACTGATTGAAATGTGCAAAATTTATCACAATCCCAAAAACCCTAAACCCACGAGCAAAACACTTACCTCGTTGATGATGATTATATGGAAAATTGAAGTCGAATGAAGAAATCACCATGTCCAATTGCTTCTTCTGCAAATCAGAGATGCAGAAATCGTCTCCCACCCACGACAATCCCTAATTGCAGTGACAATACCTAATTGCACATTTTGCCCCAAATTGAAATTTTAACATTAATAATCCACATCCAAAATTCAACGTAATACACGTAAGTGCCGCTTGTACAGTGCTTCGTTACTGATTTAAACGGTGTCACAGAAAATGATTAAATTAAACATGAATTGCGAGAATGATGACCATTTTAAACATTTGGTAAAGATGAGGATCATTCGTAACAAACGAAAATAAGGACGAAAAAAATATTTAAGCATTTATTTTTGTATGGTATATCTTTTTCAAAGTTTAAGATGACATGAATCGATTATTATTTTCTCATAACTAGCTAGCTAGTCATTGATATCCCGTGATAATTTCTTGTCTGAGACCTTTTCCCGGAATATTTGACAAGGTAGTTTGGTACTGCTCGCGTAAGCTTCTTAAATAGCCGCTGGGCGAGACGTTGGAACATGTTGTACAGTGGAAATTGCATTCGCCAAAAAATGACGACAGGGAAGAACACAGCACAGCCAAACAAAACGTAAGCCCATTTCTGGTGATTCCCCAACCGAATGGTCAGCAAAACTGTTGCACTGAGTGTGAGCATCGTGCACACCAACGAGAAGAAGAGAAAGGCAAACCCTAAGCTCAGTTTTCGCGGCAGATAACTCCGGAAATCCCACAGCTCATAAGGGGAGGTTAGTATTGACAGAAACATCAGCACTGATGCCAGTGAGCTCACAAGTGCCACAACGTCCGTCACAGTGTAGAACAGAAACACTCGAGAACCAAGAAACATTGGGAAGCCATTGTTCTGATTAGTGCCACCTGGGATGGTGTACGCCGCCGCAAAAACCACCGTGGCAACAAGGACAGCCACGGTTGAGCATGACTGCGCCGTTTCCTTAATCCACCCTTTTGCTTCTTTGTGCATCTCTCGATGCTCCATTTCCAACACATCCTCCGCCGTTAGCCCGTCTTTGTCACAGTGCATCAGGTAGTATGTTGGAACAATGTGTTTCACTCGCTGCACACCACAAATTCAAGTATTAGGAATACAAGTGTCACAAATTCAAGTATTAGGAATACAAGTGTGAATCTAAGTTCACATTTGATATAAATCAGAAAATAGAGCACTAAATAGAATAAAGATCCATAAACCTATTGTTTTAAGGTTATAGGTTGAGAATGATGTTAATCTCTTGTGTGATTAAGTTCAGATTTCATTGTGTTATGTCCCTCGGTGAAACTCCTCCTATAAGCCTAGCAGTGATATCATAATCGATGGATAAAATCGGTTCAGACGATGTTGTGTCTCCCCAGTAAAACTCTCTCCATAAACCTAACATCAAGTACTAATTAATTCACTATTTTGTTGAATGCATTAAAGAATAAACGGAAAAGGGTGTAATGATTTCTTCTTGTAAAGGATGAGATGAATAGGACCTTACTTCGTACCAGCGCAACTCGTCCTGGAGTTGGAATGCAACACCAGGTAGGTGCTGCTCTACGTAAAACTCCATTCTCGAAATTTGGTGCAAGAGAGTTCGACCTTCTGCAGTTATCCGGAATATCAATGATTTGAACGCCGAATGTTTCTTTAGCAAGTTGAAGATTTTCAGCTGACGGTGCTTCACAGCCATGTGCAGAACGTTGTGTTCGTCCTGGCTAACGTGACAAATGGCCTCCGGAAACCTGTCAATGATTTTCCCAACGATTTCCACGATTCCTGAGCCAGCTGCCAAGAGAAGTGGCGTGTAGTTCTTATAATGGGGAATGCTAAGTTTTTCTGTGGTTATAGGTCTGTAACTTGTAGAACGGGACATTTCACTATTGGTCTTGTGCATCTCCTTCATGTGGTGAGTGTGTTTTATCCTGTCTGATTTGGAAAGAACCGGGGACATAATAAGGGGGTGCAAGTTTTCGTGAAATGAAATCTGCCATGAAAAGTCCTTCTGCACTAACAACTCAGAAAGATGCTCTGCTAACTTATGCTGTTTCTTTAGTTTCCATATACGTCCAATCCCATCGAACTCTGCACATGCATGATCATGCAGAGAACTGATCAAACAGAAACTAACTATAAGACACAATTAATCTGGTTTGTTTTGTCAGTAGTTGACGGATGAGATAATCTTACTCATGTTAAATCAAATCGCATGACAAAATAATAAGATATAACATCTGTTAATGATTAAAGCTATCTGTAACTCGTAACCTTTAGCCAGCGTTCTCCAAATAGCATAGTTGATCCTCCACCGATCTGCAAATTTGTGAATTTTTGTCGCGTGAGCATTGACTTACACTTGTGGTTTACACTTTCCACTAGGAATTTCATTTTCTTAATTCTTGTGTGTGAAGAATGTGGTGATTATGCCTGCACATTAACAAACAATTTTAATGACAAGAGTACCTGAACTAGGAAACTTGGCCTCGTCTTGTTGGCCACTTTCTATATCTTTCCTTTGATGTGTGTAGTCAGCGCTTTCATTTTCATCATCATCATGGATTTCATATCCTTCCTCCGGAAGCACTGTGTCAGCCAAATTTCAATCAATGAGAACCAATTCATGTTGTGTGTGTCTCTATATACCCATTGTATTCAAAAGTGAAGTGTGACTTTTGAAAAAATTGATTGTAACATAATATATGTAGATTTAGGAAAATGGAATATTGAGACAGAGAGATGTACTTTTATATATAAGATTCTTCACTGTTCCCATGGCAGGGGCTTGGCTCCTAAATACAAGTGGCATATTGGATAGAAGTTGAAGACATGTCATTCCATTCATATCCTTGTGTTGAGCTAGTTTCTCATCCATTTTTATCAACCAGACAGCAACATCTGTACCAGAAAGAGAGAATCAACACCCTAGTCACTGTCTTCTTATACACCATCATGAAATCTTTTCTTAATTCTACACTTCTCTTTACATATTAAAAAAGAGTATACTTTTGCTTTAAGTATTATAGATCGATTTGGTATCACTACAAACCCTTATTCTTTTCATGGTTAATAATACTGAGTAGATAGAGACAGAAAACACAAAGTGAGACATTTACGTACCAAAAAACTGTCCAAGAATGCTAGCATGAAGAGCCGAATATTTGTCAAATCTAACAAAATGACTTGTTATGTCACCCTCAACATGTCTGGCCATATATTTGAGCATCTCAAGCCTGCCAAGCTTAGCAGCAACAAAGAGAGGTGTCTCACCTGAGTCATTTTGGATCTCTAGCAATGCCACCCTTCTCTTTTCTTCTTCTGGTGCTGCCTCTTTCTCAAACTTCAACACAACACCAACCATCTCAACCGCAGTACCAAGGACGATCTCATGGAGAAGGGTGTTATTCACACAATTCCCCTTCCTCAATGCATGCCACCGCTCCTTCTCACTCAGCATTTCCAACAACTCGTGGAGAAGCCTTGGATTGTTCGAACGTGTTGCAATGTGAATTGCAGTGTTCCCGAACAAGTCAAAAGGCTCCACCAAACGCTTCTTGTCTTCCTCAAAGATTTTCTTGAACAATCTCCAGTTTTCACTCCTTGCAGCCCTTTGAGCTTTTATCGTTGTCTCATCAAACATAGACACTACTTCTTCCTCTGCCACCATTTCTTTCTCTTTATCGATTATTGCAACTATACACGCAAGCCCTCTTCCTTTCTCTCTCTCTCTCTCTCTCACTCACCCACACGCACTACTCACACCAAACAACAAACAAACCCATAACAGGAACAGAACCAAACTATAACAATGAGAAACCCAAACCTTCGCGCAGAGCAAAGTAACAGTACAGTAAAACACAACAAAAAAGTCCACACTTCTTTAATCGTTAAAACAAAGTGGTGACAACTTAAATTGGAGAAACTGATGCATAAAACGCGTTTTGGAGCCTGATGAAAGAAAGACTTTGACCAATCTGAAGATGATCGATCCGAAGAACATGAGAGAGGGTAGAGAAAAAGAAAATTATTTTTTAACAATTATATTTTCATAACTTTATTTGACGTATATTTTTTCATTTTCTTATTTTTTTATGTTTTAAAATTACTTAAAATATCTCACTTCAAATTATAAAAAAATATTGTTGAAATATCATTATAAAAAAAATATAATATATTTATCAAATTAATTTAAAATTATAAAAGTATAATTAAATTTATAGTCTTTTAATAATTTTTATGATCAAAATGTATTTAAATTATTTATATATATATTTCTAACAAAGTATATTGTATATAATTATATGAAATAAATATTAAGATTGAGTTAATCAAAATTAATAAAGTAAACTTAATTTTAAATGAAATATTATATTAAATAAACAACGTAGAAAAGTGTGAATAGTAATTTTTTTTAAACTAAAAATGAATGATACAAAAATTATAAAGTAAACTATCTAAAAGAAAAAAAAAATTGTTAAGTAATATTGGCCTGCTTTTAAAGTTTTTATGACCCCGAACGGTAGCCCTTCTATCAAAAGTAATTTTTTAGACAATTTTCTATCAAAGTAGACAATTTGCAAAGCCGAATTAGGAATATATATTTTTATTTATAATACTAAATTGTCTATTTTATTCAATATCATATATATATATATATATATATATATATATATATTATTTTTTTTTTTCGATCTATCAAGTTGTTTATATAGTAAGAAAGAATATATATTTTTTTATCATACTGCATACACCATTCTTTGGTATATTTTTTGTTTTTTTTAACGCGTAGTTGACTTTTATAATTCTAAGTTGGTGTTTAGATTAGCATTCAGATCCTTTTAAAAGTATATTGTGAGCAAAATATACAAACTATTTCTTTCTGTGAAAAAGCAAGTTAATTAGCACCTTTCAACGAATTTCTATTGGCATCAGAGATGGTTAAAAGATAATGATATCTTGACTATTAAATTTTGACAATTTTCTCTTAGAATATGAGGATATTTTTTAAGTGATTTTGAAATATTGAGAATGAGAAAATACAAAGATGGAGAATCACTTAAAAAATAACACATAAAATTATAAAAGAAAGTTGTCAAAATTTAGTAGTCAAAAATATAATTTTTTATGTTTAAAACATGGTTTTGAACTATATCGTTAAATATAGTCATAAAATCACCTTAGATTTCTTTTGTGCAAAAACAACATTTCATAATATACAGACACATAAATAGAGCTTTGAAAAAAAAAAAAATTAAAGTACAGTGCAATGAAAAAAAGTTTCCTTTTAAAAATATATTATGTATTTTAGTGTAACAAAAAATTAAATTTATTTTAAACCAAAATAAATATAAACGAAAATTGACATTTGAAGAGTGTTAACCTTGGTCAACAACTTGTATCATCTACGACTGACTCAATTTTGGCCTTTCGGATTGAGATGGCTAGAAATTAAGCCTAGTTTAAAATATTTAGAAACTATTTTTAAATTTTTTTTCCAAGGACTAAAATAATAATAAAAAACGAGTAAATTCTGGAAGTGAATTGAAACTTCACAAAAACAAATAAATAAAGAGAACCAATGAAACTTATACTTTATTGATCATTGAAAACGAAAGGATTACATACAATTAAATGAATAACACTTGTTTCGGTGAAAATGAAATAATTTATGAAAGGAAACACAGTAAGAACTGATATGTCCATGAACTTAGTTGATAGAGGTACAAATCTTTCTGATAATTCCAGCTGAACCAGTTAAAGGCTGAATATCTCCCATTTTGATCATAGCAGCTGCAAAGTCAGACTTAAAGGTTGTTGGATTTTCGCTGTATTCGGACACAATAGAATCTGTAGAGCCTCCACTGAATAACACTTGATCAGAGTGAAGAAGACCCTTCTTCTGAATCAAATTCTTGAAGTAGTTGTTGTCAAATGAATTAGGTGTCACCAAATCTAGTGCTGCCAATTTCTTGTCATTTTCGTTGTTATTAAGGGAA
>Ga0214543_1004512_pt1 | contig 26322 bp, 15 predicted proteins | sample CNSS2metaG_FD_160094 | JGI IMG/M metagenome (GOLD analysis project Ga0214543, IMG submission 160094) | Root nodule microbial communities from cowpea collected in UCLA plant growth center, Los Angeles, California, USA - CNSS2 | ecosystem: Host-associated > Plants > Roots > Nodule | place: USA... | reverse complement strand
GCATAAATGCATGGATGCATGAATAAAATTTATAGGAAGCTTTATTTTTTTGCCTTTTTATTTACTAATTTTTTTTCCACGACACCCTCCAAAAATGAGTATGCTCTTAGTGAATGTACCCGTGATGTTTATTTGTTATTGTTTTAATTATATGTTAATCATGTTGTGGAATAATATGACATTTGGATTATATTTGTTAACATGAAATATGAATTGGCATGATGGTTTGGCATTTGCATAGTTGTGGGTTCAAACCTTGGAGAACCTAAATTAAACACTCTTTTTGCTATTTTTTGGCTTTGGGTTGAATGTGAAGGGTTAACATAAACCGTAGAGGAACTAGCAGCCAAGAGTGGCTGTAAAACAGCCCATAATGAGACAATGAATGGCCATTAATAATCAATTAAGGTGCATTTTCGTTTTTGATCATTTACCTAGCTTTAAGGCACCATTTAAAAGGCAAAATTGGGGTATTAGGAAAGGTTTTGCAAGGCTGAAAATATATCCAGAAACAAAGCACGAATTCTGAGTTTGGGAGGTTGGGTGAGGTTCTTGGGGGCTGAATTAAGAGAAGGCTAAGGAGGTACTTGGTGTAGGGAAGATTCCAATTGCCAAAAATTCAAGCAAAGGAATTTCAGGTTAGGGAAGTTTTCCACGTTAATTTGATGCTTCGGTATGAGTTGTATGATAATTATACGTTAATTATGCATGAACCTTATCTGTTCTGTGATTCTGCTGAGTTCTGGAAATTTTCTAGAAACCGCCTGGCGGGCTATACATAACCGCCAGGCAGCTCATACCTAGTTACGTGTTTGTTGTGCTTTCTGGAGGCAGCGCCTGGCGGTGAAGCCCTGTATCGCCAGGCGACGCAAGCTTGTAACCCATTCTGGGTTTCTTTGACGAATTGCCTGGCGGTGATGAATTTTCACCAGGCGACGCGAGTCTTTTTGGCTCGATTTTGTGAATCTGTGCATTTTGGGTTGTTTTTGATCGAGGGGAAAGTTAGCTTTAAATTGATAAAGAGACAATTGGATGTTAAATTGTGTCGAAATACAAATATTGAGAGCGAAAAGCAATGGAACAGTGCGAACATGATTTTAGGGTTAGAATTTGGGAGTTTTTGGATGAATCGATATTAAGGGTGGTTGGTTGTACTCAAATTGTAGATAAAGATAGTTAAAGTTTGAATGTTGTGCCACAGTTATTTGGTTCGAGAGTGAAAGCAATTAAGGAACGTAGAGAGAAGTATTTGAGAATGAGGGAAGGATCTCATGGATGCTGGAAATCCTGGGAATCTGCATAGAATTGTTTGCACCACTTGGCGACACAGGGCTTACCGCTAGGCGCCAACTCAGAAAGTTGAATCTTCACGTGTTACGAGCATTACTGACAGCACTGAACGAAGGGAACCATGTTCATGCTATTAGTGCAGTTGAAATGAGTAATGTGATGGAAGAATGAATGATGATAGGTAAGAGTTAAGGTTGAATTCAAGTATTGGGATGGGGAATAAAATGCTATTATAGTAGAGTGAAAATTCCAGAGTGAGTGAGAAATCAGAGGTTCAAATCATTGTGGTATTAGTTGTTCTAGAGGGTGGCTAGAACCAAGTAAGATTATAAAGATAGTTGGAATTGCCAATTTGTAAAGAGAGTGTAAATTATGGTTAGGTGCAGTTGTTAAGGTATATATAAATTGATGGATACCGGGACAGTTAATTTGGGTAAATAATAGAGCATAAGTGGTAGTAGATTACAGTGACATATTAATTCTTGCAACAGTTGCACCTAAGGAAGTCTAATTTGATAAACTAGATTGGTGATCTAAAAAAAGGGAAGTGAAGTGCTTTCTACATTGTAAGTTGTAATTGAGGATGGTTAGTTTATAAGGGTGTATATATATATATATGGGTTAAAGAGGGATTCAGCTGTCTGTATACATGATTACGCAAGACTAAAGTGGGGAACTTGAACAAAATTCACAAAAACCAATAAGAGTTTATTACTGGTGTGGCGCCTAGCAGTGAGGTCGCACCCGCCAGGCGGATAGCAAGGAAACATTGGGGTTCTGAACTTGGTGGCGCCTGGCGGAGGGGAAGTTCCCGCCAGGCGATAGCGGCAAAAATAGTAACCTCCTGGAGCATGTCTGCCTGGTGGTGTGGATTGTCCCATCGAGCGATGATTGTAGAATTTGGGGTTCTTAGGCGCTTGGCGCCTAGCGGTACGTGTTCCCCGCCAGGCGGTCTGGAAGCTGGTAGCGCCTAGCGGTACGTGTCTCCCGCTAGGCGATTTGGCTGCTGTAAGTCCTAGTTGTTGGAGTTGCAAATGTGATCTACAAGACTTTTGGTGATGCTTCAAAGGTGGGATTGTTGGGTTCCTTGAGTTGAGCTCGGAACGTATCCCTTGAGTTGAGCTCGGGATAGGGGTTAAGCATGTAGCATTCCTCAAGTTGAGCTCTGAATGGCATCCCTCGAGTTGAGCTCGGGATGCCGGATGAACACGAGGAACCCTTGACTTGAGCTTGGGTTGGTGAGTGTTATCGGTGTGAGTGTGCTGGTTGTGGTCAGTACGGATGGATCCAAATGGATTGCCCTCCTTAGCAGCTAGCTGACGAGTTTAGTAGTCTTGGGACAATGCGAACTATGTTCGTATTTGGGAACTCCACCTGGCGTTACGGTGTATGATCCGTAGCAATGGTTCCCGCACGTGCTCTATCGGTTGTGGCCGATAGGTATGACAGCAAGTCACCTTGGGATAATCACTAAAAGATGTAGAACATGAATGATCTGGTTATGGCCAGTTGATACGAAATAGAGTGAGAGACTTTATTTGGGTGTTTGCATGAATTATATAAATGACTACTTATGTGTATATCAATTTGATTGTATGTTGATTTTGTTAAGCTCACCCTATCTGCTTGTGTTTGACGATGATCGTGTGCGCGGTACACGTGAGCAGAGGATATTGATGCAGGTGGTGCTGGTGATGCTTAGACTCGGAGCAGGGATAGCGTGGGAGTCTTTTTAATCATTATGTTTTGGAAATAAAATTGTGAACTCTCATGAGACAATCTGGTTATCATGTCAGTTTTATAAACTCTGGTTTTGGAATTATATTTGGCAGTAATGAAGTTTTAAATTTCCCGCATTTTGGGAAATGAGGAATTATTTTAAATACGACTTGTTATTTATTCGACTTTATTTTATTAAATTCGTAATATCCTGACGGGATGTTACAGTTGTCTATGGAGTACATGGTCCAGATTTTATCTTTTTGTTGAACATTTGATATTGTATTTCTTTTTGGTTCCAATTGAATGTTGACGACCTGACTTATCTTTCAATTCAATGTCTAAAATAATGTGTCAACGTTCAAGATTGGAAAGACTAAATTGTACGAGTTATGTGGTTTTAATCCTTATTTACTAAGTTTTCCAATGATAAATTACTACAACTTTGACTTGTAGTTCAGTGTTTGGTATACTGGGTTAGTTCTTTCTTTTTTACTTTTATTATTTTGTTGCAATTTTTATCAATTTTGGTAAGAAAATTGTGTATACAAATTATTATATAATACTATGGTTATAAGTTTTGTTAAAGCAATAGTTGCTTCTAGATAAGTTAAAACATGTCTTTTATGGAAGATAAATTAAAACTTTTAAAGCAACGTATAAGATTGAGGAGGAAAGAATGTTGTATTCGTTAAACAAATTGAATTTAAACAAAAGAATATATGCAGGTTATTTAAATAAATTTATAATTAAGTAAAAATAAGATTGTATGCTGAGGAGTTGTCACATTATTAATGGTAAGTGTAAGACCCACTTTTTCTGGTCTTATGTTAAAGGGCCTGGCCTTAACTGTTGGGCCTAAGGCTAACCCATAGGGTGCCCAAAACCCCTAAATCAGTCCTAACCCTCTCATTTTGCCCCATTTCACAAGACAGCCCCTTCCCCTCACACACTATTCTCTCTTTTTAGAGCTCTGCTAGGGCTTGACTTCCATCCTCGTTGAGCTAAAGAAACTCCATTCTACTTCATGTAAGTTGGTTCTCGACTCATGTTTTCTATTCTTTCGCTTGTCTTTCGTGGTTCCAACTAGGGTTCATCGTAGTAACCTAGTCTTTGTTTTGGTGTTAGTATTTTCAGCTCACAAAGTTGTTCCCGGAGCTGTGGTGCTCACTGTTAGGTGTTTGCCATTGTCCACTAGCCTCTGTTCAGGTAAGGGAAGCTAGGGCTTTTACTGTTTTCAAGTTCATATGCCTGTTTGGTTGATTTTACGTGTTGGGTGCTTGATATATGTTGTTGGTTGCGTGAAAATATATGCTTGTACTGCGGGAATGGCTTGAATATGGTTTTGGCACGTAGGGGAACTTGTGAGTTCTACTAAACTCGCCCAGGCGAGCGGGTTGATCGCTCAAAACGAAAGCTTTCGCTTAAGCGATGAGCTCTCGCTTAAGCGAGAATAGTTGCAGCTCACCCCTTCTCTGTTTCGAGGGCTCGCCTAAGCGAAACCCACTCGCCTGAGTGAGAGTAGTCTCATCTGAGCGAGATGGGCTAGCTTGAGCGAGACCTCAATGTGCCCACTATTACAATCTTGCCCAGGCGAGACCTGACAGCTTGAGCGAGGGGTTTCTCTCACCTGAGCGAGGGCTCTTTCGTTTGAGCGAGATTGATGGTGTTAATCGGATAAGTATATGCTTTCAAATGTTTGACTGGTGTGCTACTTTACAAAGTGATGTAAGATGCCTTGTATGTATTATATATATGGTGTAATGGGAATGAAATGGATGAGTTTGGTATGATCTTAGTACGAAACATGAATGGATGGTTGGTTATATATATTGGCATGAGATTGGTATGCATGATAATATTACGTTGGTTGGTGAGACATGATTTTGGTATGGTCAAGACGTAATTCCACGAAGGTTTCGTGGTGGTGCCTCATGGTCAGGACGCAATTCCATGAATCTCTAGTAAGATCTCCCTCATTGGTCAGGACGTAATTCCACGATGGTTGCGTCGTGGTGTGTCATGGTCAGGACGTAATTCCATGACCCTGTTAGTGGGAGCTCATGGTGGTGCCTCGTGCTTAGGACGTAATTCCACGAAGTTCGTGGTGGTGCCTCATTATATAATTTAGTAAGGATTCAAGTAAAGATTGCATCTTGACACTCTAAAAAGTCAGTTAGTCTCACGTAGAGCATACAAACTCAAGTAGTGAGAGTAGTAGGAGGCCCTAGTCTTTGGCAGAATAATGGCCTTAGATGTTTGAAGGCTAACCTTGTGAGTGGTAGGGTGAAACCCATTGGCAATTGGCTTTGTAGAGTAGTAGAAGCCGCCACAAGTGCAAGCATCCAGTGAATCTGACTAATTATATGTATTTGGATAATCATGTCTTGAGTCTTAGTGTATTGTTTGTCGGTTATTATATGCTTGGTGGATTTATGTACGCTTGACTTTTAAATTATATGTTCAATTGCATGCTAAAAATCTTTTTACTCTAGCTTACCATTTCTGCTTGTTTGTATGTTTTGTGTGTGGTTTTCTCCTTTTGCGATGATCATCAATTTATTGATGTGAGCATATGCGAGAACTTCTCGTGATCATCAGGGTGATGGAGATTTCACTGCTTAGCTCGTATTGGTTCGGGTCCCGCCTTTTTGAGTTTTCATTGAGGGTTGTAGCCCATGTATTACTTACTCTTTGAGCATACTTTTGGATACTATTAAACTTCTTTTCCGTCTTGTTAATGGCATCGTGGTGTGCCTTGTTTTCTTTTCATGTATTTTTTTTAGTAGTATTTTATTTATTTATTATTTACAAAGTTACAAAGCACATTATTATACTCATACATCTTCTAATCTTTAAATAATTTAAAAATATATTTATTTATTGTGTTAAATGAAAAGAAAAATAGTAAAGAAAAAAATACAGCTATTTTATTAAAATTAAAAAGATTTATTGTATTTTTTAATTAAGAAGACTAATTAAAAACAATTAATGCTTAATATTTACATTAAAACGATAGAAAAAAGTTCTCTGAAATAAATTCAAATAATTACATTAAAAGGAGTTTCATGTCCGTTTCTCTTTTAACAATGTCATAAATTAAAATATGTTTATGTCACAAGTAAAATAATTTTTTAACAATTTAAATTTTGAAAAATTTCTTTTACAAGATGAAATTGTATTTTTTAGTAGCTATTTTTCTTTTATTTTTTTATTTTTTTAATATTTCAAAATTATTTATAAAATATTATCTTATATTATAAGAAAAAATTATCAAAATATTATTATTTTAATATATTAAGAGAGTAAAGAATGAGAAGTTAGAAATGCAAATACATCGAACTAGGGCTTAGAAAAATAAGTTCCACCCGTTCAAGCCCAATCTACCCGAATGGAAAAATTTGTCTACGGATTGTATTAAACGAATTCGGATTATTTGGATAAAATTGTTTGAGTTAATGTGGGTTTAAATGGTCAAGTACAAAATGTCATTTGAAAATTTATAGATACTCTCTCTCGAACTCTCCCGAACTCTAACCCTCTCGAACTCATTACCAGAACTATTGTGTCAAATGCAGGCATTCACCGAAGCTCCACCGCATAACCCAAACAAAAAATACAACTTTTCTAGAGCAGATCCACCATGAACGGTCACGTAAACACAACGTTCACCAGGAGCCGCCGTGAGTGTAGATCTAAAAACTAAACTTTGCCAGAAACCGTGAGTCGTCACGAGCCAGTGCAACTCCAAAAGCAATCACCTATTTTGTTTTTGCCAAATTTCCTCTTTTTTTTTTTTAAATTCAGTCGTTTTTTTTTTATTAATTGATTTAAGCTAATGAATCCACTCAAATGAAGCTACATATATAAAATTGTATTCATACCCGACATATTACTCCATTGGAATGAATTTTAAAATATAAAATATGGATTACGTTGGATTGAACATGTTAGACCCGAATCCGATGTGATTGCTCCTCAACCCTACATCGAACCATAAATTATAGGCTTTCTTGCATTCATATACATTATGCATGTAGCCACGGTATACAAGATGCGGATAATTTTATTTTAGACCTACAAACAAGACCAAACATTCTATGTACCAATACTAATTATTCATTGGAAGATTATCTTGGCTAACTTGTCCTTTAACAATAAACCTTCGCCAATACCAGTGTTTGCTCCAAATTGCATGCATTGAATCCAAAGGAATTCCCTTGGTCTCGGGCAAGAACAGTATGACAAAGATGGTGATGACTGCAATCCAACTCGCGTAGAAGAGGAAAGCCCCAAACTTAAAGTGGCAAAGCATTGTCAAGAAAGTCTGAGACAGAACAAACACGGTGAAGAATTGTACCGCAACGGCTATGCTTTGTCCAGTGGATCTTATCTTTAAGGGAAAAATCTCACTCGGAATTAGCCAGCAAAGAGGACCCCAGGACCAACCAAAACCTGCAGCGTAGAAGCAAAACAACACTAGTACCAGTATGGTGTTGTCCTTTGAAATGTTCTGTGTACCATGAACACCACTCGTCACTGCCAGCACAATAGCCACCGCAAGCTTCACAATTATCAAAACAATTTACTACAGACTCGGTCACAAACAAAACCATAGAGTGTTGTTATCATCTAATATGCATTAAAGCTTGATTAAAGAATGGAATGACGTACCATGCAGAGAAACATTTGAAGGCCACCGGCTATGAACAAGAATCTTCTGCCAAAGCGATCGACAACCGCAGTTGAGACGAGGATGGAAGAGAGGTTGACGAGTCCGAGTATAACGGCGGAAAGCAACGCAGAGTTATTGCCTAAGCCCACAGACTGAAAGAGGTTAGGAGCATAGAAGGCTACAATGTTGATCCCTGTAAGCTGCTGAGAAAGTGGAATAGCGAACGCCATCACCAACTGAGGCCGATACTGTTCCTCAAAAATGGTCCTAACGCTTTCCTTTTCAATGGCTTTGGAAACCTGCGACGATTTAATGAGTTGTTGGAGTTCGGGTTCCACGTCGACGGCGGGGCCCCGAACTCTGCGAAGGGCATTTCGGGCTTCATCTATGTGCTCGCGTTCTACTAGGCTGCTGGGAGTGTCCGGGATTAGCAAGGCACCGATTGTCATGATGATTGCGGGGACCGTGGCGAGGCCCAGTGACACGCGCCACCCCCATGGAACCCTCGCCGTACCGTAGTTGATTAAGCACGCCGCCACCACGCCGATTCCGATGAAGAACTGGAAGGCCGTGTTGAACGCGCCTCGCCATTTGGGTGGAGCGATTTCCGACAAGTACACTGGCGTTGCCTTTAATTTGTGAATTGAAACATTGCAGGGATGATAAATTAGAAAATCTAAAATAATTACCATTAATTTTTTTATTCAATGTAATTGTTTTAAATTATTCAGAGAGAAGTTTGGTCTTATTGCCACAAATATGTGATCTCATAGCTCATCTAGAATCCTGATCCTGACTTCATTAACTTATTTCGTAAGTAGAAATCATCAGAAGTTTCATACCCAAATGGTGATAACAGGGAGAACATTGGTACTTCCTTTGACAGAAGAAAAAGAAAAAACAAAGAATAGGGATGTGTTTTATTATGTTGTTGCTTTTACATTTTTTTTTTGAAATAGTTTTAGGAAACTAGTTTCTAGATAATAGAAGTGAGAGAAAAGAATACAAGGTAAATATGTTCTTAATTTTTAAAAAAACATTGAAAAGAAAAATATTACTTTCGATAATAATTTTATTAGCTTAGTCCTATCAAACGATTTTTTATTTTGAAAGAAAGAGGACAAATTTCAAGTAAAGAAACAAATATGCCCTAATATTTCACTCCTTAGATTTCTCTCGATCCATTCTCAACCTCTAATTGGTTTAATAGTTTAATGGCGGTTTCTTCCTGCACTTTCATAAACCATAAACTCTTAATTTATCTTCTCTTTTTGTTTTGAATTTCAGAATACAGAAATTGAAAATATTTTAGAAAACTTAATTTGAAAAACAAAAATTGTATTCTAAATCGTAGTTTTGATTTCTATTTCGGATTATATATTCTAAAATATATTTAATATTTTACTAACGAAAACATATGTACCGTTGAACTGTGTGTTTGTATTTTTTAATTTTTATAAAAATTTAAGTTAAGATCATTAATAATTATATAATTAATTTTTAAAATAGTTATTAAATGTAAAATTAAAAAATAAAACATATGTAAAAAAAATTAAAATAATTTTTAAAGATAAAATAAAATTTTAAAATAACGATTAAAGATAAATTATTTTATTTTTAAAATAATAATTAATGATAAAATTGGAATAATAAAATGTAAATAAAAAATAATTTTTTTTATATATTATTATAGATATTTTTTTTAATAATCCGAAATATTAAAAATATATTTTGAAATGTAAAATTCACCATACAAAATTTATATTTTGGATTATATGTATTTTGAAATGCATTTGTTCTTTTGTATTATGTGTAATGCACAATCTGAAATTGTAGTCCACAATTTATTTCAAAATACAAAATAAAAAATACTTGTAGTCTTCAGTTTACTCCAAAATCAGAATAAAAAAAATAGTTTTCGGATTACATAATCCAAAATGTAATTTTAGGAAAAAGGTGAAGAAAGGAAAGAGAAAGGTGGTGAGTGAGGGAGAGTTTGGTGGAGGAAAGGGGTGTCAATGGAAGTGAAGGAAGAAGATGGGCCCAATGAAGATAGAGGAAAGGAAAGAGGGATGTACCACTGAAGGAAGAAGGAAGATAACAAAAAATGAAGATAAAAATAAATGGATAATTTGACAAATTTATGGAGGCAAAAGGAATATGATGGTTTCTTCCTGCACATCAATAAAATCTATAAATATCATATTATCCTATTAAAATTATAATAAAAAGGTAAGAATTACCTTTATATCAAATTTCACGATCCAAAAAATATGTCCAAATTAGAAACATTTTCTAAAATATATATTTTAAAATATTAAAAAAAAATATTTCGAAATATAATTTCAAAATATATTTATGATTCAAAAATATCTTTCTAATTTATACAATTCAAAACTTATTACGGATATGTTTGAGTAATGATAAAGAGAAAAATACGCAACATTCAAATACATAGAAGAGAAATGGAAAACACAAAGGAAAAAGATAAATATCTAAACTAAACAAGACTAATAAACTATTTAAGTATGTGATAATCTATTTATGTAAGTCATAGATCATTAGAACATCACGCATATATTAGACCATTTAAAAATGACAAGTAATAGACCATTTAGTTATAATATTTTTAAGTTGAAGTCATATCAAAATGTTAAGATTTTAGTTCAATATATTTTAAACTAAAATTGTATCAAATAATACGACTTTAATTCAATTTTGGTAGAAGTCTTATTATTATGGTACCGATGCTCTTGATTAAAATTGTGTTATGTGATTTCAACTTTAAACATATTTTAGACTAAAATTATATTATCTTGACACATCTTTTTCAAAATAAAATTGTACTACTTGACTCAACTTAACTTTTTTTTTTAAATATGTCCATTTTAATAAACTTTTAAAACAATTGCCTCACGTGTCACTATAATAAACGAATTAATTACATTAGAAGGAAGACGACTTTTATGTTATGGGAATTGAATTGAAGCTAGTGTCGTAACTGTACCAAGTAGCAACTAAAGCTATTAAACTCAAATGTCCTAATTAAACCTTTTATTATAAACGCATAAATGAAGAAGCACCTGATGAAAATTAAAATTACTAAGATATGATTTATAATAAAAATTATACTTACTTGATTAGTGAAACCGACCCCAAAGCCAAGTAAGATTCGACCCAAGATGAGCATGAAAATATTTTGAGCAGCAGCATTGATGGCACCACCGGCAAAAAAGATGCAACCACCGAAGATCATGGTGTTTCTCCGACCCAACGTGGTGGTGACACGACTGGCCAAGAGAGAGGATATTAATCCGGCCAGATGAAGGGAGGACGTAAATAGTGTGAACAATTGATTGTCATACACACAATACACGTTTGTTTCAGCTCTTGCAGACTTTCTCAGTATTGATGGAAAGAATTCTTCAAGAAATGGTTTCATCGTCGTAACACCTCCTGAAATCAGATATCACCATTTTGGTTTCAATTAAATTCTTCATTTCTTCCCAAATCATCACCATAGTTTTAACCTTTTAAAAAGATAATAAAATAAATTTCTTTCAAAAAAAAAAAATAGTTTATAAATATATTTAAATAATCTACACTATATTAAAAAACACAAATGCTCTTATTGTAAATTAAACACAGGGTTTGGGCAAACTTAATTGAAATGCAGACTAAACTAACAAAAATGAATCACGTGTCTCACAAAAAGACTTTACTGCAATTTTAAATGGTAGCTGCTGTGGGAACCAGAATTGTATAATTAAAATGTTAATTGGAAGAGTCACATGCAAATTAATGCAATTGGTTGGTTGTAAAGCGAGAATAGTTAGAACTAATTGTGTCTCTTGTCAAACATTATTTTTACTGGGTACTCCTCTCTATTACAGTGCAATAATTGTTTCACCCAAATTAAAGAAACATTTGATTCTTTAACTTTTTATTAACATTAAACCTTTTCCACTCTCTTCAGTTTTTCTTCTTCTCTGTATTAATGAAACTAAATTAAATTGTTATTTATAACTTTTAATGAAAAGAATTATTTTTATAACCGTATTTTTTTAAACTGATTTTACCTTTATCAATATAAACTATTTTATTAGTTATTTAACTATTTATGTTTCACAATTTTTTTTAATTAATTCATTATTTAAAATGAAATAATTTATTTTTTAAAAATATTTATTTTACAATTATTTATTTTGAAAACACATTTTTTATAAATTTAATAACATTTATGATTTTAATAGCAATTACAAAAATTATTTTTATTTCTTTACTAATGTAAAGATAAACACTATCGTGTGTATGATCTTTTGAATATACATGATGTTATATATTGAGAATGATATTGTAATGATATTAAATTAATATAAAAAATAAATTTATATTTACTAAAAATAAAGTGAAATAAATAAATAAATAAATGATGAAAAAATAAATATTAATGAATAAAGACAGAAAAAGAAAAAAAATTAATAAAAAAATTATATTTTAAAAGATAAAATTAAAATTAAAAAATATAAAAAAGAATATTCCTGTTTATATATAGTTACGTAATGATATACACATTTATCCACGTTAACTATATGTACTGTTTATTTTTTATTTGTTATCGGTTACTTTTCAGTTAAGAGTTGTATATAACTCTGAAGGTGCCAAAATATCTCTATTTTTGGTTGGTTATAATTCATTTATTTCTCTCTACATTCATTCTGTACGTACATTGATGATCAGAAAAGTTGTAATAAATAACAAATATTTGTTTTCTTTACAAAAATACAAATAAAAATAAGTTGACTGGGTTAGACAGAAAAGAAAAAGAGGGGCAGAGCTGGTCCAATTGATGTGCCATTACCAAACCAAACACCACACTCTTTTCTCATAACAATTCACGACAAGCTCACACTAACAAATGAAAGGACGCAACAACCAGCTTATTCTTATCGAAATGGGGTATTTTGTACACAGAACGGACAGATTAAAAAAATTTATACAATTTGGGTAAGTCGTATTTAACTCACTATTTAATCATTCAAATTGCAGAAATCATTAAGTTCAGAATATTATTTTGAATTTCAATTTTAAAATCAAAAGTGGTGGACTCAACTGTGAGTAAGTGGACTCGATCGTGAGCTGGACGAGTAAGTGGACTTAACTTTGAGCTGGACGCACGATTTTCAATTATTTTTTCTTTTAAATTAAAATTCGTGTTCTCAATGCACGATTAGTGTGTACAGTCTCAAAAATCAAATCGTTCCCAATAATCACGACTTCTGTAGTGGATTTTTATTCAAAAATAATAATACATATTAGGAAAACTCACATGGGGATTTGACATAATTTTTTTTTACTCACTTCAACTTCTTTGCGAAGTTAGATTTTATCCGATTAACTTTTAACCAACAGACAAACATATTTGCAAAAGTTAAATTTTAAAATATTTGGGATAAAAAATTATATAATAAATTGAATTTGTTTTTGATAGTTTTGTAAATAATATGACAGAGGCTTTTTTTCTTTTACAACCACGTGGAATTAATTAGAAATAAAATATCTCATAAAAGTCAAAAGTTAATTATCACAACTATTAAATTTAAAATATGTTATATAACCTATATTATTATATTAATTTTATAACAAACTATATAACTATTTTTTAAACTATATATTATATTGATTTTAAAATAAACTATATAATTATTTACTAAACTAAGAAACAATATGTTGAATTATTTTAAAATTTTTTCGACCCACATACTATAATAAACAATTTCTACCTACATAGTAAAATATTTTAGCATAAAAACATACAAGTAGCCGAGACTTAGTATTTCTTGAAATAAAAAATTGTCATTCCAGCATAATAAGATGTTATCTGTTAAACAAATTCTATTCTAATCTAACGGTTTCTATTACTTAAAGTATGTGCGAGGAAAAACATACAAAATAAAAGTCGTGTCCATGTACCAAGATTTGAAAACAAAAATTCTTAAATTGAAAACGTTAGTTATGAGACGACTTTAGTGCTAAATTAATTAAATTGGTCGTCGTTACCTGAATTCACGACTTTAGTTATCTCACGACTTTAGTTTTAATTATTAAATTACATTCAGAACACGACTTCTATTTAAAATAAAATTCTAAGTCGCTTTACTCAATGACGACTTTAGTGAGTTTCTTTTTGACTTTGAAAATTGAAATTCATAGTCGCTTTCCTAACCTACGATAACTGAGTAATAAAATCGTGAAAGTTAGATACGACTTATCTAAACTGTAACTTTTTTGAACATATCCGTTCTGATAATCTGTGTAAAAAAACGGTACACTGTTTGGGTAAAAACCGGGTTTTATTGTTCGTCATTCCGGTAGAAAAGACGTACGCTTATCACGAAAATAAATTATAATGCGTACACTGTGCTTGATAGATTGTTTAAACAGAGAAAGTAATTGACACACCGGTGAAAAAGATTAGAAATTAATAGTAAAATTGTTTATGAAAGTACCTGTGATTCCGACGTCGTATCCGAAAATTAGGCCACTGGATGCAGCAACGATGCAAGTAATGACAACGGAGGGTGTGATCTTGCCGTCGAAGCTCCTGGCTGAAGATGCATCAACGGAGAACCCTCCGACGGCCATTTTTTGGGTGCCTCTGTTTTTCCTTTCTCCAAGTTATGGCTTTTAAGCACTCTTTAAGACGTTCATCACAAGAACTAGGCAATTAAATGTGGTCTTAAATAGACTGTGGGAGTGTGTGGGGCTTCCTTATACTTTTCCTTTTGCAATTGCCTCTCTCAAGAAAAGGAAATGCACAATGACACGTATTACAACAACACTCACCGGATGATAATATTTACGACTAATATTATTTATACAATCATTTGTGTTATTATTTATTAAAATATTACTGCTTAATTCAAATAATCATTTTTCAATCTTTAAATAGTATTATGATGTTTCCACCTCTAACTCAATTTCCATAAGGTTTTGGTAAAATATTACTCATTAAATGCTTATAGATCCTAAACTTAACTTATAACATGAATAGGCTTAAATATGCATTTATCGATGATTCTTCAATCAGTGTTAAGAAAGGAGTTATGGTCATATTTTAGAATGTTATGTTTGTGTATGATATCACAATAGTTATAACTATTGTTACATGTAACTTAAAAAGACAATTTTTGTAACAATCATCCTATATATTAAGAAACTTCTTCTGTATTTAACTGCAATCAACTTTCAATAATGACTTGTATCCTGAGTATCGTTGAAAGTAACTAAGGATAATTATAATAAGGTTTAAATACATTTTTGGTCCTCATCTTCGTAGTGTTTGTTGCGGATGGTCCTCATTTTGACAGAATGTTTAAAATGGTTCTCATTTCTACAAAATGTTTAAAATGGTCCTCTTTTTTGCAATTCATGTTTTATTTGGTCCTTTTTTGTAACGTCGTTTAAATTATTAACGGAGTATTGTACAGGTGGCACGGTTTGTATTAGGGTGTGTTACGTGTACTGTACATATGTCTAATTAACGTTAATTTTTCAATTTAGGGGGAAAGTTGCAATTAGGAAAATTTGTTCATCTTCCTTGAACTCGAATTTGTTCATCTTCCTTGAACTCGAATTATAGAACATATATTAGAAAGTTCATAGAAAAACATAAGTTGACTCAATAACTTGTTTGTATTGGTTACATAAAATTTTCCACTTAGATACAATATAGTGGTTTTAGATGGGTATTAGATAATTCGTGTCTTGACACAAATAACTTGTGGGCAAACGAGCGATTGGGACAATTTAATGCAAAATGAATGTGTCGAAGGCGTAGAAATAAACAACGACAATGAAAATTGACAATGGCAATAGTGGATGAAGCAACAGAGCACTGGCGAAACTTGGATAAAAGGTTCAAGGATGTCAAATTAGATTTTTTAAATTTATTGTATCTAATTATAAGAACTTTAGAAAGTTGTTTTTAATTGTCTTTAATTATTGGGTTCACATGAAATTTCTCAGGTTTAATTCACTTAGATGCATTTTTTTTTATCTCCATAACAACTTTTCTCCTTGAAAAAAGAAAGAATAAATTCTTTTACACTTTATTATAATTTTTCTAATATAAATTTATTACTACTAACCTATTTAGAAAAAGATAAATTTATCACCTTCAAGTGATACACAATGATACACAATAGACAAATTTATCACAAAACATATTGTTTTAAAGAAATTTTTTTAAAAAGAAAACACATTTATTCAAAAGAAAAAATTAATCAGTCCAAACAAAGTGTTTCTTAACTTCTTAAGTCCACTTTGATGCAATTTTATTTAAAAAATAATGTGAGATCGAGAGTGAAAATTAAAATAAAAAGAAAAATGGAAGAAATAAGTGAAGATATATAAGAAAAAAATGAAAAAGAAAAAACTATGCATGAAGTTTTAAAAAAGTTAATATAAATAATATAATAATGTATAAAAATAATTTTAAAATAAATATTAAAAATTAAATAAAAAAAAGGGGAGCCATCCTTAGTCATATGTAAGGTCCGCTACTGCAATAGAGAGACTCTAGAAGGAGAGTTGAATAAAGTCATAAGATTTTTTTTTCTCTCGATCTACTAAATTTTCTAATAGATGAACTTAGAAAGATAATAACATAACAAATTATACTATTGAACCCATAATTATTTAGTTACATCTAGTTATCCTTTAATAAACACATAAAAAGTTACACTAATCAAAACTTGATTCTAATTAAGTAGATCAGTCATTCACAATTATCTTTTCTTAATCTTTCTCCAAGATAAAAATAAAAACTGAGTATTATTTAGTATAGGTACAATAACAAATGATATTGAAGAAAAGTTTATATATAGCAAGAGTTTTCTCAGAAGTGGGAGACTTTCACATAGTAAATAAAGAAGGTTCACTGCACTCATCGCAAAGTAGTTTTAAGAAAATGGTTATATCTTTAAAAAATATATTGTAGGTCTTCATATACATTTTCAAAATATATGATAATTTTTTAGTGATCTTTAAAAATAAAATGTTTATGTGCTCGATAAGGTTGACTAGAGAAATATTGCATAAAAGTCATCCTTAATTTTTGATATAGATCTAAATATGGAAGGTTGTATTTCCTTTTTCTAACCTCAAGTTATAATATGGATTATAAGCAAATATGTATTGTACACAAGACATCAATTAATATGAGAAAAGTAATTCCAGAAATATTAATCCGAATAGTTACAGAAATCAGGGAACACAAACAAAGAAAGATTTCAAGAATGTATTACAAGAAAGAAAGTATAGGACGAGTTAATAATAACGACTCATCACAATGAGGTCAACGTTGACTCATATTGAACTAATCCCAGGTCTCACATCTAGACACGTGTAACCTAAAGCCTCACACCTAGACACATCATATTACAATTTTTCCTAACACTTCTCCACATACACACGTGTGGGCTTTCACGACTTAAAATTCAACCTTTCTCATCTCTCTTAACTATTATATCATTGGCCTCTCATTTGGCTTTCATTATAATAACTTTCTTTCATTCTCTGTCACATTCACGATTATGGAAATCTTCTTCTTATCAAACTTCTTCCACCATTTCCTTTTCTCATATTCTCTTTTATTTTTTCTGTTAGAATATGTGGTTCTCATTCAATTCTTAATACCACACGTTACTTAAGCACTAATTATTAATCATTACTCTACTTAAGTTTTGAACATGGCCTATTTACTGCATAAGTTTTGAAGACTCTTCATATGGCCTGTTTATTGCTTAAGTTTTGAAGACTCTTCATATGACCTATTTACTAGTGCAATTTTTGAAGACTTTTCATATGACTTATTGACTGGTTCAATTTTGAAGCCTATAAATAACATCTCCATGAGTTGAATAAAAATATAGAAAAATATTTAGAGAGACACACTTTTTAATATACACCTGAGTGTATTTTGGTGAGGATTCTTGTTCCCATTCAAGAGCTTTGTACTCTTCTTTTCATAGTGAAACTTTGTTCATTATTGTCCTGTGATTTTTCCTCTTACATTCAAAAGAGGTTTTCCACGTAAATCCTTGTGTGTTATTTCTCTTGCTCTTTTACTTACTTCTCTTTAATTTTCAATTGTCACGATCTTGTGCTTCTGCATGCTACGATACCATAACAAGTGGTATCAAAGCTCTTAGTTGGAAATTCTAAAATGTCTGCAAAATTTGACATTGAGAAGTTTGATGGCAAGATTAGTTTTTCTATTTGGCAAGTCCAAATGAGGGTCGTTCTAACCCAGAGTGGATTAAAGAAGGCTTTAGATGGAATAGAAAATAAGCCAGCTTCTATGACTAATGAGCAGTGGGAGGAGTTGGATGAAAAGGCACTATCATCAATCCAACTCTCTTTATCAAAGGAGGTTCTCTGTGAAGTAGCAAATGAAACAACCACTGCTGAATTATGGCTAAAGTTAGAGTCTTTATACATGACCAAGAGCCTTGCAAACAAGATTCGTCTCAAAGAACGCTTATATACCATTTGAATGGTTGAAGGTACCCTTATTCAATCTCATCTTAACGAGTTTAATTCTATCCTCTTGGATATGGAAAATATTGATATTAAAATTGATGATGAAGATAAAGTTGTTTTGTTGGTTGTCTCACTACCTTCTAGCTACAAACACTTCAAAGAAATTATGTTGTACGGAAATAATGATACCTTATGTAACATCCCTAAAAGATATTACTTAATTAAATATTTAAAGATATAAAAAGAAGCTTGAACGTCACAGCTTTATTAATTCCCGTCGCGGGAATAAAACAAAATTTAATATTCAATGCAACAATCATTCAATAAACAAAATAATTCCAAAGGTTATTATAAGTCCCAAATAAAACTTTAAAGCATAGTAAATCCCTAGCTCTAATTCCCAGCTAGTCCCTATCTCCATCTCGAGTGTTAGCAGCATTACCTGTATCATCAACTGCTCCCGTGTAAAATTACACGATCATCGCCAAGCACAGACAGAAAGGGTGAGCTCGACAATATAAGAAAAACCACATAAATTAAATAATATAAAACACCCAATCTTATTATCATAAAAAGAACTTGGTTACATTCTCAACACATCCCAAGGCTTTTCAACCACTAACATACAACAAGGTTAGTCATGGACTCAGGATTCATGATGCTCACACGAACCTGCCCGCTCGTGGTCCTGCCTCTACGAACCTCCCCGCTCATAGTCCTACTCTACGGACCTACCCGCCCGTAGTCCAACACATGTGATCCATAAGCTGCGTACCTCCGCGCACGCAGCATCTCTCAACTATGAGCACGGAACATACGAACCATCACATGTTATCCACCATCCATGAACCTACCCGCTCATGGAACAACATCTCCTGATCCATGTTTCATCAAAGCGTACAAATAATACACATAAACTGCACTAAACTCGCTTGGGCTAGAAGCCTTAACTCAAGCGACCAGGCCTCTCTCGCTTAAGCTAAGGTTCCTCGCTTGAGCGAGCATGCTGAACTGGTTAACCTGCGAAATCTCGCTTAGGCGAGTCCCTCCTCACCTGGGCGAGCTCACACTTCGCCTAACACTCAAACACTCGCCCAGGCGGTAAGTTAAGCAAAACGCAAAATTAAACAAGAGGTCTGTGTGAGGTCGCCCAAAACCCTGATCCCCTAGTCTGTGCGAGGTACCCAAAACACAATCTCACATCCTCGTTTTCTCGCTTAGGCGAAATGTTATCGCCTGAGCGAAGCAACAGGTCGCCCAAAACCCTAACATTCTGCCTAAGCGAGTAGCTCGTGCAAAAACACAATTCTGGCTCTACAACTCTCACCTAGGCGAGCCTGGCTCGCCTGAGCAAGACTATCAGATTGCCTTACTGTTACGCGCACACAAAACCCGCACACCATGCCAAAACCTCATACAAACATGATAACCAAACCCTTTCATCATTCCAACATTACGAACCTATTTTAGACTCCAAAATTTGACTCCCAAAAAAAGCAATTACCCAAAATCCCATACAGTACCAAGAACGCCAATATTTCCATATATTCACACAAGGGTTTAGTCATATACAACAAAACAATCACACACCCAAGTTGGCACGAAAAATCTTATGGTAAAGGCACATAATTCATTGCATATTACAAATTACACAAGAATCTTTAACAATTCATGAATGGTATGCAAAAGAGCTCCCCTAACTTGTGAATTCTTGCTTCAATTGGTTGTCTAACCTTGGCTTTGTGATATCCTTTGCCCTCCTAATCAATTACAACTTTGCCTCTAGGGCTTTCCCACCCTTTCACATTCAGACCACAAGTATTATAGCAAAAATAAAGAGATTAATTTGTTCTCATCAAGGTTTGAACCCACAACTCATCAATTACCAAGTCAATTGCACAACCAATTCAACCAATTCACATCTGTGATAATTCCTAAAATTTTAGGATTATATTATCACGTCTAGCATTTAAATATACTAACGAAATAATGCATAAATTAAAATAACACACAAAGGCATACATAGGACTTGAACCCAAGTCCTCTCACACAATTAAGTACTCTCAACCTCATGAGCTAGTACTTTTTCACGTCACAACAATTAACATTAAGTGTCATAAAGGCTTCCACTACCCGCATTTATTAAATAATTATTAATTTAATTATTTAAATTTCTCGGGTCTTACACCTTATCCTTTGGAGATGTTAAATCTAATTTATTGTCCAAAGAAAAATTTGATCTTAAAGTTCATTCTATGGACAAGGGTGAGGGTTTAAGTGTCAGAGGTAGAACTCAAGAAAGAAGGAGTACAAGTGACAAAAAGTTCAAATCCAAGTCTAGGGGACGCAAATCCAACAAATTTTTTTGCTATTGTAAGAAACCTGGACACGAGATTTCTGATTGTTTTATCTTGAAGAAAAAACAAGAAAAACAAGAAAAAGGAAAAGCCACACAATCCCCTAAAGTTGCCAATATTGAAGCTGACTTTGACGGTGATATTACCTTGTTTGTTGTCTCTTCTAATAAGAGGAGTAAAACATAATGGATCCTTGATTCTGGATGTACTTTTCATATGTGTCCCTATAAGGACTTATTCACTACTTTTGAATTTGTTGATTGTGGTGTTGTCTTGATGGGTAATGATGCCCAATGCAAGATTGCAGGAATAGGTATAATTTAGATTAAGACTGATGATGGTGTCGTTAGGACTTTGTTTGATGTTCGCTATATACCTGAATTAAAGCGAAACTTAATTTCACTTGGCACTCTTGAATCTCTCGGGTGCAAGTACTCAGCTGAAGGTGGAGTTCTAAAGGTATCAAAAGGTTCTCTTGTTCTCTTGAAAGTCAACCGAATTGGAAGCTTATATGTCCTGTGTAAGACCCGTAGAATTTAATTAATTAAATAAATAAATAATTAATAAATGCGGGTAGGAAGAGCCTTTATGGCATTAAATTCTAACTTGTATGATGTGGAAAAGCACTAGCTCAAATGGTTGAGAGTACTTTGATTGTGTGAGAGGGCTTGGGTTTAAGTCCTATGTATGGTAATTATGTGTTATTTATTTGTTGTTATATTTTTATATATGTGCGAACATGTTGTAGAATAATATAATCATTAAATTGTATTAGTTGTCATGAAATATGAATTGGTTGAATGGTTTGGTATTGATTTGGCATTGCATGGTTGTGGGTTCAAATCTTGGGGAAGCAGCTTAGGAGGGTTGGAAAGTAGACCATAATTAACCATTGAATGGCAATTATCACATGCATTAAGCCATTTTTCGTTTTGGAACCATTAACTCAAAATTAAGGGCAATTAAAGAGGGAATAAGGGAGAGAGAGAAGGGTTTTGGAACCTGATTGTTCTGCAACAGTTTGGGAAAGAATTCAGACTTGGAGTGGTGTGAGAGATTAACATAGAGCAGCTGAATTGGGAGAGAAAGCCAAAAGGAGGCCATTGGTGATTATAAGGAACTCTCAAGTGTCTACTTTTAAGCAAGGAGTCCAGGTTTGGGGAGTTTTACTCATTTTTTTTATATGCGTGATTAAATTACATAATGTATATCTTGAATTGTATGACCAATCTTAGATTTTGTTCGAATTGTTGAGTTTTTGGAAAAATTCCAGAAACCGCCTGGCGGGCTACGCATAGCCGCCAGGCGACACATCATGTTCTTGGTATTTTTGGGTTCCTACGAGGGGCCGCCTGACGGTAAGCTCCCGACCGCCAGGCGACACAAAGCTTTTCACCAGTTTTCTGGGTTTTTGGATGAAGGGCCTGGCGGTGACTGTTGAACCGCCAGGCAACGCAAACCAGTTTGGTTTAATTTTGATGATTTTGAGGTTCTAGTGTGTTTTTTATCGGAGGGAAATCATGTGATAGCTGTTAAAGGGTGATATAACTTGTATTTCATTGATATTTAGTGTAATTGATAGTGGAATTCAATGGAACAGTGAAACTGAAGTCTTAGGGTTTTGATGTTGGAGGTTTGGTAGAATTGAGCATGATAGTTATCGATTATACTAAAACAAATTTTTGTTGGAATTAGTTAGGGTGATTATTGGTGTCACTAGCGTCATGTTCTTTGAGGGAAACGACTAAGATAGAAATAGGAGAGAAAACAGATGGTGTGGGAGATTCTTCGCAGGTGCTGGAAGTTTGGGAAATTGCCAGAACTTATGCACCGCCTGGCGGTACGTGACCTGCCGCCAGACGCCATCACAGTGGTATTAATTCTGGGTGGCTGTAAGAGACAGGACTGATTTTGGGAATTTTGTTGTCCAAGGAGGAAAGGAAATGGAATCGGGGAATGTTGATTGGGAATTTAGAAATGTGTTAAGCAGATGATTGAGTTGAGATAGGAAGAGTTGGAACTTTAGCACATTAGAGAATTCTATTTAAACTAGTATCAATAAGTGAGCTTGGATGGAAAAACCAAAGAGGAGACGTTGAGGCATGGGAAGTACTATTAGGTGCCAAATTAATCCAGATCGTAACCATCATGTCTAGGAACTGAATAATGAGTTACGGGGAATAATTGAATAGTGGTAAACTCAATTGTGGTAAGAGTTGGGATTGGTATAAATTGCAAAGTGAAAAATGTTAAACCTGAGGGCATGAGTTGGTACTTGGGGGAAACTCAAAACTAGTGACATGTTAGTGATTCAATTGAAATTGAGTAAATTAACTTGAGGATATAATGAGAATTGGGAGCTATAGAGGATAGTGGGTGGCAATAATACATCTGTTAAGAAAATTGACTTTCTAGAAATGTGCAAGGAGTGCGTGGGAGGTTAGCATTTGAAGAGTGCAGGAAAAATCAGAATAGTGGTTGTTCTGGTATAGCGCCTGACGGCATCGTGCGAACCGCCAGCGGGAGTGACTATTCCAGGGAGGAGTTTAACACGAGGTGCCTGGCGGACAGGAGGGTCCCGTCAGGCGGTGTATGGAAACAGTGAGTATTCTAAGGCGCATGGCACTTGGCAGTACGCGTCATCCGCCAGGCGGTTTGGAAGCTAGCAGCGCCTAACGGTACTTGTCCCCCGCCAGGCGATTTTGATGTTGCAGCCTTGAGATGTTGGATTCTACACGCGTGATCTACAAGGATTTTATGGTGCTTCAAAGGTGGGATTGCTGGTGTTCCTTGAGTTGAGCTCGGAATGTATCCCTTGAGTTGAGCTCGGGATAGGGGTTAAGCACGTGGCATTCCTCGAGTTGAGCTCGGAATGGCATCCCTCGAGTTGAGCTCGAAATGGCGGATGAACACGAGGAACCCTTGGATTGAGCTCGGGTTGACGAGTGTTGCCTGTGTGAGTGTGCTGGTTGTGGCCAGTACGGATGGGTCCAGATAGATTGCCCTCCTCAGTAAATAGTTGACGAGTTTGGTAGTCTTGGGACGTTACGAACTATGTTCGTATTTGGGAACTCCACCTAACGTTACGGTGTATGATCCGTAGCAATGGTTTCCCGCACGTGTTCTATCAGTTGTGGCTAATAGGTATGGCAGTAAGTCGCCTTGGGGCAATCACTAAAAGAGGTAGAACACGAATGACCTGGTTGTGGCCAAGTGATATGGAATCGAAGGAAAGATTTTACTTGGTGTGTTTGCTTGAAATATATAAGTGTCTTATGTACATATATGAATATAATTGTATGTTGATTTTGTTAAGCTCACCCTATCTGCTTGTGTTTGACGATGATCGTGTGCGCGGTACACGTGAGCAGATGATGTTGATGTAGGTGGTACTAGTGATGCTTAGCTACGGAGCGAGGAAAAGCTTGGGAGTTTATATATTTTCCTGTTTTATGATTTTGGCATAAGTTGTAAACTTTTATGAGATATTTTTGGATTATTCCACCTTTGTAATTATGGATTTTGGTTTTATCATTGAAAATTTTAAGAGTTTGAATTTCCTGCGTTTTGGGAAATGAGGTATTATTAAATGAAAATGTTTATTATTTCTTTATTCATTATTAAAACCCGTAATATCCTAACGGGATGTTACATCCTGCAAGGGACTGTTGTGACAGATTCAATAGTTGTATCATCTTCTATGGCTGAAAATGATGTCACTAAATTATGCCACATGCGCTTAGGCCATATGAGTGAAAAAGGCATGCATCTTCTAAGCAAGCAAGGATATCTTGGTAAGCATGTCATTGGTAAGTTGGAGTTTTGCAAACATTGTGCTTTTGGGAAACAAAAAAGGTTAGTTTCTCTACAGCAACTCACAGTATAAAAGGTATTCTTGATTATATTCACTCTGATCTTTGGGGGCCTTCTAAAGTTCCTTCCTATGGAGGACGTCGCTATATGATGACTATCATTGATGACTTTTCCCGTAAGGTATAGGTCTATTTTTTGCGACATAAAAATGAGACTTTCCCCACATTCAAGAAGTGGAAAACTCTTGTTGAAACCCAGAGAGGGAAGAAAGTAAAGAAGCTCAGAACAGATAATGGATTAGAGTTTTGTAGTGGTGACTTTAATGAGTTCTGCACAAATCATGGTATTGCTAGACACAAAACCGTTCTAAGGAATCCCCAACAAAATGGTGTTGCAGAACGAATGAATAGGACTCTACTTAAGAGAGCTCGTTGTACGCTCTCAAATGTTGGGCTAGGGCATCGACATGATCTTTGGACCGAGGCAGTATCTACTGCATGCTATTTGGTCAACCGTTCTCCACATTCAACACTTGACTTCAAAGTTCCAAAAGAGATTTGGTCAGGTAATCCTGTTGATTATTCTAATTTAAGAATTTTTGGATGTCCTGCACATGCACATATTAATAATGGCAAATTAGCTCCAAGAGCTATTGAGTGCATATTTCTAGGTTATGCATCTGAATCTAAAGGATATCGTTTGTGGTGCTCTAAATCAAAGTCTAAAAAGCTAATTCTTGGTAGAGATGTAATTTTTAATGAGGATGCATTATTATCTTCTGGAAAACAGTCTTTTGTGTCTTCTTCTACCAATACAGGTATTGTACAAGGTAGTAATGAGAAGGTGGAGTTTGAATTCAAATATGTAGTTCCTAGTATTGATGTCCTATCTTCCTTTACAAATGAATCCAATATTGATGATCATCATGATGATGGTGAATGTGATTAGAGGTGTCAATTTGACCCAGCCCACAGGGCTTGGCCTTGGCCCATGTGGGTTAGGGCCAAAAAAGCCCCCATCAAAGAAGCCCACAAGGCAAAAAACCCTATAAAAGTCCTGTGGGCCAGCGCCAACCCATGTGCTTTCATCTTTCACATGAAAAATATATTATTTTTTAAAATATATTATTATTTGTGGGACAAGCCCAACGACCCAAATAGGTCAAACGACTCGAACCTGTGCGACGACCTCGAGAAGAATGACGACTTGAACGAGTCCGATGATCCAGACTAGGGATGTCAACAGGGCGGGTAGGATACGTGTAGTAGCTCCCCCGTACCCTACCTGCTGGATAAATATCTGCCCCGTACCCATATCCATATCCGTCGGGTATCCGTTATGTGGGTACCCGCCTATCTTTTTAATATCCGCGGCTATCCACGGGTACCCGCAGATATTTACAAAATTATTTAAAAAACAAATATTTAATCATAAATTCAAATAAAATAAAATAAAATACATCACTTCATAAATTTTAAATAAAGTTCAAATAAACTCAAGTTCATACAAGTCCAAATAATTATAAAAGTAAATATAAAATGACGTTCAACCCAATGAAAATTCTTTAATCAGTGTTTTGATAAAAAAAATCCACTTTCTCCAATTGATTCCTAAAAAAAATAAAAAAAATAAACAAATAATAAACCTCAATTGCCACGTGCCAAGTATTCTTATTTTGATTCCATCATTTCACAACAAGCATACCATAAACATCGTTATCTATATAGGATTTGATCTATATGCCCAATTTCAAATAAAGGAAAGAGAAGAATGTCAAGGGGGTGTACTTGGAAGAATACAACGTACCAATACTTAAATTTGAAGAATGAAGATAGAAGACAAGATACGCAACTTAGAAAAAATTAGGCCAGAATATTTTTTACTAGTATATATATATATATATATATATATATATATATATAT
>Ga0214543_1004511_pt1 | contig 26326 bp, 8 predicted proteins | sample CNSS2metaG_FD_160094 | JGI IMG/M metagenome (GOLD analysis project Ga0214543, IMG submission 160094) | Root nodule microbial communities from cowpea collected in UCLA plant growth center, Los Angeles, California, USA - CNSS2 | ecosystem: Host-associated > Plants > Roots > Nodule | place: USA... | reverse complement strand
AAAACAAAAAAATAAAAAAAAAAAAAAAACCCAACCAAAAATATAACACAGACACGAACATACCTGGAATCTAATCTTAATAACATCGAGGGGCGATGTAACAGTCCGTGATATTCCTCCGGAAATTGCTCCGGCCGAGGAATCAATCAGGGCACGCCTCAGTTTACTCGGTTCCTCCATTGCCGCAAATAGTCTCCTCCGTTTTAGGGATGCAACCTGCAACGGCTAATGAAATTAGGGTTTCTGAAAATCGGAGAAAAGCCGATAGAGAAATTAGGGTTTAGGATCTGTGCGTTTGCAGAGAGAGGGAAAGGGACCTCGGAGAGATGGAGAAGGGGACAATGGAGAAGAGAGCCGACATTGAAGACTAGAGAGAGAGAGAGAGAGAGATGAAGAGAGAGAAACCGGTAAACAGAGGAAACAAGTTTTCAATCTGATTGAGTCAGATTTGGCGGAGAGAGACGCAGTTTATTTATAGAAAGACATGAAGTGAATGATGATTGAGTTTATGAGAACAAAATTTTGCTTTGAATTGGACGGAGAGATTATTGCATTGCAGGTATACTAATAATACAATATTCTCTTTCTTCATTCAGATTCCCCTATTTATTGCTAAACCTTTCTCTCTTTTATTTTCGTAAATCACACATTCTTCTTCTTTTTTTATTCACAAATCAATGTTTATCTTTGATCTCCTTCATGATTTCATGTTAATTAGTTACATTTGAAAAGTTACAAATAAAATTTAACCCAAAACTTGAAAAGAAGTTTTAAAATAGGAATTTCTTTTCTTTAATCTATAATATTTCTTTTATGCAGCTACTAATTCATAAGGTTACTTTGATAATTTATGTCTATACGAGGATTGGATTAAGTATTCAACAAAAGTTCGAATTCAAAATCAAACAAAATTCAACGCAAATTACTCTCTTTTATATTAATCCAAAAATAATTATAAATTATAATGATAACAAAATAGGTAGTTTCGAAAGTGGGTATCTTCTCTTTAGTGTTTTCCTCACTTTTTCAATATTTTGTTTCAAATTTTACGTTATATTCACGCAGCTAATTAAAAAGATTTCTCTCTCAAATATCTAAAATTATCGTTTTTTTCCCGGTATATTTATATTTTATCTTTTGTTATCATTTATCTCTTTCAACGTAAAATAAAAAAACATATCTTCTTATATTTTTATTTCTAATATTTTGAAAAATGTAAAAATATTAAATATAACTTGCATCATAATTTTCATTGTTTATTTTAATAAAAAATATAATTTACCTCACGCTTTTCAGTTCAGTTTCTTCCCACATAAAAAAAAAAATACACACTAACAAAATAAGATAAAAAAAACATAGTTTATCTATTAATCACAATAAGATAGACGAGTTCTCTTATTGTATTATATATTTATATCTAATATCACACAATTCCTTAAATAACTGATTTTCTATGCATTCAATTTCCTCTTTTAAATAGAAACTTGAATTAGAGACTTCGTTGGAAAAATATTTCAAAGTCTTGCGATTGGATGGGGGAGATTAAAGTCATAGGATTTGACCATAATTTAGGGTTAATTTCTATTTCAATTAACTTTGATTCTCCATGATTAAGCACAAAAGTGAGTTAAGTAAGGTTGGTGGATACACCAATCTTATGTAGAGGATTAGGTGAGAGGAGTCACACTTAAACAAATAAAAAGAAAAATACCAAAAAAATTATTAAAAAAATAAAGTAAGAGATGAAAATGAGGGTGGATTTAGAAAAACGTAGTGGTGTCCTAAAGGAATGGTGCTAAAGCAACCTTTATAGTTGCTGCAAAAACAATTCCTCCATTGATTACCATTCAAGCTTTTGCTTTTTTATTTTTTTGTCTTTTTTGACGCGATCGTGTTTACTTTCTGCCTACAAATAAATAAATATATTCAAAAGAAAATAGAGAACACTCTTATATAAATATAATCTTAAAAATTTTAAAGGTGAATCAATAATTTAATTAAACATATAATATTAAATTTTATATATTAATATATATATATATATGAATAATTTTATATAATATTTAACAAAATATCTTAGCACACATTCTCATAATTCGTATAATAATTAATTGTTCCACAAATTTAAGTTTAAACTCACTCACTGATATTTGTCATTAACTTTAAATATTTCACAACCATGTGAGTATAGATCTCAACAATGTTATTTATATTATTTAGTTGAGTATTAATAATTTTTATCTTTAATGTATATTATCTTCCATATTATTTTTCATTTATCTCACTCAATTAGAATTAATAAGGTAATAGGACAAGACGAGTTTAACTATCACATATTCATTTAAAAAAAAGAGTATTATCATCTTTATATCCAAACTCAACAAATTTACGGATATATAAATTTTGTCTCATTCTCATTAATATCAAGTAATGGACATAAATTTATACTCAAATTCATATTCATTTTCTTACCATTTTAATATTAATTAATTAAATTTTATAATATAATAAAAAAAGTTCAAATAAAATATAATGTTATAATATTCTCATTTCTTCATTATAGAATATTTAGAAAAATTACAATGTATATGTTCAAAATTAGAGTACCAAATAAAATGTTATGAGAACTAACATGTTTATTAAATTTGTAAATAATAATGAATCAGATTTGATAAAATTTAAAAATATGTTTAAAAGGTTATACAAAAATAGAAATATTTTAAATATCTCTTTACTTCTATTTTTTAAATTTTAGAACAAATATAAAACTAATATTAATTAAAATTTCTAATATAATTTTTACTAATATGATAAATGACAATAAATAAGATTTATGACAATAAAAAATTATTATATTATAATAAAGGAATTTATTTTATATAATTATAGTAATATAATTACACTTATAATAATGTTATAAAATAAGCATAATTATATAAAAATATTAAAACAACATTTTACATGATAAAAATAAAGAACAAGTAAGAATATATAAAAAAAAGTAAAAATAATTAAATGTGTATTTTATAAATTATTCGATACATTATTTAATGAAATCGTATAAAAGAAAACAAATATATATAATTAATAAAATGAAAAATATATTTTTTAAGAAAATTTTTTCAAATATTAAATTAATCTAATTATTGAGAGATGATAAATTTTGTTTTAGCAAAACAAATAATTTTTTTGAAGTAAAACAAAAATTAAAAATAAGAGTATGAAGAAGATAATTTTTTTTATTGTCTGTATAAATGAATGATTTGTGTTATTGAACACTTTAGTAGAGTTAAACATTCTCGTATAAAAATAATAATAAATATAAATATTAAAAAAATAAAAATATTCAAATATAAAATATAAAAAAAAATATTGAATTTACATAGGCGGTTAACTTATTATGAGTTTTGTGTGGTAGTTGGACATTAAAAGGAGTTATTATAATTGATGTGTTGTTATCTTAAAGTATAATCAAAATAAAATAAGAAAAGGTTTTGTGATTTTTTATTTGGTTTTTAGTTTTTGAATTTCGTTGATTCTGTTTTAAACACTCTCTACACACAAATATGGAATCATATTTAAATATTCATAAATTTTTTATGTCTCCCTGCACGGCACTGAGAATGTGTCGTTGATATCAACTTCACTAGTGCACTTTCAGTGGTCAAAAATTCTCCGCGAAGGAATATAAAACTTTAAAAAAATTAGAGTTAGAAATCTAAAAAGTTATGGCTATCAATATCATTGATATTTTCTACTAAAGATATCAAATATATGGTTGGATTAAGATTTTATTACTATAAACTAACTCATCAAAATTCAGAAAAAACGTTTTATTTCCTTGATAAAACTAAATATAGTTAAGTCTGTATTTTAAAAACTAATTTTAATTTTAGTACCTTCTATTTCTTTTTAATTCCTTTTCATTGCAATTTTTCTCCATCTTAATTAAGGATGTTTTAGTCCAAAAATAATTAATACGGAAAACATTATAGATTGAGTCTTTTAAAAATAGGAAACATTACTTCTTATTTGAGATTTATAAATAAGAACCAAAAACAAGTAGTATTTACATTTGAACAAATACATTCTTTTGATAAAGCTTTTTGTGTTTTAAATTTTTGGGAGTTCTTTATAAATCTTATGTTTTTATTTCTTCATCTTTAATTTTAAATTTCCTTTCAATGTTAAAATTATCCCAATATCACAATATGAATATTTATTATCGATCTAAAATATAATTTATACGTCCAAAATATTCTATAAAATAATTAGTTACATGTATTTTCATAACATAATACAACAATAAAATAAACATTTTACGCAAATAATAAATAATTTGGTACAATTGTTTTGTTTAGGTAGGGTTTATTTTAAAGGTTTATTGTTTTTTTAGTTTCTGAAAATTAGTACAATTATGTTAACTTTGTTTAATTTCTTAAAATTAAAAAAATAATAATAATTCATAAACACTAAATTTGAAGGACTGTCAATAATTTAAATTTCACAAGTACTTAACAGTAAATTTCTTTTACTCTTAAATTTTAAACCTTATAACCAGATTTTAAGTTGCTTTGCTCATTTTTTTTTTCTTTTACTTTTCTTTCTATTATATGTTCCATCTAAGTTTGAGTATATTTCACACTTCTGAATAACAATTTCTAAAGTGATATCCTAGTCCTATCCCACTTAATAAAATTTTTTGTCGGCTAAAGAAAGTAAGATAACTTCAGGATGATACGTTGATGACACTAATATTCTTGAATTTGTTTTAGAGTAAATATATAGATATATGTATTAAATAAATGTATGTCATGTTGGATTATTTAAGGTTAAATGTTTAAAATTTTATGTTGAATTAGTCTGTCGTTTTTATAATTAAATTGAAGAATAAAACCTTGTGAAGTCTTGAAAATGTTGATGTTAGAATAAAGCATTATGGTCTTCTTTTCTACTTGTTCATGCTATATTGCCTAAAAGATTATATTAATATAGAGTGCTCTACGGTAAACATTTAATACATATTTTGATTTTGAGAGTTTGATATGAACTTTATTAAAATGTGAACTTATAAAATTTATGAGTTATATTATAATATGAAATATTATGGGTCATATAATTATAATATCAAATATTATGAATGTCGAAAATTTATAGGGATTGTGAAGATATGAAAGATATGAAATATAAGAGATATGTTATTAGAGGAACTTGTTATTTTATGTTATTCATACGATTGAGTTGAAAGATTCTCCTTGTTTATCATGCGATCAGTTAAATCAAGTTAAAAGTGTGTTCTTCATCCTTCGTCACATCTTACACAATGGTCAATCGACAATCATATGTGAACGAATTGAAAATAATTGTCATGTGACTTTACGTGATATTTACTAAAAATAAAGTCACAAAATTATTGATCTAAGAATTTTTTTTTTTAAATGTAAATTTCAACTAGATGAATACTTAAATAAATACGGACTTAAGTCATCATTTAGTGTAGTTCTGATTTAACAAACATTTACATCTAGAATGACTATTGTGGTAATGGTAGCATATCAATGCATTTTTCGTGGTAGAATCTATGAATTGTTGGTCTTATGCTATTTGTCAAATGAGTATTACATCATTTAGAGTTGAAGAATGAGAGTTTCAAAGGGTCGACAGAAAAATTACTTTGTTTCTGTCTTCATCCTATTCTTCTTTTTGCCTGATACGTAATAATATATAGGACGTCATTAGACAAATTTTGTACTTACAAAAAAAAAATGTTGAAACATTAATTTTGCAGTACAGTGATTTTAATAGAAAATATCACGTTAAGATATTTTATGTGCATCTAACATGTCTGTGGAGATTTATATATAATACTAATTAAATATAAGTCTAACCCATATTAAGATAAATGTTTGTGAATATTTTTTTTATATAATACTAGCTGAGACACAGGTGTGATTATCATACCTTTATGTCTGTATTTTAAGTTCGAAAACAAAAAAATTGAAAATAATAGTAAGAAGTATATTAGTGTACATACAACAAATATGATGAAGAAACAGAAAAAAACAAACAATTAAACTCATGACAATTAAAAAAAATAAATTCAGCTGTTGCTATTAAAAATCAAAATATACACAAAAAAGATTTTTTTTTTATATATAGGTATAAATTCTATTGTTTCGCTTTTATTTAATATATAGAATGGTACGTAGATTTCGATAAGATATCTATAGTGCACGATTTGCCGATAAGTAGTTTAAATCATAGATTCAACTAATATTTTGTTTTTTTAATACAGGTGTGAGAAATTAGAAAAATAATAATTAAGCTTAACACAGACTTTAAACCTTTTATTTATATTTAATATACATATTTAATAGATTACTTGTAGAATTTTATTATAAGATAAAGAAGTTATATTAACTAACGAGGTGAAAATTATGATTTTGAGGTGCTGGGTATATTTAGAACAGTTAGAGTTTAAGGCCCGATTTTAAAAGAAGACAGCGATCAATATAATGAGTATAAGGGGTGCAAATAGAAATTCAATGAGATAATTTCCTTTCAACAAACAAACAAAAACTGTCTTATTCTCCAACTATTTTTTATTATTATCCTTGATTCTCCCTCTTCCTCCTCCGGGTTATTTATTTGAGGTTAAATATGTTTTTGTTATTTAATTTTTAGTGAAAATTAGAATTAGTTTTTTTTAGAAATTTTGAATTAATTTAGTATTTTATCTTTATAAATATGTGAATTTAATCATTTAAATCAATTTTTTAAAGTTTATCTGATGTTTTAAATATATTTTTCAACTAACATTGAAGTGAAAATGTATCAAATGGTATAAACAAACTAAAATACTATAATGAAATGTGTTTGAAACGTCAACTAAACTTAATAAAATTTGGTTAAAAATACTAAATCTACGTATTTACATAATTGAGAGACTAAATTGATTAAAGGTTATCAATAATGATTAATTTCAATTTTCACCAAAAGTTAGATGACCAAAAATATATTTAACTTTTTTTTTCTTTACCGGTTAATCTCAATCTAGAAAGAATGATATAGACCTTCAAGAGAAAAAGTCTATACCTAGAGTAAGTTTTTTCAACTTTCTTCTTTTCCTCTTTAATCACACGTGCATGAAATTGTGGATTTGTGGATCATAAAGAATTTTGAGTTGATTTAAGACTATTGATGATTTTGATTTAGAAGTTTTAGTCAATAAATTAAGGCTAAAATCAACCTTTTGGTCTACTTCTATTTACCTATTTAATGTCATTTATATAAATATAACAAAAATTATTAAATTGAATCCATTTAACATAAGATTTGATTAAACTAAAAACAAATAAATAAAAGAATCAATTTGAATAAAAAAAGTGGGAATCTAAGGAGGATTTTAACTCTAAATGAACTTGTGTTTTTGTGCTTTAATTATCTTTCCAAAATTTATTTTGTTAGAGTTAATGAAAAATTAAGGTTAAGGAAATTACCTCTACTTCAACTTCACTGCATGTTATATTTGAAAGTTTTGAGTTATGTGTTAAGTTTTAAGATATTTGAATGTAAATAATTTTAAAAGTTTTAAAAAATGAACTTGAAGTCTAACCGAACTCTACCAAATTAGTTTGTAAGATAAAATTTGTCCATACTTATTGTTAAAAAATATTACTCAAATAATACTAATAATAATAAAAATATAAAATAATATAATAATAATTAAAGCAATAATAATACTAAGATAATATATAAAGCAATGAATATTAATTAGAGATCAACAATTATAATAATAATAATAATAATAAATAAAAGATAAAAGGTAAGGAGTAGAAATATCCTCGGTTGATGCAAGCGTAGCGCTATCCTTAGAGATAAAACGCCCCTACAAGGCTAAACAAATACACAATCATATGTGTTTCAAATCATATGCGTTTCTCTCCCATGATACAACAATCCCGTCAGATCAATCGAGTGCAGTCAAAGATCTCCGAACACTAATGTCTTAAAGATAATATAGAGAATAAATAATAACACTTTTAAGAAAGACTCTAGTGTTTGTTGTCTATGTTGTTGTGTCGTTGTTTCTTTCCCCATGCACCTATGTGGTATTTATAGGTAGAAAATGGAGACAAAGAAGTAAATAGTAATAAGAATATAGCTATTAGCCATAAAACACATTAACCCTTAAATTAAAGGTATATAAAAACATGAGTAAGAGTAAGTTTTTTTATTTTAATTATTTATTTTTTAAATTATATTAAAATATTTCCAACACTTATTTAGTGTAAACTCAACTTATTTCTAGTCATGTGGGATCTCCAACATATCCCCTCACATCGAGACATGTATATCTTTAGCGCGAGACTAAACATGAATGGGTGATCCAATTGTAGTTTGATAGCAGATGACGTGATACACCCAATAAACCACAAATCTCTCAATAATTTGTGATCAAATAACAAGTCTCATCATAATAGACTTTAGATGACTTTAATACTATTTAAAAAAATATTTTTAAACATAGCATGATCTTTCATAACTAGTTTGTAATGAGATATTTGCATTGTATCCAATTTATATATATATATATATATATATATATATATATATATATATATATATATATATTAATTATAAATTCGTCTTAGTTGATGAAAGATTTTTAACAATAAATAAACTATATTTTGAAATTAATTAAATACTGTAAAATCTTACTAATGATTTTTATGTACAAAGATTTTGGTGATTGAATAAACTTCTATATCTACTTGAGTATGGTTTAGTAAAAAGTATTTTACTTAATGTTTGTTAAGTATAAATTTGATTTTTTTAAATTTAGTTTTCAAAATTTGTGAAAGTTCTTAAGAAATTTTCCTCATTCCAAAAATTTATTTCAAGTAGTTTTTGGTTGTTGAAAGCTGTGTTAAATTTTTGGTGTAATAACATGGTTTTTATGTATTAGTGTTAGTAAGGTAACTCAGTTAGAAGTAGGAGTAATTCATATCAATGTATTAAATGTAAGAATCATTCGAAGATTCGCTCATACGGTGCATTTATTATAACTTTGGATATTGATAATATTTAAATCCTGCAAAAATAATAGAATTATAACACAATACAAACGAGAATGTTGCTAAGGTATCCTTCCGTAAGTGACATTTTCTACATCTTATAATACATATTACAAATTGACATGAAAGAGTTAAATATAGTTGACCTTGTATGGTAATAGAGATGTGATACAGATACATTGACTCAGAAATTATAATTATATTAATTGTTTATTCATATAAATATTGATAGACCCATATTTTTTGGAAGTAAAAACTACACTTAAATTTTTTATATTTAATTATTTTCATAAATACAATAAAAAAATATATAATCTGTTCTATTTTCGGTAGATTTCTTTTATTGCTTTTAAATAATAAATTTATTATTTTATTTTTCATTAATATATTTATATTTAAAAAAGTTATAGTCTAAAAAACGTAATCAAATAAAAAAAATTAAAAGACGTGATTATTAAAAAGAGAAAACCAATAAAAACAAATACATGTTAGAAGCCGTTTATGAAAAAAAAAACATAATATATTAACTTTTTATTTTATATTCACAAAAATAATATATTAAAGGATTGTGAACACGACCTTCCTAATTATGAAAGTCATGACTCCTTCATATTTTTTAATTTTATTTTTGATATATATTTATATATTTTTTAAATATATATTTATACATTTTTATTGTTTAAAAAATAAAATAAAAATTAATCTAACGGATTTGGTTATTATATTTTCTAAAATTAATATGAAACTAAATTATAAAATGTTGTGATTTTATATTTTTTATTATATTATAATAAATTAGTTGAATAATTTTGCATTGAAATAAAAATTTAAATACTCATTAATTTTGCATGAATTCAATCGATTATAAAGATTAAAAATTAAAAATTAAAAATATAATTTATATAGTTTCTTATAGTACCATATTTTAATGAAGCCTCATGTGTCCTTTGTTATTTATTTTAAATATCTGTATTGATCGGATTCCTGAAATAAAATTGATGTTCATTTTATTCTAATAAGCTAGTCTTTTATACAACATTTTCGTATTGCATTTCGATTGATATTTATAAAAAATAAAATAAAGTTAGACATAGTTGAGATCACTTTACATCTCCATTTCATATTGTTAATCTATATATTCAGTACGATGAATGACAATGATAATCATTATGATGAAAACTACACTTATCCTTATTCTTTTCATAAAACAAACCAAATTAATTAAGAAAGTACAAAAGTAAATAACATTATGGTGTGTTTAATTTTTTTATAATATAAATAATTAAGATAAATACGACACACATAAAATGTTGTGAAATTTTTTTATAAATTTATACTGAATTAATACAGACTGAATTATATGAAATATTAGTTTGATCAATTACGAGATAATAGAAACTCTCTTCAGTTATTAGAGGCAATCGTGATTCATAATACATGAAATCAAATAAAAAGATTTTTTTTTCTCTTCTCATCCGGAGAAAGAATGAAAAGATTATTCAAGAAATAAGACGATTTTAGTTAAACAAAAAATATCACACGAAACTAGTTTTTCTTTCTCTTTTCAGGATAATCTGACGTTTTAATACTAATTTGTTGTTTCATAAAGTTAACCTAAAACATTTAAACAATTAACTCTTGATGAAAAAATGAGTGAATTTGTAAACATTGCTACTTTTTATTATTGAGTGTATGATAGTCTTCCATTCCACATAAAAGTTCAAATTCAATATTTTTTTTATTATATATTTTTTTAATACATCCTACCTCGAATATAATGAATTAAAAAAGTCTGGAAACAAAGTTTAGTTGTATCCATTTGTGGTCCTTGAGTTGAATTCCATGTGCCAAAGAAAATTATATAATTTTCGGCGTGTTTTATTTCAATATTTTCAAATTATATTATAAGAAATAAAATAAAAACGAAGTAGTATTTTAAAATTTAATAAAAGGCCGAAAATATAATAAATAAAAGAAAGGAGTGGAACAGTCTGGAAAATCAAGTTCGTTGGAAGGAGGAAAGAAGAAGAATCAGAGAAGGGTCCCAGCAACTTTTTGGAAACAGAATAAAGAAGAAAGATAAGCCAATTTTAAATGCCACGTTATCATAACATAATGACAAGTTTTTATTATTTTGTTTGTTACGAAGAAAACACTTTAATTGTTATGAAAGTAAGATTATTTTTAAATACGTAAATTAGTAAATAATAAAATAAATGGATGTGTAAGTTTTCTCTTTGTTTAACTCGCAAAACACGCATCAGTGAAACTGAACATGACAATAGGAAAAAGTCGTGAGCCGTGTGGGTTCTGCACACGCAAACCACTGACATAGGACTTGGTCAAAAGCAGTGTAAACTTTGGAAGTTTCGAAAGAAATTGTTTCATTCCATTAAGCCATTTTTACTTTTTATAATTTTAAAAATCTAAAATACAATACTAACAGATAAAGATAATGAAGCGTTAAAATAATAACTGAAAAAAGTAAAATATATAAAATAATAGAATTACTTTTATTTTATTCCTACAAAATAAATATCTTGTTACAATACCACAATAAAGCCGCCTTTATTGAGAAAAAACGTATCAATATTAAAACGCGTGAACACAAAAGAGTGGCACTTTAAATTCAAGATGGTTGACCTTAATCTGTGTTAATTAGTTTGTGAGCGAAGACGATAAAATAAAACATACACAACAACCAACTTCAGACTCATATTTCTGATCTTCGAATTCACTGAAAAACTCGTCACCGTCACCATGGAACACAGAACGCTGGAACTCAACCTCGGATCGGCGAAGGATATCAAAGACGTGAATCTCTTTTCCAAGATGGACGTGTACGCCGTCGTTTCGCTCTCAGGCGTCAAAAAGATCAAGACTCCCGTCGACAGAAACGGCGGCACCAACCCCACGTGGAAAGTTACCGAGAAGTTCACCATCGACGAATCGCTCGCGCGTCAGAACGGCTTGACCCTCGAAATCAAGCTCCGCTGCGAGCGCAGCCTCTCCGCCGACAAAGAAATCGGCCAGGTCGTCGTCCCCATAAGGGAGCTCCTCGACCAACCCGGCGACGGAAAATCCTTCCAGCATGTCAGTTACCAGGTCAGAAAACCCTCCGGCAAACCCAAAGGAGCGTTTAGTTTTTCTTACAGATTTAGCGAAAAATTCACAGCGCCCGGGATAGCGCCAGCGCCGTCCGCGCCTGTTGCTCCCAAGACGGAGCCGGTGACGGCTTATCCTGCTCCCGCGGTGGGGTCCACTTCTGCCTCGTATCCCGGCGTGTATCCTCCTCCACCGCAGCCACAATATGCGGGCGGATACGGGTACCCTCCGCCGCCGCAAGCGGCGTACGGGTACGCTCCACAAGCGGCTTACGGGTACGCGGCACAACCCGGGTACGGTTACCCTCCTGCTCCTGCTCCTGCTCAGAGACCCGGGAAGAACAAATTTGGGATGGGATTGGGAGCGGGTTTGCTTGGTGGAGCATTGGGTGGGCTTCTGATCGGAGACATGATATCTGATGTAGGTTCTTACGATGCTGGCTATGACGCTGGTTTTGGAGATGCTGGTGGATTTGATTTTTAAGTTTTAATATTTTTCTTACTTGTTTTGTTTCTTTGGAGTACATAGTTTTTCTTAGTATCTGAACCTTGAATATGGTTTTGCGACAGTATACACTGTTTTGTTACTTCTATTTACTTGTACAGGTGGTGTGTTCTGTTTGTAATCGCTCAAGTAATGTTATGTTTCACGACTATCTCTGTTTTTTTTTCGAATATTAATTCTCGTATTATTTTTGGAAGACGAGATAAATGGTATTTTGAGTTATACATCTCAACCAAACTTGTGTTTGATAAGTGATAGAGTAACAATCATCACAATTTAAAAATGTTGCATAAGAAATAAATGATCTTCACTCGCAATTCTACATATGTCATATCATATTTAGTTTTAACAATATTTTAGTAAGTTTAAGTTGAAAATTCAACTCATGAGAACTGATATTTGTAAACTTTATTTAAAATTATTGCATTTCACACCGCTACAAAAGCAACGAAGTAATTTAAAAAAAAATTGTAACATGTATGAGATGAAACAATTAACTTTTCAAGCTAAAATATTGATCGAAATTTCAAGAAGTCGTTTAATTGTGAATCAAATACCACTAAAAAGTTTATTCAAGCATGTGGTGAAGACAAATAGTATTAACATCCATTTATGATCTTGTTAATAGCACCTTTGAAAAAACTAAATCAGAATTTGGTGAATAGATTATCAAACTAGAGTAAATGTTACGAGCATCACATCAACACACTAAATAGATAACGACCGTGCTCAAAAAAATTGAACGAAGAGCACACATGTATTATTTTTAAAGGTAAGTCAAAACTTATGAATTTAATGTATTGGTACTATCAACTCTCCATATTTGTCAATTATAATCTACACGGTTAAATTAAACTGTCAATTATAATCTACACGGTTAAATTAAACAATTGGTGGTTTAATTTTGAACAATTTAAGCTTTCTGACGTGTTGAAAGTTTCACATCGACTAGAAATAATGTCAATTTATAATATATAAGTGAGGTGTAAATCTCATCTTCCAAGCCGGTTTTGTGGGGTTGAGTTAGGCTTTAAACCCACTTCTAACATCGGCGTGAAGGGGTGTGTTGGAAGTTCCACGTCGACTAGAGATAAGACCAATTCACAATATATAAGTGAGCTGCACACCTCACCCAAAAAGCCGATTTTATGGGGTTAAGTTAGGCTTTAAACCCACTTCTAACATGACTTCTTAGTTTTTTTTTTTATTTCATCTTTCCATTTACAAGTTGGCTATTTTATTAATGTATTAATAGCCTACTAACTATTTACAATATTTATATCCACATATATATAAATTTATTGATCTTTTACACAACTATAAATTTTATTCTTGACTATTATGTGTTAGAAAAATTAAAAAGACTAATTTAAATTAATTTATGATCATTTATATGTGAATATTATATATAAAATACTAACATTTTAAATAAATACAATATATAAATTTATAAAAATAATAAAAAAGTAACCAGAGACACAGATATCCACTTGTCTATTGGGCCGCACAAGTACCCCAGACCCAAAGAAATTTCTGTTCCCGTTTTGGGCCTTGGGGTCTTTTTCAGGCATTAGTCTCTTTTTCATCTTCTGAAGTCAACAAAACCAAAAACCCTAATCTCGCTGTAAAACCCTAGAAGGAGGGAGCGAGAGAGAAAGAGGAAGATGAGACCTTTGGATGAGAAGGAGACGAGCGTAGTGTTCGAGAAACTCTTCAAATTCGTCGGAAACAACCTCAAGAACATCGTCGAGAACCCCTCTCACGAGGGCCCCGACGCCAACCCTGGCCGCTACTGCTTCCGCCTCCACAAGAACAAGATCTACTATGCCAGCGAATCCCTCGTCAAGCGCGCCACCAACGTCGCTCGTCCCAACCTTGTCTCGCTCGGCACCTGCATCGGCAAGTACACACACGGCGGCAGCTTCCACCTCACCGTCCAGGCCCTAAACTTGCTCGCTGCCAACGCCAAGCACAAGGTATGGCTGAAACCGCAGTCTGAGATGTCTTTCTTGTATGGAAACCACGTTTTGAAGGGCGCGTTGGGCAGAATCACGGACAACATCGCCGCCGGCGACGGAGTTGTCGTGTTTTCCATGGCGGATGTGCCGTTGGGTTTCGGTGTCGCGGCCAAGTCTACGCAGGATTGCAGGAAGTTGGATCCCAATGGCATCGTTGTTCTGCACCAGGGCGATGTGGGAGAGTACTTGAGGATGGAGGATGAGCTTTGATTTTGCAAACGGTTTTTTTTTGTTGAATTTTGAACTTCATGAAATTATATAGTCCTCGATATTATATGTATTTAATCCCTTTGCCTTAGAGGTTGCTTATCAGATTCCTCTGCAGTGCAGGAGTGGTTGATTTGCCTTTGAGGATCGGTGTGATTTGCTTTGCAATTTTTTCTGGGGAAAGTAATTAATGAAGGGATTAGTTTTGTCTTTGTTATTTTTGTAGCTTCTTTGAAAGAGAAAAATATGAATGAATTGAAAAGTGATTATGAAATATGGGTTATTCCGTTCACTTGATAAACAGCTTGTGGAACCAAAGCAACTTAATTTACTTGCGTATTGTTTGCTTAATTGAATTCCAGATTCACATGGGTCTCATAAGATAAAAAATTGTATTCATTCATCAATTATGGCCTTCCATGTATAACTGCCCCTTGTAATCATATCATTCTTCACATTTATAGTTATAGTTGACTTCACCAGATAATAATGTAGTAATGGGAGCCAAGACTTGTGATGTCATGCTAGAGGTTAGTACTCAATGAACTCTGGTTTCTCTAATTTGTAACATGTTCACTTTTTCCAGCATTGCATTCGAATTTGTTATAGCTATTTTTGAGTTCTGTACAATTTGTTGTGTACTCATTTTGTTAAAGGTCAATAGAGAAGGAAGTCAAGTAAAGAGGATGAGTAAGCAGCTTTGCTAAATAAACCAGTGTAAGTTTTGTTACAATTTCTCGAGAACAACTCAGTTTTCTACAGTTTCTCCCATGAAGGACTTGTTCACAACCATTCTGATATCAGAATGGCAGTGTCATATACTTGACTTTTTGTTTTGTTTTTTTAATTTACATGTACGAAAGAAGAATATCTTTTATCCTATCTGACAGCTGTTGTTTTTGATTGGTTAGAAGGAAGAAAAAATATGGTAGGAGCTGTACATAAACCAAAAATGTGTCTTTAATTTAGAACATGCTTAATCCGATTCTCACAGATATATGGTTGTGCAATAAGTATATTGGACCTTGCAATAGCTGATCCTAGCTGTCAACTTATCTTCTGCCCCCATTCATTTTGTGGCATTGCTTTCATAATTACCTTTATGGTCTATAACCAATCTTTAAAACTTTTCAGTACTTTCATGCACCATCTTTTGGGATCTAACGTCACTAGAAGGTTTGAATGCTAATCTCTTCTATATTTGATATTCAGCAGTTGATGATTATCAGGTCATTACAATATGTCAACCATATTTACTTCACGCATCTGATCCGGTATTAATTTTCCTTCGCCCCCAAAGTTACTTCATTGGAGAATCATGATAAAAAGTTGATTTGATATGTAGGTATTAATTTGTTCTATACTAATTATGATGTTAATGTCTTTTAATTTGTTATCTGAGGTAACAAATTCAAATCATGAAAGCGATTGATACCATTTTTATAGTGAGGCTTTTTAAGAACGAAACCAATACCTTCCTAGAACTGTGAAATTGTTTGAATACAAACGTTCAAAGTGTAATAATAGTGCTAAAATTCAATGCACAACACCTGAGCTTTGTTTTTAAACGTAGTAAATAAGGTCTATCTGCAATTGATGAGTATTCATATCAAAAGTGATTTATTTGAAGTATTCGACAGTGTAGGAAGTTAAATTCAGTGGACATTCTTTGTTGCCATGTATTCGTTTTCAAGTTTGCATAGAAGCAAAAGAAAGATGTAAGTTCATTAATTATTTCGGTGGGAAGAGAAAAAATGGGCTCAACGGGTTTTTTATTCTTAGAAATATATATGTTGATATGTCAAAATGAATTTTAATATGTGAGTCAAACTCATGAATTAAAAAGTTTCAAGTTGGGTTGAACTTCGAGTTGACCTATTTAACTCATCAACATTTTTTTTACAATTTTTTTATTATAATTATTTATTATAATATTTGAATGTTCAATTATATTTGAATAGTTTGAATGCTTAATTAATTTGTTTGTCAATTTATGAGTTAATACTTTAATTTTTAACTATTATCTTTATATTAATATTTTGAAAGTTATGTGAACACTTTAATTTTCCTGTTATACAAAATAAATTAAGTTAATTTATTTTTATTGTAATGCAATAAATTGTAAAAAAAAACATTTGTGAGCTAATCTATTAACTTACTAACCTTGGATAGATCAAACCGAGTTTTAGTTTAACATACCAATCTGTAGGATTAGAATTGGTTTAATTTCACACCCATGTATATGTATTAAAGTTAACAATGCCTATAAATAAATAAATAACTCACAATAAATGTAACTTTGATCTTCATAATTGTAATTCGTATTAAGTAATTGTTTATATATTATCATTAAAATTTAATTTAGGTTTTACATTAATAAATTAAAGTGTAATTTAATAATAATATACAATGATTAAACAATACTTTAATGATAATATGGAAATATTTTATTGAGATGAAATTTTTAAAACTTGATTTTAATTTATTTAAATAGTATAATTAAATTTTTGAGTTGCCCTGAATTTGTAAATTTTTGAATGGCAAAGGTGTGGTCGTGACTGTTCAAATTAGGGAAAAAATTAGAATGTCAATCTGTGAATCCGCCAACCCGTCGACTTGCCTATGCGGGCTGGGTTATAAGTTTCAAACTGTTTTAACTTGGCGAGCTAGCTAGGTTAGTCCATTCCGACCTGTTTTTAGCAGGTCAAAAGTGGATCAGGTTATCGGTTGACCTATTTTTCTATCCTTAATATTAATAAATCTTTTAGAAGTGGTGGGAAGGGCTTTGTAGGAAAACTACAAAGATAAAGATGAGAGGACAACTTACTACAAAGATAAAGATGAGAGGACAACTTAGCAAAAGTGAGGGTTATTTAGCAAATACATAAATTACTTTCTAGATAATTCTTATAATGATGTAGAGGAATAATATTTTCCACTTATTACATGATCATCATAAAGCTTATTTCTCTCCTCCAAGTGTCCATGTGGTCGCCTCTTTCTAGATACTCTCATTTCTACTTCTAAGGAGGTATTCTTAGCAAAAGAAGGATATGGTGATAAATACCCTCGTTGGATTAGGCTCCTTTTTAACCTTTCATTCCTCTAGAAGTTGAGAACCTCAAAAAGGAGAGGTGTCATTAGTAACCCTACAATACATAGTACAAACATAAGTTTTATTTTAAAACAAAAGCTAAACCAAGTATAAGAAAGAAGGTGAATAAACTTTTCTCCTAAACATGTTTATTTTTCTTAAACTTCCTCATCCATGTTTGGTATGGATTATGGGCTCATCATTTGTGAAGATAGAAAAGTAGGGAAGTGGTTGAAGAATTTCCATGCACTAGCGAAGAGAAAAGCCATTATTGTCAAGTGTTCAATGTTGTTTGACATTTTTATCCTTGTTTAATTTTAGTGTAGATGTGAATATGCTAAGAGTATTACTAAATTTTATCTATTTAATTAAAGAGAACAACAACAACAATAATAATAATAATAATAATAATAATTTATTTAATAATAATAGTAATATTTGTAAGAATTTATTTTAAATTTTTATTTTAAATTAATTTTAACCACAAGTGTAAAATGATAATTATTCGATTGTATTAATTCAAATAAATTTTTAATTTATCAAATCAATCATATCACATAAACTTTTTTTTCTCATTTTTCATTATTTCTTGTTATTCATTTTAATTCAAATAACCTAAATTTCATCTCTTTTTGTCTGTTGAATAATTTAAATTCACTCTTTCAAATATATTTTTAAAAACAAACAAGGATTTTCTTTATTGAATGATATAGGTCTAAATACAACAATTGAAGTTATCAATCTGGGTTATCAAAATTAATCTATTTATTAGTAAATAATTTTGCATTATTAAAATATATAAGGTAAACTTCCAGTAAAAACGTTCTTAATTTAATAGAAGTATTTTTAATCCTAAAAATAGGCCATTCTAATATTTGTCTATTTCTAATTATTTTGTGAATGACACTTTACTAGATATTCTCTCCGACATATGAACATTCCTAGATTTGGGGACTCTATTTTCTTATATAATTATTTAGACTTTAAATTTTCCTAACCAAAAAAATAAAAAAAATGGCTGAACAAATAAACGAGGCAACTTCATAATTTCTATCTATAGTTTATGATCATTATTTTTTGTTTTTCTTCATATCATTAAGGAAAAATAAAATGTATTTTATCCATTTTAATTTAATAGTCAAGCTTTTATTTAATTTTTAAGTTATTTTTTGAATCACACCCTCTACATACAATTAAAAGTAATAAATGGAAGAATATTTGTTTTTATATTACAATGAAACAAAAAAGTTAACCGAAAAAAAAGATATTTTAATATTTTTTAGTACCACAATTTTAAAACAGCAATTAAAGACCAAATCTTCATCTGCGTATTTGTTTTGATTCTTTAATGAGATATTTATTTTGTTCTTTTTTATTTTATTTTTTTGTAATAAGGAATATGAGAAGAAAATTCCGATAAAATGGCCTTGTGGGAGAATTGATCCAACATTCGTAATGTTTAACACTTTATTCTGAAAATCAATGTAAGTTCTCCAATTCCATCATTTATAATCAAAGTTAGGCATAAACCTAACAACTGATATAAGCAAACAAATAATTCTCCTTTAGCTTTAATCTTATTCTTTTCTATCACCAAATTCTTCACCCTTCTTTTCTTTTCTCATTCTTCAAAAATTCTATTCGGTATCTGATTTTATGCATTCTTTTATATTATAACTTCACAACCCCAATCAGCTTTTCTTTGTTTTTTTTTAAACTTGATCCTATAACAAATGGAGAATATGTTCATATACCTAGGTGGGACCATCATCATTAATATTTAAGATGCTCAAAATTTCATTAAGATAAAGAAGATCATTTGAAAAATAAAAGTTGAACAAAAATTCCCCTTTTGAGGTTAAGTACAAAATATAATAATTAATTTTAGGTTTAATTAGTCGGATGGTACGCACTTTTGTTTAGACGTCAGTTTGATACTCGCTTTTTCTCGCTTTTTAAAAGGTGTTAGTTGAGTCCTAACTTTTAAAAAAATGTCTCAATTAGGTCTTTTTCAGCAATAAATTATTAACCTGTTAACGATATTGATATTTAAAATGATTTACAAAATTAAGTATTGATATTTATACCAAAATTTAGTGGTAGAAGTCATGAATTAAGTTAACGACTTTAGTAATTTTTGTCTGAAAGAGACATGATTAACACATTTTTTCAAAAGTTGGAACTAGATTGACATATTTTTAAAAGTGGGTACCAGACTGACACATCTGAACCAAAGTGAGTACCATCCAACTAATTAAACCTTAATTTTAGTATTATTATAAAATGGTTGAGAGTTAAGATTCTAAAAGTTTTTTACACATGATTTTGGAAATCAAAATTATAACAATTTGAACATTTGTGAATGTATATATAATTTTATAATTGAAATTTTATTTATATTTTAAAAATGATATTATAATACTTTTAAGTTGATGTATTTAATTAAGTATTGAATAGTTTTACAAGTTTACAAAAAATTGTAGATTTTATCTATTTAATAGAGTTTTTAAATTCAATAATTACATTGTTACTCCAATAATAATCAATTGAGAAATAATTGGTAAATTTGTTATAATTGATTGTTTTTACCATTAATATATACAAGAAAATAATCACTCGATCTTTGTTTCGATTCGTAAAATTCATTCAACTTAACCTTTTAATATAATTATTATGAAATAAAATTTGAACAACTTTTTGATGAATAACCATATATAGTCACAATAAGTATTGCAAATAATATTTTTAGAAGCAACACATTAATTTTGAAAAGAAATATTGTCACTAATTTTAATTTGTATAAAACGCGAGAGAAAAAACTTTTTTTTAAAGAAATAAACTATATATTATTAATTTAAATAAACTTTTTAATTTTTTTTATATAAATAAATGTATGAAGTCAAAAGTTCATGTTAGACATCAGTTATATATATTTGACATCTTATTTATACCAACATTTAAAAATTTAAATATTATTTGTCATCATAAAAATATTATTAAAAAATAAAAAATAAAATATAAGCAATCATGGATCCAAACCAAATCCATAAACAAACAAAGAATACATGATAAATTTTCAACTAAAACTAATGCAGGATAAAATAAAATTCTATTTAAAATATCAGCACTATGATTTCATTCTTAAAAAATATGTGAAATTCTAAATTTTGTATTGGACAAAGAGATAAACATTTCTTCTATCTGTCTCTAATATTGAATTTTTCGAGAAAAAATTATTGGAAAGATACAAATGAACATGAACTCAACCCGTACATAAGGAATTAACATTATTCTTAACCCAAAACTTTAAAAACGATAAATTTATGGACATTGATTCTTATATGATGCTCAACTCTCTTATTTTTATTTAATGTGCGACTTAGATTCACACTTGAATTTTCAAATATAGTTTTGAATTCAACCATTGTTAAATAAAATTCCAAAGTCACACCACACGAAGTTATTCAATTAGTATATACAGTTTTTTTAAGTTTAAGTTAAACAAGTATTTTTTATTTATAGAATAATATTTATTTGAGTATTTTTAAGTCACCATCATGCTATATTTAAGTGAGCATGAATTAAATTTTTAAAAATATAGTCGATTCAAACCTAATTTAAACTATGTTTGATTACAAAATTAGTTTTAAATTAAAAAATTTACGTCAATGCAAAGCAAATAATTAGATTGAATTTTAAGTTCAAAATTATATTTTTTAATAATAAAATAGTTTATAAATTTATAAATTGATTTAATGACAAAATTTAAAATAATTTTAATTAATATTTCTAAGAATATTTTTTAGATTGAAAATATGTTTTTTTATAAAATGTGTATTATCTCAATATTATTAATAATTATAAAATTGAATTACTTTAAATATATATTAAGTATATATAATTAATATTCATTGCATAAACAATGTTTATTCATTTTTAAACTTAAATTTTATATAATGACGTTTCATATTAAAAATTTATTATTTTTAATTTCATTATCATATTGTATTAAACACAAATATTTGATTTTAAATTGTTTTACGTTTAACTTTTTTTTTTTTTGAAAAGTTCTGATTTCAAAATCAAAATGAAATTTATTTGTAAATTCCAATCCAATATTCAAAATTTAAAGTGTATTACTGTAATTTTTTTTATAAGAGTAAAGTAAAGTATATATAGTGTTGTTAGTGATTAATGAGATTATACTTTTTTCGTATATTTGTTTATATGTAAGGTAAGAGTGTGTGTTTAAGAGAAATTTCAACTCTACTTGAAACTTGTAGAGGATGAATTCTAGTAATTCTGTATAGAGGTTGAACATTAAAATTATTGTTTCTGCTTCAAAATTATCGGTAAAGATCCGTTAATAATCATCACTATAAATTATCATTACAGTCTTTATTATTCACATAGTTAACGGTTTGTTTACCTTTTGTTTTGGAGGAATATGAAAATTAAAGTTTATTTTATTTTTTCATTTTAAAGGGATTAAAAAAATATATAATACAGTTTAAACCAGGGATTGAATGGTTTTATTTAATTAATGGAACAATTATTATTAATATAATTTTTGCAAGTAGACTATTGCACGGATGTTGCATTACTGATATGGGACATAAAAGATGATGCTGTTCTCCTTTTTTTCCCCCTCATTTCTTTGTTATATTATCTATTTAGTTGGAAACTACTTTTTTTTTTTTTTATTAACACGATATTTTGTTTTTATTTTTTATTTTCTTTTCACTAATTTTTTTAGTGGATATATTGAAGAGAATCATTCCTATTAAAAAAATATTTAGATTCAGTAAATCCCGAACCACGAGTTATTCATACGTAATAACATCACATTCAACTCAAAACTATCACATTTTGTATAATGAGAAAAATTAAAACTATTTAGACTTATATTTTTTTTACTTCCTCTTGTCTTCTTTTATGTTCCAAGACTATTGTAATTTTACCTTTAAAAAATAAAACAAAATTGACTGATATTTTTAACTTTCAATAAATATAGTTATTGTTATTTATTTTCAAAATGTTTAATTTGTCTCAATAACAATAATGCATTACTTAAAAGAGTAGAGTCATTAAAATACAATCACTTTGAAAGAGGTCCATTTTATTATATATGTTATATTTTTATTTATTTAAAAAAATTAAATTGCAGTAGCATATAAGAAATACATTACAAAAACCATGAATAAATATATATTATATGAATGCTGAATGACATACCAAATTTTGTTACCTGAATTATATATGTATGTATATGTATATTAAGAGTTTTAGGGTTTGTAGAAACGATGATGTTTGGCACACCGACGAGTGTTGAAAGCAATGTATTACGGAAGAGAAAGCCCTAGACAAGAACTACTTTTTGGTGAGTTGATGGATCATAGTTTGTCTTTTAAAAGAAGAGGCTAATATGGAAAGACATAACAATATGTACATGTGTGAAGGATGTTGATGATACGATCGACCAAGGAGTATCTTTGTTCACACTCGTATTTTGTCTTTGGATTTTCTGTTCCAACAATCACAAACCCTAAGCATTCCGTTTATCCTGGAGCTTGTGATTCTTTGTCACACCACATTAAACAACCAATATCATGTTTTTTATAATTTACTTGTAGAGATGTTCTCCGAATATATATAACTTTATCACAAACAAAATAAAATGGCCAAAATCCAAAAAAGTAATAACGTGAACCTGACTTATCAACAAACAATCGCAAATTTTTGGATATATATATTGGGAATCAAAATCATGTGTGTGTCCGAGGCTGGCACTTGTGGGTGGAAATTTATCGTTTTGATGCATGCCACCTCACTAATGAAGTTTCGTTGTTCTTTACGTGAGTATTTAATACAAGTACTTTGGTCGATCACTTCACCAACATAATTAAACTTCTAGACAAGAATCTTATACCAGACAAATTCCCAGAATAATTTTGAAGTTACCGAGCATTCAGGGAAGGAACTACTATCACACCTTAATTACTGTCTAACACTAGTGTATGAGTTGTTTGTAAATCGTGATGAAACTTTTATATATTATTGAATCCGTGGAAGAGTGAATAGAAATCACGAAGTGAATGAATTGACGGGAGTGTGTCAACGGTGGCCCAATGGGATTCAAAAGGAATTGGAGAGAAAATGACAGAGAAAGAAAAACCCTAGCAAAATCTTTGTCATCGTAGGACCCTGTGGCTCAAGGAGGGGTGGCAAATTGAAGCAAAGTCATGCATGCCTCAACTTTCGATTTTGTTGGGTCAGAATGGATTCCAGCACTATGCTATTGGCTCATTACTTTGTGTATGTTAGTTATCAGTTTCATACAAAAACCCAGTTAACGTGTTGCAACTTCGTAAGTCATTATTTTACCTACCATTTTGAACTGTAATATTTATTACGTTCACGGTTCACTCTTCTGAGCATATTTCTCCATTTTCTTTCTAGAAATGAGATTGACACAAACCTAATGCTAACAATAACATATATATACATGCTTTCATAGTATGTAAATCTAGTATACTTTTTCTGGGGTAATTAATGTAATCCTCAACTTTGTGAGGTATTTTAAACTCCGATCACAAACAATTTCAGTAGGAAAAATGCAGTAATTGAGTAATAATTGTTGCTGAGTTGTTAGACTGAGCTTTGTGCAAAGAGAGATTATGTAGGTTTGAATCTAGATGCTAAGAATCCATTTTGCTAGCTATAGGGGGAGACTAGAGCTTTAGTTGGCATAGATAACCAAATATATTATTTACCTGCAACGGTGTGAGTTGATTTGCACAGAGCTTAAAGTGATTTTTAAAATTCAAACATGGGAACTTGGGTTTGAAGGTAAAGAAAAGTTGATTATCGAGTTTAGTTTATGATTATAGTAATATAAATTGAAAGGTGGCGTCAAAACTAGTTAGGCAAGGAAAAGTTTTTAGCGAAAGTAGATATATATTAGCATAATAGTTAGGCAACAAAAACAGAAAAGAAATGGTTGGAAAACCTGCCCCTGCACTGGTGTGTCCTAATGAAATTCAACAATGTCATTTCAGCAGCAACGACCTCAAGTAATTGAAATCAATTCCTTTCATATTCTGGTCCCCACACCCACTATGTATCCTTCCCCACAAACCATATGAACACTTTGGGAAAAAGTGTACACTATTATTCACTCAAAGCCTATTTCAGCATCTCTTTCTACTTCAAGAAACATATTCCGTAACAATTCAAGTCCAATTTATACACTCGCCCCCCTCTCCTATACTTTTCTTCACTACTTTTTCATTCACTATTTATCCATCAAATCTTTTCTTCATACATGAGTCCAATCTATACATAAAAAATTCACATCAGTATTGATCTAAAATCTTAAAACGATAAATTTATTAGTCTTCATTTATACGGTATTCAATTTTTTCATTTTTACTCGATGTGAAACTTAGAATCACTTGCTTTGTGTTATTTGTTTGTTCTAGAAGAACTCATTATGTCACCGAAACAAAACATGGATTCTCTATGCGTGGGGTTAGAAAACTTAGACTACGCAAATAGAAAAGTGAATGATGATTCCCCAATCCGATTATGATATATAATTGATGAAATGAATAACCTAGGCCCCCACCCTTTCTCCAAAGACCCTGTCCCCAAAATTCACCTTTAGCTTAGAACTCTTCTTCACTGGGTCCCACCTTAGCTGTATTCACATCCAAACACCACCTCTCTCTCTCTCTCTATATATATATATATATACACTCTACTATATCCATTCTTTTCTCCCCCATGTAGTATACGTACCCTTCATCTGGTTGGCTGCTCCATAAAATAATCCCATCGTCAAACTTTCTCATCCTATATATACACATTATACACAACCTTATTCTCCCCCAACAGACACAGTTGAAGAAGATTGTTGTTCTGAAATTAAGAATGTCTGGGGTTTGGGTTTTCAAGAACGGGGTGGTGAGGTTGGTGGAGAACCCTGGCGGTGAGGCGGTGGAGGGAAGCCGCGGTGGAAGAAGAAAGATGCTTGTTCATTTAGCAAGCAATGAGGTGATGACGTCGTACTCGGTTTTGGAGAGAAAATTGTACTCGCTCGGGTGGGAGCGTTACTACGACGACCCTGATCTTCTTCAGTTCCACAAACGCTCCACCGTCCACCTTATTTCCCTCCCTCGGGATTTCAACAGGTTCAAGTCCATGCACATGTATGACATAGTCGTCAAGAACAAGAACGCTTTTGAAGTTAGGGACATGTAGGGTATACCTACGGACAAAGGACAGGGACAACACAGCATATATATATATATATATATATA
>Ga0214543_1004510_pt1 | contig 26330 bp, 6 predicted proteins | sample CNSS2metaG_FD_160094 | JGI IMG/M metagenome (GOLD analysis project Ga0214543, IMG submission 160094) | Root nodule microbial communities from cowpea collected in UCLA plant growth center, Los Angeles, California, USA - CNSS2 | ecosystem: Host-associated > Plants > Roots > Nodule | place: USA... | reverse complement strand
ATGGGGATGGGAAAAAAGTTTGATACCCGTTGGGTTTGGGTATGGGGATGGGGATGAATTTTTTATGCGGGGATGGGTATGGGATAGCGAAACCCGTCCCCGCCCCGCCCCGTTGCCATCCCTACTTCAAACATTTAAAAACTAAAACAGATTTCACAATTGTATAACTAAAAAAAACAAATTTTTATTTTTTAAAACCAAAATAATTTCTCTATTTATATAACAACATCTCGTAGGGCTACACACGTTACCATTACGATATTGAGCATATTTACATGTGTTCTGTTGAAGCCTAACTACACATCCATCCACATACCACATTAAAAGTTAAAAAGAAACTATATAATGCAAAAATATACATTTTAAAAAAAGTTGACACTGAACTTTAATTATTTCGAAAAATAAAAATAAAAAGCATAAATTTATAATAATATATATAATTTGTATTTATTCTTTTTTCTTGTTTGCCTAGTAGATGAAATACAAATAGATGCACTGAAGTTAGAAACAACAATTTCGTCATGATTTTGTTTTTAAAAGATGTCTCGAAAGATAGAAAAAGGTAGAAGTATTTAAATTTCACTTTACCTTAATTTTTAAACAATATAAGACTTATTAGGTATACCGAAACAAGCACCAGTCGATATCCATTAATTAAAAATATTAAATTAATTATTATATAAATCTTATCATTTTTTATATGTAATAATTTCTTTTAGTAATAAATAATAAACTTTTTTTTTTTCAGAAAAAAAAAAGTCCCACTAGTCAAACATACTGGTACGAGTGAAGAAAAAAAAAAGTACGAGTGAAGATAGAAAAAAAAAAAAGAGAAAAAGGTAAAGGGAAGCGTCACGATCACAAACACCAACATCAACATTGTTTGTTTCACACCTCTTTCGCTTCACCTTCCAGGTACGTTGGTAAACGCTAACGTCGTCAACATTTCGTTTCCTCTTCGTCTTTCGAACTTTCTAGAACTGGCCCACCAAAACTTCCATAGCAAGGAGACAATTGTACGGACACCCAACTTAAGAACTCACAAATTAGCGTGGCATTTCAACCACTACCTTGTTTTCTTCCTATCTTCTACACCATAGTCTCAATTCTATTATAAAATATGTCACAACAATACTCTACTTCTTCATATTTTATTCATAACAAAACAAATTAAATGTATTAATTAACTAAATTGAACTTTTGTCCAATTTTATTATTTTCTTAAAAAATTGCGTTTTTACTTGTATATGATAATGAAGTGAAATAAATAAAACTTGTTAAATATAATATTTAATTGTATAAGCGCGTGAATGAAAAGTCCACTAGAATTCAAGCATATAGTAATACGCGTAACTTAAGAAATTACTGTTTGAAAGGAATAAAAGAGAAACATAACAAAATGACAACAAATATTCTAAGATTGGAAATTGTTATATTCTTCTTTCTTTCTCATTTTAACTTTTTTTATCTCATTGCTGATGGAATTTTTTCTATTTTATTTATCAAACATGAAAACTTGAAATAGAAGAAAAATAGAATAAACGCTTGAAATATTATTTTAAAAATAATTTTAATTAAAATTAAATGAGGACATATCTTTGTCCTCAATTTTCTCTTTCGTCGAAACACGAGACACGTCGTCAGATAATAGAGAGAAAAAGGAAAAAGTTAATGAAACAGAAAAAAGTAAATTCTTTTCCTACGAGGCTTCACTACTGAAAAGTTATCGTCAGACAGCAAAAATTGAAGTTGTACGGAACGGGGGAATATTCTAGAGCCTAAGAAAATCTTTTGGAATTCCAACCCTAATATTTATAATATAACCGTCAATTTGTGATAGAAGACAAAATAAATGAAAGAAAAATTGATACATAAATTTATTAAATACTATGGAAAAAAATATTAAATTGAAATATAAATATAATTGGTCTAATATTATTATTAATAAATAAATAATATATAAATAAAAAACAATTGTAGGGTCCACTAAGATTCATAATCACCGGTCGACATCGACAAGGAGTGAGCAGCACAAAGGAATGATAACCTAGTGGTTTTTCCAATTCCTCACGCGCCTCCTTTGAAAGTCACATCTACTCGCGCTGTTTTCGCGAAACGTGTGTAACCAAAAAACTTCTCAGGTACGCTTAGAGATTCATGCGCGAGTACAAAGATCGTTGAACGTGAGAGTGTGGGTAAACCTTTTCCGCTACGTGTGGAGTTTGGTTTTTACGTAATTATAATTATTATAAAAGAAAATAAAATAAAATAAATACGGAATATTTGTTATACTTTAGCCAATAATCCAGCAAAGGATATCATTTTTATAAGTACTTGTATTATTTTTAAATAATCTCTTTACTTTTATTCATATAGACTTTTGTAATTCCTCAATTAAAATTAGCTGCCTAACCTTTTAACTTCTAAAAAGGTTATTTAATAGTCATATTTATTTCATCAAATTATTTTAATAATCATATTTATTTAATATAAACAAATAAAAATATTATACCGGAATTATTTTTCCGGTAAACTAAATTTGGATAGAGAATGTTTTCTGCTCAAAGTTATGGTTATTAAAAAAAACAATCTACATACGCAACAGTCATACATGAAATAGATTTTTTCTATTCTCATTGCAATTTTAGTATTCAGGGACGATAAATGATTAATGATAAATGATTAATAACATTTACTCTTCAATTTGATCACATTTAATATTTTTCCTGAAATGATTAATGTAGAAAACTGTGTAATGAATTCATTTACTAATTTCTTCAATGATAATAAATACAAAAAAACTATAGCATTGATTAACAATATAAATATTATGTTATATTATCTATTTCTTTACTTGTAATTTTAGAAATTTTTATTTTTTACTATTTCTATTACCTTTTAAACTGGCACTCTATTCCAAACATAGTTATATATTAGTACTCTTTCAAAACCAAACAAAAAAATTAAACTCTGCTGCTGTTTATTCTGAACATATAATAATTATTATTATCAAGTACATTTATATTTTCCTTTAAATACACCCTAGTCTAGTCAGTTTCCTGTGAAAGAATAAATAAAATAGAAGGAAGAAAAGAAATTGAACTATCATGAAAGAATGAGTTTCAATGTTGGAAACTATTTTTTTTTTAATTATTAATCTTATTTTCTTTTATTTGTAATTTGTTATTTCAGATTTTACCAGCTGCAAGCAGTTTTTAATTTGCAGAAAATAGTTGTTATTGAAAGAAATGGGAGAATTTTGAAATTTGTCAATTGGTTTTCTCTCTTTCTTCCTTGCTTCTATGTTTCCATACCAAACGGTTACCTTCCCCGCAATGCAGTTCAGTACTTAAAGGAATCACTTGACAAGCCATTTTCCATAAAACTCGCAAACGACACTGCCAAACCTCCCTCACCTGCAACAATGTCTGGCCGCGGCTCTAAGCAATCGGATTTCAACCGTCCGCCGCAATCCGCGGCTTCTTCTTCCGCTGCCGGAGGCCGAGGCCGAGGCCGTGGTCGCGGCCGCGGCGCACATTCCGCGCCGTCTCCTCCGACTCAAACATCGCACCCTCCTTCATACGCTGCTTCTCCGGCCCCGCCCACCGCCGCTCCTCCCCGAGCGGTGGCGCCTGTCCCTGCATCAACGGGGCCGGGTCCATCCCGCCCCCCGCCGGTTCAATCCTCGCCGGCGCCAGTTTCTGGATCGCCAGCGGTTGCTACAACAACGTCGCCGTCTCCGGCGGTTGAAGCAGTTACTTCGGCGCTCGAGAAGCAACTGTCATTGGCGCCGTCGGCACCGTCGTCGTCGAAGGCTGTGAGATTCCCGGACCGGCCAGGAATAGGAAGAGCGGGAAAGAAGATCCAAGTGCGAGCCAATCATTTTCAAGTCCAAGTTGCGATGTTGGACATTTATCACTACGATGTTAGTTAATTGAATCGTATTTGTTCTGTTCTGCTTTAGTCGCTGCATGTTAGTGTTTTTTGTTGCTTATGCGGTTGAGAGTGAAGTGAGATGTGTGTCTGAGTGAGTTCATTGTGTGATTAGGTAGCGATCTCTCCTGAGATTACTTCGAAAAAGATCTCCAGAGATATTATTAATTTGTTGGTTCGAGCACACCGTGAATCGATTCTGGGAAATCGCATGCCCGCGTATGACGGACGGAAGAGTCTTTTCACCGCTGGACCTTTGCCTTTTGAAGTTAAGGAATTTAAGGTCAAGCTGGGAGATAACGATGAACCAGGGTCTTCTGCCACTCCTACTTCTGATAGGTTTTTTTTTTTTTTAATTATTTTATGTGTAATAATTTCTTATTGTTTACATGTATTTAAATGTAAATATATTTTTAAGATTTCATTGACTAATGGTCAGTTTTGTTTCTGAATGCATAGGAAAAAGCGTGAACGTGAGTTTAGGGTCACAATACGATTTGCTTCGAAGACCGACCTTCATCATCTGACTCAGTTTCTTGCTCGCCGGCAGTTGGACTGCCCACAGGAAACGATTCAGGCTCTTGATGTTGTACTCCGGGCTACACCTTCTGAGAAGTTGTTTTTTTATTTTGTGTTGTTTGAATTTTGATTTGAAACATTCTGTGTTCTCTTTTACTGATTTGTTTGTTTTTTAAAATATAGGTTTGATGTGGTTGGGAGATCCTTTTTTTCTCCCGCATTGGGACCAAAAGGACCTTTGGGTAATGGGACTGAATATTGGCGGGGGTATTACCAGAGTCTCCGCCCAACTCAGATGGGCCTGTCTCTTAATATTGGTTGGTTTAACTTTTCAATGCTGGTTAAGTTATGAGTGTCTTGAATAACACAGTCTTTGACAACTGATTATTTTTGCGCTGCAGATGTGTCAGCCAGGGCGTTTTATGAGCCCATTCCTGTCCTTGACTTTATTTCTAAGAATTTTAGACTCGATCTTCGCAGGCCTTTGCATGATCAGGACCGAGTTAAGGTATTGTTCTGGAAATTTGTGTGGTTCTTTGTTCTTATTGACTTACATTTTGCTCATAAATGCATAGCAATGATTTTTTTTCTGTTGTGCTCGTAGATTGTGTGGTTCTTTATTCGTATTGAGCTATATTTTGCTTTTGAATACATACTAATGATCTTTTCGTTTGTGCTGAGAGTAAAGATCTGTTACCAAATTTTTCCTGAGATCGTTTGATTGATTTTCAGTCCGGGCATGTTGAAATGTATATAATTAATTTAGAAATCATGTATGTCTTTTGGTTCTTAATATACAGATTAAGAAAGCTTTGAGAGGAGTCAAGGTCCAAGTTAATCATGGACAGAATATTAGGCGTTACAAAGTTAGTGGACTTTCCAAAGAACCCCTCAGAGCCTTAATGTAAGGAACTTTTGCTTTGGTTTCATTTTAATTGTTGTTTTTCATTTACATTTTAATCATATTCTCATTTAGTCCGCTCATGAGTTAGCTTACAAAACTGTTCTCTGTTTTTATATATAAAGTGCGCAATCTCAGTATGAATAATCCAAGTGTTTGATTTTGTTATTTGTATGTTTTAGGTTTACTGATGACAATGGAACAAAAAAATCCGTTCCTCAGTATTTTCAAGAGAAATATAATATTTCATTACAGTATACCCAGCTTTCTGCTCTTCAAGCTGGTAGTGACACCAAGCCAATTTTTTTGCCAATGGAGGTTTCTCTCTGCATTACTCCATCTTTATACGAGTGTATATATTATGTATGAATATTTTTGCTGAGACTTAACATTGGTTCAATGTACTTGTTTTATATATTGTAGCTTTGTGAAATTGTGGCTGGACAGAGATATACCAAAAAATTAAATGAGGATCAAGTAACCGCCCTTTTAAGGGCAACATGCCAGCGTCCTCGTGATAGGGAGGATTCCATCAGACAGGTACCTGCATCGTTATGAATTGGCATGTGTTGCTTCTTTAGTTCTTTACTCGTGGTAATTTTTTTTTCCTGTTTTGACAGATTGTGAGGCAGAGCAAGTTCAGTACGGACAAATTTGCCCAGCACTTTCAAATTAAAGTCAGGGAGGATCCGGCATTGCTTGAAGCTCGTGTTTTACCTCCCCCTATGGTATGATATGATTATACTTGACACGTTTTGGCCAATTCTTTTGTTTAGAATATCTGATTTTATTTTTGTTTCTGCAGCTTAAATACCATGGATCGGGTGGTGAATCACAGGTTCAGCCAAGGATGGGTCAATGGAATATGATTAATAAGGTAAATCTGTGAATAATTTCGTGTTTGGTGGTCATTAATACGTGTGAGTAATGTGGTTTAATTCGGTGCTGTTTGTATGATTGATTACAATGTTCCATAGCCTAGTACCTTTTTGTATCTCATTCTTCATCATCATTTGTTATTTTTCCGGTGGAAGTTGTGTTATCATGTACCTTAGATATGGTTAATATTATACATTGTTCAAGTATACACAGGGAATTATAAAGTAAATTTAATGTCTAAGTATTGTATTCCAAGTAATATTATGATAATTTACTACACCATAAAAAAAAGATGTAACCACTTGTAATATTTTGTAGAAAATGATTGCTGGTGGCACTGTTGAACACTGGACTTGCCTAAACCTATCTGGAAGAATACACAGGGATCTGCCATATCAACTTTGTCAGAATTTGGCTGAAATGTGTAACAGCAAGGGAATGGTAAGGTAGCTTGTACAGTTTGCTATTGAGATTATCTAATGGATAGATTGTTGAGTATTTTTTATTTGAACTGATTTTTATGCCAGCGGTTCAAAGAAAGTCCTGTAGTGCCTATAACATCATCTCCAAGTGGTCAAATAGAGAATGCTCTTATGAACCTGCATAAGCAGTGCAAACAGGCGAACGTAGGGCTCCAACTCTTAATAATAATTTTACCTGACATCAAGGGTTCTTATGGTGAGTGATTTCTATTATCAAATATTGTACTCTTAATGTGGCTCTATCATGTGTAATCATTTCGTTCTGACAGGGAAAATAAAGCGCATTTGTGAAACAGAATTAGGAATAGTATCTCAGTGTTGTCAGCCCAAGCAAGTGGTCAAAATGAACAAGCAATATCTTGAAAATCTGGCCCTCAAGATAAATGTGAAGGTTGAAGTTATTCACTTAAAAACCTTGTTTGAGTTGATCATATTGTTGCTTAAGCTAGACAATATATATGTTTCTGTGAACCTTTTGTTTCTTTTAAATTGTAAACGTGTCTTTGTTGACTTTATATAGGTGGGAGGAACGAATACGATATTGAATGATGCATTTGCTAATAGAATACCTCATGTATCCGATGTACCGACTATAATATTTGGTGCAGATGTTACGCATCCCCAGCCTGGAGAGGACAGTAGTCCTTCCATTGCTGCAGTAAGCTCTCTTTTTCTGTCTTATTTGATTTGTAGATGCATTACTGGGTGACGATTTTATTGTGTTTAATTGCTCAATGGTGTAGGTGGTGGCATCCATGGATTGGCCTTTCGTAACAAGGTACAAAGGAGTTGTGTCTGCTCAGAAACATCGGGAAGAAATTATACAAGATCTTTTTATTCAGGATCCGGCCGGGGGAAATGCACATTCAGGAATTATCAGGTATTGTTGATTGTCGCTGTGGCCACTTTTGTATAGCCAACCCAATTATTATTATTTTTACTCTTTTTCAGGGAGTTGTTTCGAGCTTTTCGGCTTTCAACTCGTCGTAAACCGGAGAGAATTATATTCTACAGGTTGGGTTTGATTGAACATAATGGGACATTTGTGCTATTAGGCTCTTATTGTGTATGTAATTCCTTTTTCAAATTGTTCTCGACAGAGATGGGGTCAGCGAAGGACAGTTCAATCAAGTGCTTCTTTATGAGATGGATGCCATTAGACGGGTATGTTGGATATGGGTGATGTTTTTGAAGAGAGGATAAGCAACATGTTTTATAACATCCACGTCAAATTGCACACTCAAAGGAAACTCTTGAGCAATACTCTTTTTGTGTGTATGCCTAACGTGGTTGTTGGAGATTTATTCCATCCTTATTAATTGCGAGTTTGATACATCTTGTTTCAGGCATGTAACTCTCTAGAAGCGGATTACTTACCCCCGGTTACTTTTGTGGTGGTCCAGAAGAGGCACCACACTCGTTTGTTCCCTATGGATCACGGAGGTCGTGATTCTACAGATAAAAGTGGAAATATAATGCCAGGTTTTATATCTCAAGTTATGTTTGGCTACATTGCAGGTTCGTTTGTTCACGCCTGAATTTGCTAATTTTGTGTACATTTTCTTACAGGGACTGTAGTTGACACAACCATATGTCATCCTCGGGAGTTTGACTTTTATCTGAATAGTCATGCTGGAATCCAAGTAATGCAGTACTCTTAAGACGCGCATTCAACTTTTGTTATTTATTTTCTAAAGGCATTTGACAAGTTATCTGCTTGGATTGTACCTTCTGAATATTGCAGGGAACAAGCAGACCAACTCATTACCACGTATTGTTCGATGAGAATAAGTTTACTGCTGACGAGTTGCAAATTTTAACCAATAATTTGTGTTATACGTAAAATTCTACTCCCATGCTATTTTTCCTATTTTGCTGTTTCTTTTGGTTTATCGTCTTGTCAAGTTTGATTGAAATTTGAATTTCTTTTTTCAGCTATGCAAGGTGTACACGATCAGTTTCAATAGGTTAGTTACATCAAATTCGTTTCCTATATCTTGACGATATTAACGTATTCACACTTTCATTCGGAGTTTTATTGTTTGCTTGCAGTTCCTCCCGCATACTATGCCCATTTGGCAGCTTTCCGTGCTCGCTATTACATTGAAGGTGACACCTCTGATGCTGGTTCTTCAACTGGAGGCAAGAGTACTACAGCCAGCTTTGAGGTAAAATTGCCCTCCGTCAAGGGTAATGTCGCCGACGTCATGTTTTTCTGTTGAAGGTGAAGGCGTTGTTTTGTAAAGATCCGTGTGGAAATCTCTGTTTCCAAATCTTTGTCTTCGTACCTTTTTTGGTGTTAACAACATTTTGGCATCTTGTGTTTTTATTCTAACATAGCAGCTCTGGTGCTCTTGAACAATTCTGATAGTAATACCCAAGTTATAAAGAAAAATCTCAGCTTCATTATTAACTATTATTTATGATTTGTTAACATTTCTTGGGAGTGCACGAATATTTCCACCTTTTCTCGTTTCAATTTATTGTAATTATTGTCATCGCAAGGGCACAACATATGTTGTGTTTTTTAGTTAGTTTCTTGTTCGCTATGATTTAATTAAATGTGTTATTGATAGTGTTTTATAATGAAGACATGAAATATTATTTTTATGTAATCAAAATGAGTAATATATCATCCTAAAATGTTATGGTAGGTCATATCTGAATACGATCAAATTAATGGTTTACTTTGCACAACAAATATATTATTGATTTCTGATTTTTGGATAATAAAAAATTAAAATATGCTCAAATTTATGATGGGTGAAGGTGAATTAACCGAAGTTGAAATGATATGTTGGGATTGCTTTTGTTCTAGTTCTTGATTTTATGTGGATGTGACGGAATATGCAAAATTGCATTATCACATCATGAGTTGTGATTTTCATTGTTAATGTAATTATTTTGAGGCTGTAGATAACTACGGGTGCGTATAATATAATCAAAGTTTTATGTTATAGATCTGGTAAAATGTGTATGTAAATTGCTGTAATTATAATTTGACTGGATACACATCTTTTGATTAATTTTTGCTAATAATAATGATGTTAATTTAGTGCTACATCCACATGATCTGCATTATTATTTTTCTAAAGAAGGCTCCTACAATTTACAATAAGCCATTTACAACAAAAACTATGTTGACCAAAAGCTTAACAACGATGATTTTTATGCAGAAATCGAGTTTGTCAAATTCCAAAAATGTGTTATAACTTGTATCTTCCTTCAATAAAAAAAACATGTTAATTTACAATACTATGTACCAGAAAAGCAAAAAAACTCGATAAACATGGCTGACAAAGAGTGACTCACATAAGCACCTGAAGCTATAAAACAGACAACCCTGTTGTGCACAAAGAAAACACAAACAAGTGACGATCAAAGTAATAACGTGTGATCTTTGCCGATTGCACCAATTATATACCGGCAAGAGAAATACAAAGCAAAAATGAATATGAAATTCCAATTCCACATGCTACAAAATTAGTGTTATGTGCATGAACAGAGCAAGCAACAATGTCCTTATCAAAGTGTAAGGTCCATCACATAAAGAAGTGCTTCCACCTAGCTCTCCTGCATCTACAAACTCACTTCTGCCCCTACCAGCTGATGCAGATACATTCACTGGCAGTGAACCTATATTAATGCATTTAAATTGTAAACCTCATTAGACTATGATGTACCCTTCAAACATATACAAATACAATGCAACACAACCTAAAGTTAAAACTTTAGAATCATCTTTTTACTTTAAATAACGTTGGACCCTTCTAGCTTTATAAAACTAATGATGACTGAAAATCTAAAACAAAATTGAAGACACCATTTTAAATAAGAGACTTATATGTTAGACCCTTTTGTTAATGATTTATTCACAAACACTAATAACGAATAATTATTTGTTTGTAGGTCTACAATTTGAGTTTTAGTAGTCTTATCCTTCGACGTAGAATCTTTACGCGTTGTTTGGTATGTGTCTACAAAGAAGTGTAGGTGAAACTTACAATCATAGTTAGTCCATCCAATGCGTTGACCAGCAACATCGTAGACAAAAATTTTGTCTTTTAATACGAGATCTGCCGCAAAAGAATCCAATGTTGTTACTACATCATAAATGATAGTTACTTGATGATGATGAATAATAATGTATAAACAAGAATATACAAAATACTAGTTCTAGTATCTCAGCCCCACAATAAGAAAGAGTACAAGGGTTTCTATTTTTGATTCTATACTATTTGTGGCCATATACCAAAAATTACTCAATATAAAATTTTTCTTTCTAAATATATACTTTAAGGTCTAACTTTGCTATTATCAACTTGTTTTATGTATCCTTATATCACAAAAAAACATGCATATAGGAACTAAAGTTTCCAAACTAGCACTATACCTCCTAGAATAGTTACACTTTGACCCGGGATTTTCTGAAAGCCAACACACCACACTGAACCCTCACCCTGCAACACACAGGTTAATTGATACCCTTGTAAGTGAGAAAACATGCATATGCAAAATAGATGCAGAATAAATATCCGAATGGTTGCTCTGAGATGTGTCGTAAATTTCCCAATGATAAAAGTTCAGTTGCAGAAATAATTATATGAAAAAGCAAGGAGTTTTCTTCTCCACACCCACCTTTACTCAAAAGGGACCAAGCAAGGTGTACAAATGATAATATTTAAACAAATATAGTAAAACTACTGTTCCAATATCGTTTAAGAGTCAAGGTAAAAGACAATTTAAATACTTCTTTCTTCTTTAATGCTTTAAGATACTTTTAAGAACAAAACTATTAAGGAATTCTACGTTCAAATACAGACAATATCTTGAATGAAGTAATCAAACATAGGGATGTTATCTCGAATAACTACAAAGGGAATTTCACAGCAGTTGCTACTGCACAATAATTTTGCTATGCCACTACAAATTATTGAATACTTACATCTATTGATATCTTTGCAAATCATGTAATCAGATATTATTTCTAAGAAAATTGAATAAAAGGAAATTAAAGCTTGAATGCTTACAATATAATTCTGTTGAATAAGATAGTCCAGTGGTCTTAAAACCAGAGATGCACCACCAGCGAAGTTCAGACTTACTTGTGGAAAAATGTCAACATTGCTGAACAAAGTATGGCCAGAGAGACAGATAAACAGTGTCAAAAAAAATTATTTTTATCCAAACATGAAAAGAAGAATGCTTGAAATCAACAAAATATATATGAACAGCTCCACTTAACCTGGAGGTGGTTATTAAGTAACACTGATTTCCCCTGGAAAGAACACTGCGTACAGATTGTGGAATAGCAGCTGTAATCTGCATCAACAATAATATTGCTGTTAATTATCGATAAATTTCTTAAAAAGAAAAAGTAATGCCACTATTGCTAATCACTTATGAAGAATCACAGCATCATCTATTATTAATCGATTGGATGAAAAGAAATTACCTAACATAACTCACCGCATTCACAAAGGTTGTATAAGCCTCTTCTGCAAGGTACGACAAGGTTGTTCCAGAATCAACAATGGTACCTCTGTTGCTTGATGTAGAAAAAACTGCAGGATCAATTTGCAAAAACTGGCCATTGACAGAGATGCTCTGCAGGTATAAATTGTAGTGAGGCCTGAAATATTTGCCAAGGAAGCAGTTACTCAAACCAGTTTTCACAACATAGTACTAACTAGTGTCCAAGATGTTATAAATTGATTTCATTTATTTGTTTTATTAGGCTCCTAAGAACAAACACAAGAAGCTCCATCAACTCATCAACTTTTTTCATCTCATACAAAAAAATCAACAGAAGTCAACACTTGACAAAAAGTTTCAATCTTCAAGTCAAACAGATAATCTAAAGGATAAATACCATGTTGAAATTTCACTGAATCCATTAAGCAGAATGTATACAGCACATGACTGAACCACAAATAAAAATTGGCATAAAGAAATTTTGAAATGTAGCATGTACTCTAACAAATAAACGTACTGCGATGGAACAAGTGGAGTATAAACTATGTTTGGCTCCACAATTTCACCAAGAACCAAGACACCTCCACCACTGTTATCTCCTTTTAAGCAATGAGAGAACACTCTTGGTGCAATTCCTTGCGATGAGAGTTGGGAAATGACAGACATGCCTTGTTGCCCGAATCCAAATATCCCATCAACTGCTCTATCAGACTTTGTTAAGTCCCCAGTCTGCTGGATGCTACAACTGTTCCACAGTAAAACATTATAAGACGATGTTTTTCAAGTTTAAACCAGCAAATTCAAAAGGGGAGATAAGGGTGGGGTGCTTTTTGAGAGGTAAAAGGTTCAATTTGACTACCATCTGACAATTTTTATAGAGATAAAATCGTCTTAACCAATGTTAACTTTTGTATGTTTAAAGAAAGAGAGAACGAAAAGGATAGTGAAAGATAGTGTCAAATGATTTTTAAAAACCTTCTGGTATCAAAATACCATTGTCCTGTTGAAACATAAGAATGCTATTTTGAGCCATTTGAGACTCACAATACAACAATAACAACAGTCTTAACCTACTACATGAGATTGGCTATTTCAAATTCATGATAGCTCACCCAAAAACTACAGATGCCGAAGAATTTGTTGTCAAGGTTCCCTCAAAAATACTAGCAAAATGCATCAAATCTGACACATAATAGCCTGATGTCCCACTGCCATCTCCATACTGGAACGTGTAAATGCACTGGTTGTTCTGACCGGAACAGCTCGCATCGGAGGACTGAACTCCGTTCCTGCACCTCCGGTCAGAACAAGAGATCAATGAAGATGTTGATGAACTCCTAGGATCAAAGTAATTGAGCTGAATCTGCAACCAAATCCAGCAAAGATGATGTTCAATCAGTATCATTCACAAATCCCAAAAGTACATTGTTATAGTCTCATTCAAACTGTGTACTAAACTGAATCAACTAACTAACAAATAAGGAACAGGGAAGTTAAATTTACTTGCAGCCCACTTGTCTGAGGACAACCATTGCAGGACCCACAACTAACCCAGAGAACATCACTCCCAGTGTCAATCTGCACATAAAATTCCCTTGGAGGAGTACCCATTTTTACCTTGGTATAGTAAAGCCTGTGGAAAAAGCCAAAAATTTTATTTTGTTTTATTTTTATTTTTCAAAAAAATAAAACATTGAATTGAGAACACAAAGCATATAACAGAAACAACAAGATTGGAATTGCGAGGAGAGAAATTCAAATAGGATAGAAAGAAAGCTCAGAATTGAGAGCCAGCCATACATGACCAAACCACTTAATTTTTCATTTGTAATTGAATCACCAAGATAAGAAATTTGAAGACACCCATGAGAGAAATTGATCCAAAAAACACATAAAAAAGCATGATTGCAAAAGGGGTGATAGAATTACCCGACTTGTGAGGGATCGAAGATGCCTTTGACAGGGAAATCTACAACATAGTTAGTAGACTGCAACATTCTACGATGTCTGAGGCTGTCCCGCGCTCTGAGATGACTCAACTCCACGCCATGATTCGAAGGAAACGCTCTTTCCAGTGTCAGAGTCACCGGCGACCCCTCCACCGCCGACAGAAGCGCGGCGGCGAACAGAAAAACGGCGGCCACCGCTTCCATTTAGTGTCGGTTGGGAAGTGTACAAGAAGGGAAAGTGAAGCGGAATTGAGACAGTGACACTAATGAAATATGAGAACAAAAAGCAACGCAGGGCAAAAATTGTTGGTGTTGGTGTTGCTGTTCTTCATGATCGTGATGAGAGAGAATTGTAACCTGAACGAACCTGCAAGTTGCAGGTTGCGAATTTGGTTCACATAACACAACAATAATGGATTACGTATAGTTACTGCCATTTTTATATGAAGCCATCGTAACAATTACTGCACTACCGCTACATACATTTTTGTAATATACTCCACCTTCTTCTTCCACCATCAAAGAAAAAAAAAAAAGTTTATACTGCGGGAATATTTTTATTATTCTGTTATACTATATATACTAAATTTCGTATGAAAAAACAGAACATTAAAGAACATTTCTTCATAGCCATGGTAAAACAGAACATGTTTTCCACCCAGGAAAGAAAGAAACGGGTTAAATGAAAATAACGAAAGGGTGAAAATATGAATAAAACAAAATGAAAGTTAACTATATTTAGGTGAAGAAAAAAACTTCACAATTCCGGAAGGGGAATATTAACCCAGGTTTGAGAGATTGAAAAAATTTGAGAACAACAGAAAATTTAATAGTGAAACAAGGACTTTTGAAGATAGAAAAATATGATCCAAAAGAGAGAATTTACTAAAAATAATTAAGTAAATTAAATTATGTAGAGAGACAGTTATAAGAAAAATATATATATAAATGTATAAAATAAAATGAAGATACATTAATTGTTTTCTTTATGTATTTTAGAGGTTTGTATCTAACTATTATATTATTTTTCTATAACTTTGTTTATCGTTTTCTTATATCATTTATATTTGGTAAGAATATATTATAAATCACTTATTATTTATTATTAAATTATTTTTTAAGAGTGAAAATATAAAGTTTTTATTTTCACTAATGATAATAATAACAACTATTGGGAAAACACGAATTATAAACAAGCAACAACATAAATATTTTTAAATTGAGTTACTAAAGTATGCTAGACTAATATTGTGTTTGGATATGATTGTTTGTGCTGATTTGTGAGTGTAAATTTGTAGGTGAGTTGTAAAATTTGACACTCTCTAAAATAAAGAAATGTAAGTCAGATTATCGTTTTAAAATTACTTTATTGTTCATCTTTTTTAACAATTTAATTTACTTATATTTATTATATTTATTAGTTTCTTTTTTTTCCGTATGCAAGAAAGATTTCTGAGTGACTATACACCCTGCATAGGTTCCAACATGTTACATGCATATAATGATTAGTATTATATAATAAAAAAATATATTAATTATATGGATATTGATAATATTGTATATTATATATATAATTTTAATTTTAATTATTATAATAATTAGTATTATTCAATAATAATAATAATTATTATTATTCAAATAAACATCTTTTGTAAATGAATTAATTATATAAAATAAATTTAAATAAATGTGGAGATATAAATTAAATAGTCTATATTATAAATTATTTTAAATTATCATTAAGAATAATAATAATTTATTTTAAGTTATTAATGATATCAATAAATTATATTTTTCTAATTTAAATAATATTTTTAATTTTATTTTAATATCATTTCTTCTATTTATATTAAAGGGTAAAATGGTAATCATACAATTTACTCTATTAAAATTATAATTTATTAAATTTTATCAATCACATAATACACAAACTTTCTTAAAATTTCCACTCAAATCATATCATCTTTTCTTTAATCCAAACAACTTCATCTTTACTTACAAATCAACGTAAATCCACTCCCTCAAATCCACACTCTAATCCAAGCACAACATAAGCTAAATATTAATACAAATTATTATTATTATTATTATAACACACAACAATCAAACATTTAAAGTTATAAATGTTATAATACAATATTTTATTTCGTGCTCTATAATTTCATTCGATAGTATTAGATTAGAAAATGTGTTAGAAGTAGGTTTTAAGCCTAACTTAACCTCACAAAATCGACTTGTAATGTGAGATTGCACCTCACTTATATACTATTAAATAACCTTATCTCTACTCGGTGTGAGACTTCCAATACACCCCCCTCACGCTGAGGTATATATATCTCGTGCATAAATCTAAATGGGTGGTCCGTTAACGGTCCAACATTAGGTGGAATAAAATGTCCAAAAAAGCTCATTAAGATAAACTATAACTTGGCTCTAATACTAGGTTAGAAGTGAGTTTTAAGCCTAACTCATAGTATATAAGTGGGATGCAAACCTCACCTTACAAGCCGATTTTGTGGGATTGAGTTAGGCTTAAAACTCACTTATAACAAAATATAAATTAAATCAATTATTATAATAACCTTTGGTAATTTGTAATCATATGTAGTTTTAGTTAAAAATGTTATGATTCAAATGAATTAAACAAATATTTAAATTAACCTAATTTAATATTTGCAAATTTGATTTATACTAGATAAATATTTTTGTGATTTATTTGATTTTGAATTTTGATATACGTTAGATAGTCATTTATATTTTTAGGCAATTGTGTAATACCATCATTTTACTAATTTTAAGCAATTACATATTTATTACATGTCATTTCTCTTACCTCACAAGATCTATAGTTATATATTAAGGTTAGGCAACATCCCTTCCATAGGACATGACAGGGTGAAGTTTATATTTGCGAGTTCAATCTCTTACCAAAGAAGCTCTAGATATGAACCTTTTTCCACTCTTAGAACTAGATATCTTCCTATATATAAATATGGTACCAGTGGAGTCAGAGTAATATCTATACAAAATCCCTCTCAATACACTACCTAACATCACATAAATACGGTACTTCGTCTTTAGGAGTCACTACATTTACTAGATTCACACCATAACTCATATGTCACATTCTCCTATAATCTTAAATTATGTCATACATATGTATTTGACCTCAATCCAAATTCATCACATATCATCAATCGCATTTTATTTATTTCAATTGACATGTTAATAATTCATCATTTACTTATTCTTGCATTAGCATAATATTCAATTTCAATATTTCAATCAAGCATATAAAAACAACAAGATGTATTTCTCTAACCATGAACCTATAATTGACAATTTCAATGGTCAAAGTGAAGAACCATATTTGAAGAATGATCTCACAAAATTCTAGTATGATCTAGCGATTAACGAAGCGAACATCATAATTTTAGCGAGACAGCCAAAAATCAAAGTTAAGGTAGCGCCCGACACCAAAGTCATTCATGATCATTGTCAAGTGAGCGCCTGACGCAATCAGGATACCGTTCAACTATTTTGTGGTACCGCCTAACATCATATCAGAAAAAACATACATGATTTAACTAGGTTAGGTTATCCAACTTGCCTATCTAGGCAATTCTAACTTTTCCTTAGTTTAAAATAACTCGTTTTAATTAAAAATAACCATCAAATAGAGAAAAATGGATAGTCATAACAAAATCAAATCACTTCCACAAATAACCTTTTCAATTCAACCAAAACAAGTCAATCAATATCACATATCACTAATCACATCAAATACCAACATTCAATAATGCATATAAGATTGGATTCATTAGCATATTTGAGTTAGTTATACTCAAGCATTTAATGGGTATAATTTAGTTCAAACATTCTAAGATAGTGTCAATCAATTAATTTGATAACATTATAACTCAAGTCCCAAAATTAACAGGTTAAAAATATCTATATAATCTTCAATTAAAATCAAATACTTTAACTAAACACTTTAAAAGTCAACATACCATAAGGGACATTCTAAAAGTTGGAAAGAGAAAATGATAGAGACCAAAATATGTAATGTTTTTAGGTCAATAGTGGAGAGTAGAGTTGTTGGGTGTCTCTTTATACGATTTTGTCCAAATAAAAACGAACTAGACGTTACAAAAATAGTACAACAAATAGGAGAAAAAAATATCCCACATAGCCATCTTAGTTAAAACGCTATTATTCTAAGAAATTGGGCATTTAATATTATCAGTATATATTTTCAGTTGATACTGGCGTATTTTTATTTATTATGTTTTAACTATTATTCTCAGTGTTAAGGTGTTAATGTCTTTAAGATATGAATTAAATTTTCAAAATAAATTATAAAACTAATATTTTTTATTTTACATATCAAGCTTAATGATTAAGTCATCTTCTTAATTTTGAAAGTTGACACAAATCTCCAGGTAAATTGCTTTTGATTTCCTAGGAAAGGTAAATTGCTTTTACTTATTCGTCGACACTTGTCTTTCATTACCCATTAAAATAATTGACTTTTAACTTCTTCCAAAGCACTATCATTGGATTATTTATCTTTTCAAAGTTAGTGCAGTTAGTTGCTCTTATTCAACCAACTAAGTCGTAATCCAATCTGGATTTTTTAATGGTTTTTTTATTCTAGTTCTTAAAATAAATTAACATAAATTGGATTTAATATTTTAAAATATATTAAAATTAGTAAATGTCAAAGATTGTGTAAAGATAGCACACAAAACTTAACACAGAATCCGAGTAACTTACAATTTTTATTTCTTGTAACTTTCTTAAACATGAGATAATGCAGTTAATGTTCAACGTTTTATGTTGCTTTGATGATAAATTAACAGTTAATTTGTAAATAAATAAGTGATTATATATTTAAGTTTGAATGATAGATTATTATTTGATCAATAAATCAAAATAGAGAAAGATATATAGTTCTCAGGTTAAATTAAACACACATATGATCGGTTTTTAAAATAATTGTCAATAAACTAAATGTAAATAAATAAATAATCATTAATATATATTATCTTGTTAGTATAGTTAGGATAATGTTTTTTTTAGAGATATGCATGCTATGAAGATTTGAATGGATTTCGATGATGATTATTTAATTCTTATCTAAAAAAAAGATTGCTAAAGATTGATGTGGAATCTGCTATCTCAATTGATTTCACTGTGAATATTATAAATAATGCATGAACAATTTAAATAACATTAAAATTTGCAATATCCATCTTCGTCAATTATCTCAGTATTGTCTATTGTTAAAGACCTGTAGTTTATTCCGATTAAAATACATATAGGTGTTATCTACATAATTTTTTAAATATTTAAATATGAATGATATTATATTAGTAATTGATAATAATATGATGTTATTAAGTAAATATATAAAATAAATTTATATTTATTAAAAATAAAATAAAATAAATAAAGAAAATAATTATTAATAAATAGAAAAAAAATAGTTTTATAAAAAGTAGATAAAAGAAACTGTTAATTTTAAAAAATTAATAAATAATTATATTATAAAAAGTATAATTTGTATTAAAATGTGAAAAAAAATAAAATTCTTTATATATTATATATATATATATATATATATATATAAATAAATGAATCTATTAAAATGAATAAAAAAGCAGCATTACGATAAAATAAAATAAAAAAGTATTAGAAATTTTGTAAATTGACTTTCAAACTATTTTCTTAGTTGGGTTATGAGTCTTGTGAATTTCTTTATTGAATTTCGAGACTTTCATAATCACCATATATCATCAGTTTTGCAAGTTTCAAATTTTCAGAAACTTGGTTTTTGGTTTATATAAACGATTAAAAGTTACTGTAATCTTAAAAATTCTTGAATAATTATAAAACCAGAGTAATTTGACCTTATAAATTATTATATATGCTACTAACTTCATAAAGAATAACTTAAAATACTATTTATTATAATTTTATTAAAGCAACAATTTAAGAATGAATTACTTGTAAATTTTTAATATTTCAGGCGATAGGTTTTATTTAATTTTCGTCTGCAATTGTTTAAAGAACACTCTCGCCTGTATATTACACAAATTTCTTTATTTGACATTGTAATATATACTGCTATAAAAAATATTATAAACGTTATAGGGAATTCAGGAATTTTTTTATAATAATATTAATAATATATAAATCAGTGAATAATATTTAAATTATTTTTTATTTTTATTTTAATTTATTTAAACTACTTATTGGACTAATGAACTAAAAATACTATTTTTACTGTCAAACTCAACCCGTTTTGTCAATATATTAAAAAACAAACTATTTACTAAGAGACATAACAAAAATTAAAAAAAAAAATCGTAAACATTTTTAGAAAGAAAAACTATAAGAAGAAAAAATAAAATGAGTTTCATTGTAAGTTAAAACAAGTTTATATTATAAAAACTAATTTGCAAAATCTGTTAATGTAATTTCTCTTAATAGTTATTTTTAACTTAATTTTAATTTTGTAAAAAGTTTATGTTACTATTTTATTATTATTTTTATTAAAAATAATTATAGTTGTCAATGACCATTCAAACATGATTTAGGTGTTGTTATTTATGTTTGAAAGCCATTTAAGAACCGAAATCTATACATAAAGCTAATGCTAATTTTTTTTCTTCTTTTCTTATCCCAAAAATTCACCAAAAGTGTTGAGACAACTTCATTATTGCATAAAATGGTGGCTACACTAAAGTGCCATTTCAATTTGACGTATTTTGAACCTTTTTTTTCTTCATTATCATTTAAAATTTAAGTGTGAGTGGAATAAAAGTTCACAGACCCATTCTTAATTTTTTTTATGGTTGAGATACACTTAAAATTTCTTAAAATTTATAATTTATTCATTTCTATAAATATTTTCATTGATACCTTTAAGAAAAAAAATACCAATTATTTAAAAAATAATGACAAATAATTTTGAACAAAAATAATATACTTAAAAGGTTAAGTATGTTTTTAATCCCCAAACTTTGTCCCAAAATTAGAATTTGTCTCTGTCTAAAACTTCGATATATTTTGGTCCCTAAACTTTAAAAATGAATGAATACAATTATTTTAACCCAATTATGTTAACTTTTTTGTTTTGGTCGAACACTTCTCATACTAATATTGGAGTTTTTTTACACCGTTTGACACATTATTGATTCAGTATCTACTGATAAATATGTTCGACACTTCAAAAAAAAGTTAACCTAATTGACTTAAAAGGATTATATTTATTCATTTTCAAAATTTAGGGACTAAAATATATTAAAATTTTGGATAGGGACGAATTCCAATTTTAAATCAAAGTTCAGGGACTAAAAATATACTTAACTCATACTTAAAATTAAATGTGATTATAATATTTAATTTCTATACAAAATTAATTAAGTTCATTATCTGTGTAGAAAGACAAACTTCTCTTACTACATAAATTTTAAATAAATAATATAAATAAGTACTCACTTCTTAATCATAAGAAAAATCTTCTTTATCTTTAATGTTAGAAAGAAAAAAAATCTAACGAGGTTAAGAGACAAAATTATCCCATTTTTATAAGGAATATTTTAATTATATAATAATCAATTTTTTATAAAAAAAATTATTTTATAGGAGAATTTGAGTTGATTCAAGAAATTATATCAATACTTCTGATGTATTCAAGACAAACTCTTTAGATTTGTGGAAGTGTAAATAAATAGTTTAAAATATCTAAATATAAAGCGAAATTTTGTATCCATTTATATAATGTAAAACTATCTTATATGTAATTATTTTGGAATCCTATGAGATTTCAACTTTACTAAATTAAAATTTGTGCATATCATCCAAACTTCACCAATATTCTAATCCCAATTGTCTATATAATTTCCTTTATGTTAAAATTTATTATACCCTACAATATTTTACTCATAATTACATCAACACCATTGGTTTTATAGAAGACACCAGAAGTCTCTGTTTGCAACATCTTTATCACTTTCCCTTTGTATCAACATTTCGTATGCTTCATCATTTACATTTTGAATATTTGAATCATAATTATGGCGCTTGAAACACATCCATGAACTTTTTTATTTTATTTTTTATTTTGCCAATATTTATGGATTTTTTTTTCTGTCATAAACGAGAGCTTTGTTTTGCTGAAAAATAAAAATATTATCTTTATTCTTTAGTGAGTAGGGTCTATGGAGGGTTATCTTTGCAAGACTCCACTTTTCTTTTTCTTTTCTTTTCTTTTTCTTCAGTTGTTTCCCTCCTATCCTATCTCAAGTCATAAAGTTAAAGGGCAAAACTTTAGTTTGGTGGTTGGAAATTTAGTTAGTTACTTAATTTAATATAAAACTATTAATAGGTTATTTAACATAGATTTCCAGTGATTAATTGAGTAGAATACTTTGAATCTTTCGAAGGAGGATTATTGAAGAAATATAACACTAATGAACATGAGTTCAATTCATATATAAGATATTGACACTGCTCTCAACAAAAATCTTAAGACAATAAATTTATGGACTTTCATCTTTATATAATATTTAATTTTTTTATTTTTACTTAATATGAGACTTAGACTTACACTTAAATTTCCAACCTCAATATTAAAATTTAAGATTTTTATTTATTTATTTTATACTGTCAACTTATAGAAGTGAAAGGTGATACTTAAAAATAATCAATTGCGATAAAAGCGATATTATACACTATTTAAAATAACACATCTAAAATGTGTTTTCACATAAACTAAAACAAAACCTTATTTTAGTACACGCGGCAGCCTTTGGGATTTTCCTCAGAAAATAGAATAAAATAAAAGTTACAAAATTGAAATAATTTTCAAACATCTTTCTTTCTTTCTTCTGTTCCGAAATTTGTATAATAGTTTGGTCCTGTTTAAAGGCCCCCTGAAAATGAGTTTTTGTGACTCGGCTTTTACATCCTGCACCTCTCTTTTTTTCTTGTACCCCTATGATATTTTATAACCTCAAATTTATCCCTCATTAAAAATTATAACAAAAAGATAAAAATCATCCTTATACCCCTTTTTAATGAATTCCAAAATTTTCAATTTGGAAGACATTTTGAGATTGTTCAATCTGGAAATTTGGAAACATATTTCAAAATATACATTTAGGAATATGTCTAAAAGATACATTTTGAAAAATATTTTGAGACCTAAAATTACTTTTCGTATTAAACAATTTGAAATCTTTTTAAGAAAATTACATTATGCAAGTACTTATTTCGGAATGTATATTCTGAAAGGAGATAAAAAAAATATTTTATACAATTTACATTTTGGGATGTATATAAAATTTACATTTTAAAATGAAGAGGAACACAACTTTCTTTTTTCGTCAAAAAATAACTTATTAGGTCATCGTGAAATTAAATTTTGTTTTTTTCCAAATTTCATATATTATGATTTCTAAATTTAAAAAATAAATGAATGTATTCTTTTATTCCAACAAAGTTCACTTTTTGTATATGTTAAACGATGTATCAAGTTGCAAGGTTGAAACATGTCATAAAGTATAAATAGTTCAAATGTCAATCTAAAACACTATTTAAAACTTAAAAAAAATTAATGTTATTGAGTTAATATATATATATATATATATATATATATATATATATATATATATTAACTTTTAAACTTTAAGAACAAAAATTATCAAAGTTTGAAATATAAATAAATTTCAATTGTTTGTTAGAGACTGATAACATATTTAATCCATTACAATTAGATATATAATTTGGGAATTTTGATATAATTTTAATGAAGGGTAAAATTGAGTTATTAAGTTTTGTGGAGTAATAACATATTTAATCAATTAGAATTAGATATCTAATTTGGGAATTTTGATATAATTATAGTGAAGGGCAAAATTGGGTTATTAAGTTTTATGGGGTAAAGGGGAAAAAGAAGGGTGTGTAACAAAAAGAAAGGAGGTGCAAGAAGAAACAACTGTGTGGCTTAGGTCTATGAATTGCATAATTAACCTAACGTTTAATTATGTTTTTGATCTCCATTTTCATAGCAAAATATCATTTTAGACTCTCTATTTTTTCTTATCTCAATTTAGTTCATGTTTTGGGAAATGTGATGTAATTGAGTCTTTTTCGTTAGTGGTCCAGTAACATTATTAAAAGGGGTGTCACGTGTCAGTTTCTAAATTTTTTGAATTTAAAAAATAACAAATTTGTTATGTGTCAAGTTGTCTTTGTGCCACATGGCAGTAATAGAACATTTGTTTAATATTGTTTATTTACGAGGTCATTATTTTACCAATTTTATGAAATTTTTTCAAAAGTGGAACCAATTTGAAAACTTTTGACCAAATTGAGAAGGCTTAATTAGTCGGAACATACCTAGTTTCGTTTCAAAGTTTCAAAATGGTACCCACTTTTAAGTTTATGTCAATTTAGTATCCAAATTTGTTAATTAGTATCGATGCAGTCCCTTTTCTTTTGACGTCGTTAAGTTGGATAACGTCTGTGGTATTAGTCGTCGTAATTTACTAATGTAGGTATGACGTGCCACGTTTGGGTTGTCTAATGTGTATTAGTGGTGGGGCTGATCAGAAATGAAAAGTGAAAATCGTAGAAAAAAAATTGGGGGGGGGGGGTTAATGGCGACGAGAAAGTGAAGGTAGAAGCCGTTGTTGAAGACAATTGAAGTTGCTGTTGAGAAGGAAGTGGATTTCAGCTTCAATCAAAGGTGGGCAACTGTCCAATTTTTGGTTTCTATGTTTTGATTGAAGGTTGTGATGTTGCGATTATGGGGTTTAGGGTTTTTTTTTCTTCTATTTAGGGTTTGTGTGTTTGAATATTAAAAATTGGAGATCCAACCAATGACCCACACCACCCACGAGGAGAAGAACAAGAATGACTGCGACCGTAAGACATTGTCTTCAACAAATCCTTTGTTCTGCTCTGCAATGAAGATGCATAGGAAAATGGAGATTGGGGTAAAACGAAGATTAGGGCAAAAAAATGAAGACATCCATTTAAAAACAAACCACTGCACACATAACACCAAAAATGGCACTGTACAATTAAGATTTGTGACACGTTTCAATTATCCTATGCCACATCACCTCACTCTTAACGACATTTGTGAAAAATTAACGGGATGTACTACATTGATTAAAATTAACAAATTTAGGTACTAAATTGACACAAATTTAAAAGTGGCTACCATTTTGAAACTTTGAAATGAAATTGGGTATGTTTCGACTAATTAAATCAATTAAGAATAAGACTTAAGACAAAAATGTATTATTATAGTTGAACATTTAATCCTGTTTAATTACGTGGTCATTATTTTATTGATTTTCTAAGTATCAGTCTAAGGTATCAGTCTAGATATTGTGCTTTATTGGTTGGATGGATTAAAGATGTTTAAAATTGTATCGTGCATGACTTAGGAAAAGACCAAAAGGACTACAACTTTGATGTCGTATACTTGGAAAATGATATGTGACCAGCTCAATGCTTGACTGACCTTTTTGATTTTATGAGAGGGCAAATTTGTTCATAGCAAACTATAGGTTTTACTTTTACCATTGTCTTGGTTTATTGATTTTGACTCATTAATTTTTTGCATGTGCTTTCTGGACTAACTTTCTAGCTCAATTAATTAAGTGGATTTGGTTTGTGTGATGTATTTATTATTGTGTGGGGATTCTCCCTGAACCTCCAAACAATCTTCTACACCTCTAATTTTTTTAATTTTCCCACAACACCCTCTTACTTTAAGTAAAAAATATTAATTACCCTTCTCTCTACTCTCTCCTATTTATTCACTGTCGTTGCCCTCACTCCACTCCTCTGAACTAATAAACTATTGAATTTCAAGATCCGATAGACAAATATGAAATTTGTTTCCCAATCAAAGTGAAATATGTTTTTAGAAGGTACCAAATTTCAAAATTCAATCCACAAAAGTCAAATCCGTCTTAAATATAAATGCAACGAATTTCAAAATTCAGTTAAACAGATTATGAGATTTCAAAAATTTCAAAATTCAAACATACACACATACGTGTACACACACACACACACCCACCCACCCACACACACACACACACACACACACACACACACACACACACACACACACACACACACAAACATATATATATATATATA
>Ga0214543_1004509_pt1 | contig 26334 bp, 14 predicted proteins | sample CNSS2metaG_FD_160094 | JGI IMG/M metagenome (GOLD analysis project Ga0214543, IMG submission 160094) | Root nodule microbial communities from cowpea collected in UCLA plant growth center, Los Angeles, California, USA - CNSS2 | ecosystem: Host-associated > Plants > Roots > Nodule | place: USA... | reverse complement strand
TCAAATAAAATATCTAAAGATATATTTTTCCCAAATTATCTTCTATCATAAAGATAAAGAAAATCGCAAGGTCCAATTTTTTTGTTCCTCTCTTCTTGGTTTAGCCAAACTTCTTCACTTTTTCAAGCTTTTCTTGTCGTCTTCATGCGATGCTTGGCTTGGATTTTTGTGCTTTTGATAATTTCTTATTCTTGGATTTATATTTAAGGTGTCATGAAGCTTTAACCAATTTATTTCCACACCTCCATGAGCTCAACTTAGCTGCAGCTGCACTAACACACCTCAAAATATCCAAAGAACATTTATGCAACTAAAAAGCTATTTTTAACATGTTTTTGTATTTCATGCTCAATAAACCCAATAATAGGAAATCCGAATTATATCAATGTTTAAGCACACAAATTCAATTAAATACCCAGAATTGAACATTAAATGAGGGCAAAAATACGTACTCATCAGGGATTGATGGTGTTCCTTGAGTTGAGCTCGGAACGTATCCCTTGAGTTGAGCTCGGGATAGGGGTTAAGCACGTAGCATTCCTTGAGTTGAGCTCAGAATGGCATCCCTCGAGTTGAGCTCGGAATGGCATCCCTCGAGTTGAGCTCGGGATGGCGGATGAACATGAGGAACCCTTGAGTTGAGCTCGGGTTGGCGAGTGTTGCCGGTGTGAGTGTGTTGGTTGTGGCTAGTACAGATGGGTCCAGATGGATGGCCCTCCTCAGCAGATAGCTAACGAGTTTGGTAGTCTTGGGACATTACAAACTACGTTCGTATTTGGGAACTCCACCTAGCGTTACGGTGTATGATCCGTAGTAATGGTTCCCGCACGTGCTCTATCGGTTGTGGCAGATAGGTATGGCAACAAGTCACCTTGGGGTAATCACTAAAAGAGGTAGAACACGAATGACCTGGTTGTGGCCAAGGGAGAGAGAATCGAAGGAGGATTTTTGTTTGGCGGGTTGCATGAAGTATATAAGTGATTTATATATGTATATGAATATATTTGTATGTTTATTTTGTTAAGCTTACCCTATCTGCTTGTGTTTGGCGATGATCGTATGCGCGGTACACGTGAGCAGATGATGTTGATGCAGGTGGTGCTGGTGAGGCTTAGCCACGGAGCGGGGATGTCATGAGAGTTTCATGTTTAAGTTTTATATCTTTGGATTTGTAATAAATTTTAAAGGCTTATGGCCTATTTGATAACACTTTCAGTTTTGTAATTGTGGATTTCAGATTATTTATTAATCTAATAAAAAGTTAAATTTCCTGCGTTTTTGGAAAATGAGGTATTATTAAATGAAACTGATTATTTTTTTTGTTATTTATTATTAAAATCCGAAATATCCTGACGGGATGTTACAAAAGATATTCTGATTGAAGATTTAATCTGAAGAATATCAAGAGTAATTGAATAGTTAAGAAAGGAAACATTCTCTTATTGAAGAATGTGAATGTTGCCATATATTTATCAGCCAATCACGAGAAAGAAATACTTTGCAGATCAAAGATTACAAGAGAGTATCCAAATGATTTAAGTCTCAATGTTATAGTGTTTGAAATTAAAATGATTCAAGTCTCAATGTTATAGTTTTTGAAATTCAAATTATTGAATGGATAAAAAGGAAAGAACTGATGATTCATACAAAGAAATGCACTATGATTGAATATCACGAACTTCTAAGTGAAGAATGACGAATATATTTGAAGATATCAAAATATTCTACGTTAACAGTCAAATGGCATAAACACAAATATATATATATATATATATATATATATATATATATATATATGTCTTTCTGATTGTAACTATGAGTTCTTAATATCAGGGGGGAGATTGAGAGAAAATACGTGGAAAGGTTAAACTCATTATAACTTGGAGAGGTTAATACTTACTGCTAAATAGAGGTGTTGATTAATGAATTTCTTAAGTAGGTGGCTTAAGAGACTAGACATAGCCTTCAATGGAGGTCAGCTATTATAAATCCTTATGTTCATTCATCTCTTCCTTTTGACTTTAATTATATTTGTGATCCATAGTGATCATGAATCTCTAAAGTTTGTGTTCATAGTGATCAAGAATTTATAAAGTTTTCTAAGGACCAAGGCAAGGTAAGTAAGAGGTATGCAAGGTGGGTAGAGTTCATTGAACAATTCCCTTACATGATCAAACATAAGCAAGGAAAGAGCAATGTGGTGGTAGATGCACTATCTAGAATACACACTTTGCTTTCCCTCCTTGAAATAAATTTTTTAAGTTTTGATCATGTAAAGGAGTTGTACCCAAAGGATGTGGACTTCTCCATATTCATAGTGAGTGCCATCATAGGGGACATAAGAACTACTACCTACACAATGCCTACCTTTTCAAAGGTAAGAGACTTTGTGCACACCAAGGATCCTTAAAGGCCTCACTCATCAAAGAGGCACATGAGGGGGGTTTGATGAGGCGTTTTGTAGCCTCTAAGAATGTAGAAGTCTTGGAGGAGTGTTTCTTTTGGCCTTATATAAGGAATCAAGTAGAAAAACATTATGAGAATTGCATCACATGCAAGAAGGCCATGTCTATAGTCTACCCTCATGGTATCTACACCCCTCTCCCTATCCCCACTTTGCCTTGGGTAAACATTTCCAAGGATTTTGTACTAGGGCTTCCAAGGAAAAAGAGAGGAAAGGATTCTATCTATGTGGTGAATAGATTTTCAAGCTGGTGTTTGAGTTGTTTACACAGTTTGACATGTTCTAACTCAAATGTCAACCTAAAACGTCATTTAGCATGTTATTGGGTTAAAAAGACTATATCCATTCATTTTTAAAGTCTTGAAACAAACAGATATCAAAGTTGTGGGCAAGAACGAATTTCAATTTTACGTCTAAGTTTAGGGACTACAAACAAATTTAATCCAAAATATAAATAGTCATTTCAATCAAGGATATCTAGGTCGCTCACTGTAAGACCCGTGGAAATTAATTAATTAAATAAATAAATAATTAATAAATGCGGGTAGTGGAAGCCTTTATGACATTAAATTCTAATTTGTATGACGTGGAAAAGTACTAGCTGAAATGGTTGAGAGTACTTTAATTGTGTGAGAGGACTTGGGTTCAAGTCCTATATATGCCAATTGTGTGTTATTTAATTGTTATTATTTTTAAATTACATTGAACATGATTGAGAATAATATAAGCATTGAATTGTATTAGTTATCATGAAATATGAATTGGTTGGCTTTGGCATGATTGTGGGTTTAAGCCTTGGAGAACCCAAATTAAACTTTATTTTTGTTATTTTTGGTTTTGGCTTGAATTTGAAGGGTTAAAGGAAACCCTAGCAGACATGGCAGCCAAGCGTGGCTGAAAAACAGAATGCATTAGGCCATTGAATGGTAATTAACATTTGATTAATGCTATTTTCGTTTTTATGCAATTAAACCACATTAAGACCACATTAAAAGGCTAATTAGAGGTAACATAAAGGGTTTTGGTGGGCTGCCATTGTGGTTGCAGAAGAGAGCACGAAATTTGAGAGTGGTGAGTATTGAGTGAAGCTTTAGGGGCTAAATTGAGAAGAACCAAGGAGGGTCTTTGGTGATCAAGGGAGAATTTTTCGAGTGTCAAAGTTTTAAGCAAAGGAAACCAGGTTAGGGGAGTTTTACACGTTAGAACTTACGTTTGGGATTGAATTGCATGACATATTCTGAATTGTATGATTGTTGTTCGTTTTTGGTTGCAATTTCGTGTTTCTGGAAAATTTCAAGAAACCGCCTGGCGGACTGTGCATAGCCGCCAGGCGGCACATGCATTTCTGGCCTTTTCTAGGTTCCTGATGAGGAACTGCCTAGCGGTAAGCTCCCAACCGCTAGGTGACACATACTAATTCCACCTAGTTTCTGGGTTTTTGATGAACTGTCTGGCGGTGATGAACACCCGCCAGGCGACGCGAGCGATTTTGGGTCAATTTTGGTATTTTCTAGGTTCTGGGTTGATTCTAATCGAGGAAGAAGATATTATTAATGGTTTGGTAGTGATTGGAGGCTAAAATTTGCTAAACTATTTATAATTAAAGTCTCGATTGGGTGGAAATGGTATGAACATTATTTTAGGGTTGATTATTTGGGATTATTCCAATACGCACTATCTTGATTGGTAATTGTTGCTGGAAATAAGTATATTGTGAATTTGATGAATGAACCGTGATTATAAACACATGGGAGCAGCCATTGGATCGTAAATACAATTAAAATCAGAAGAGTTGGGGTTGTTTGGAGTTCGCAGGTGTTGAAATTCTTGAAAATTGCCTAGAAGTATAAGCACCTCCTGGCGGCAGGGGATTGGCCGCCAGGCACCAGCGTAGTGGCAATGAAGCTGTGTGGCTGTGATGGCAGGCATAGGGGTGGGTTCTGTTATAGTTGAATTTGGAACTAGGGGATTGATTAGTGATAATCTTGGGTAAGTATGGTATAATCCTCACGTATGAATTAACCTAGTGGGTTAAACATTGAATTGGATGGTAGTAAATATTTTAGGACTGATTAAATGAAAGTTGATAGAGTGTAAATTATGGATGGGGGTAAGCTATGTGAAGGAGGTCCAGAAATGTGACTTGTTCCTTGATAGGGTTATATTTATGAGTGAAGGTTGGTAAAGATGTAAGAAGAGCGAATGGAAATTAAATACCCAGCTGATGTTTTGAATGTGAGTGGAATTGGCCAAGATGGGAGTGTGGTGTAATTTTGTTAAGATATGGATGATGTGTCATGAGTCTTAGGAACCTATGAGTGATTAATAGAGTACTAAAGGTATAAGGTTAACAGTGGTATATGGTAAAGTTAGAAATGTTGAACTAAACAAGGTGAACTATTGGTAAACCTAGGTGGGTGAACCAAATGGAAATTAAGAACATGAGAAAATGAGTTAAATCACATGGATTTAAGATTAATTAATTTGGTAAAGTTCAGTGTTGGGGTTGTGCAAAGTGAGATATGGAAATTAGTGAGGGAGAACTCCAAACCCAATAACTATTGTTGTTACTGATACAACGCCTGGCGACTTCGATTCTGCCGCCAGGCAATAGCTGCCAACAGAGAGCTATGGAATGTGTGTGTGCCTGGCGGTTAGGGTCGTCCTGCTAGGCGATATCTGCAACGAGGATGAAGCAGAGGCGCTACGCGCCTGACGGTAGACTACTGAGAAAGTAAAAGTGATACATGATCGAATGCGTGCAACTCAGAGTCGGCAGAAATCCTACGCAGATAAGAGGAGGAGGCCGCTTGAGTTTGAGGAAGGTGACCATGTGTTCCTCAGGGTTACACCTATAGTAGGTATTGGGAGAGCATTGAAGTCGAGGAAGTTCACCCTCGATTCATCGATCCGTATCAGATCACGAGGCGGATTGGACCAGTGGTGTACGAGATTGCTTTGCCACCTCACTTGACAAACCTACACAATGTCTTCCATGTATCACAGTTAAGGAAGTACATTACAGATCCTACTTACATGCTAGAGGAGGATGATGTTCAGGTGCGGGAAGACCCGACGATCGGAGTTGGACCAGTGAGAATCCTGGATTCTCAAGTCAAGCAACTCAGAGGAAAGGAGATTCGGACTGTGAAGGTTCTTTGGGACAAGGCAACTCAGGAAATGACGTGGGAGATGGAAGATGTCATGAGGAGGTCTTATCCACACCTATTCCCTGGTAAGTTCTCTTTTTCGAGGACGGAAATTTTCAAAGTGGGGGGAATGTAAGACCCATGGAAATTAATTAATTAAATAAATAAATAATTAATAAATGCGGGTAGTGGAAGCCTTAAATGAGTGTCTTATATATGTAAAAATATAATTATGTGTTTAATTCGTTAAGCTCACCTTATCTGCTTGTGTTTGGCGATGATCGTGTGCACGGTACACGTGAGCAGATGATGTTGATGCATATGGTCTTGGTAAGGCTTAGCTACGGAGCAGGAATGGCTTGGGAGTTTTATGTTTTTATTATTATTGGTTTAGAAATAATTTGTAAACATTTGCGAGATGTTTTTATATTATTTCCAGAAGTTATAATTTATGGATTTTGCTTTATTATTTGAAGTAATAAAAGTTTTAAATTTCCCGCACTTTTGGAAAATGATGTTTTATTAAATGCAGAGTAATTATTATTTTTTCTTTATTTTATTAAAATCCGTAATATCCTGACGGAATGTTATACTCACGCCTAAGTGTATTCAACCCTTATAATATGGCCATCAAGTGAGAAAGCTTGGCCGGCTACGTATGGGCTAACAAGGAAGTATTCCTCACATGTCTGAATACATCTTGACCACCCATGCCTAGATGTACTCGACCCTCACAGTATGATCCAACATCATGATAGCTTGGCCAAATACAAGGCGACCAATCAGAGTCGACATATGGAAAACATTGATCGAATTGACTTACTTAAGATCATGATTAAGGTGTGATTAAGCAGATTGATTAACTCAAGACTAATCGAGGTAATTAGCCAAATGGATCAAGCCTATCCATGTAAAAAGCCCATAAACATATTATAGATAGCACAATACACGAGGTACATTATGATATTCATTAATTACTGCATTTATTACTTGTTGATACACTTGGTTGACTTGAGTGTCGAAGGTTTTTGTGTAGGGACAACCCGTACTTAGTTGGGAGAAGAGGAGTACCCTTAGAGTGGTCAAATATTCTTGAAGTTAAAGTTTGGCCCATTTTGAATTTTTAGATATATATAAATATATATATATATATATATATATATATATTCATATAAAATCACAAATCGATCATAAGAAATATTTAACTATTATTGTATTAACATTAAAAAAAATAAGGAAACACATTTAAATGGCATGAAAAAAAAGAAAGAAATAAAGTAAAATTTGGATGAATGGAAATTGAAACGTTAAATTTTTTTGTAAAAGTTACAATAAAAATAAACTTGTTTGGTTTAAGAAAAACATAAAAACAAACTTGAAATAAGTTATGAAGAAGACGAGATTGTTGTTTGAGGGGTGGAGAACGAACAAAAAATGGAAGACGAGATTGCATGAAGATGAGTTTGCTTCGCGAGTGACAATGAAATTGATGATGGAAGACTAATATGAAAGAGGAGAGCGCGAGAGTAAGATTTATGGTGGAGTGGCTGCTTCACCGCGAGTGGAAAAAAAATTAAATATACGATGACAAGTCTTCTAAAATGAGACACAATAACTTCACTTATTATGACATGCCTACTGCACACGCCAAATTTGATAACACTGCACACGCCAAATTTGATAACACTACCGTTGATGCGATCAAATTAATATTACTTATTTATAACAACTTCAGTATTGTTTAAAGAGTAGTCAACAAAATAGAAAGGGTAAAGTAACTTAAAGTCGTCTCCCAAAGAACATGGAATTGATTTTTAACAAATTAGTTGTTATAAAAACTATACAAAATGGTTAACCAATCCATTCGCCCAATTCATGCTTTTAAAAGTAATTGAATCAATCCACAAGTTCAAGTTAAAGTAAGGAATTAAAATTCTGCAACAAATCTCGCTTAAGCTAGACTGATCTCGCTTAAGCTAAAATCTCTCGCTTAAGCTAAACTGATAGCTTTTCACTAGTTTCAACATGTAAGAACACAAAATCCCAAACAACAAAAACTAAAGAAAACACAAACCTGTTGCATAAAACGTTGGCATCATATTTTCATGCTTTAAAAGGGTAAACAAATCAATCATGGGAGCATACAAGTATTTAAACAACTCTGTCGTCAATCTCGCTCAAGCTAAGAAGCTCTCGCGTAGGCGACATGGGTCTCTCGCTCAAGCGAAAAGCTTTTGCTTAAGCGAGATTGAAAACAGAGAGGACTTCGAGTTCTCGTTCAAGCTAGCCCATCTCGCTCAAGCGAGAAGCCTTCGCTCAGGCGAGCACTCGAAACCAAAGGGGGGGCGAGTTATTGCCATTCTCGCTTAGGCGAGAGCTCCTCGCTTAGGCGAAAGCTCATTGCTTAGGCGAGAGCTTCTCGTTTGGACAAAAAATAGATCACTTAGGCAAGCATAGCAGATCTCACTTGCTCTCACGCATGCCAAGCCAAAAATCCATCCATAAACAATACACAAATTATTTTCACACCATCAAAAGCACATCAAATCATCAAGAGCACCCAACAGAACCAAAACATGCACATTATTTATAAAAGCATAAAAAAAAATCCTAGCTTCCCTTACATAGAAAGGAGCTAATATCAGGCTTCGACTCTTAACCCAACGGGACCGACAGCTCCAAGAGTAGATCTAAGAGGTGAAGACGAGCTGAGTTTAGAGCTAGCTTGACCAAGATTGGGGCTAAACCCTAGCAGAGCCTCTGTGGGGGTAAAGGAAAGTGTGAGAGTACTATTTCTGCAAGAATGACAGAAGTGAGAGGGGTTTGACTACCTTAGGGGCCTTGGACACCCTATGGGCCAGCCCTTAGGCCCATAAGATTAGGGGCATCCCTTTAAAAATTAGGATAGAATAAAATAGAGTTTTACATTCTCCCCAACAACAAAAATTTTCGGCTTCGAAAATTCACCGATGGGATAGGAAGAAAACTACGTTTTCCTCACGCCTTACGACAATCACCACCTAGAAACTTTGCCTTTGTGCTATGCGATATATGTTCAACAATGTAGGTTGGTTTAGTCACTACGCTCGAACTAACTTCCAACTTGGAACCTTAAAACTTGAATGCTCCTTCATACTTGGCCAACTAACTTGTATCTGATATACTGACCCATCCACCATATGCTCTCCACTACCTCTTGTAGGTGTTTATCAAAGTCTCAGATCACTTTAAGTCTCAAACTAAAGCATGTTCGTTACCACTCCCCGTCACCTTGTCCACTCCTTTATGCATCACTCCACTGACTTGATCACGATTGAGTTTTGGCCTACTGCCTCACCATCAACACTCTTGACCACTTTTATGCATAACGACACTCATAACATCTAGCCTCCTTGACTGACTTCAATCAATGGTAACAAGTCCACAACCAAGTCATTCCATTTCCAAATTAAACTTTCCTCTATCACAACCACCAAATTCATTTCAGCATCTCACCTTCATTTCTGATTTACTAACTCATAATCATCCTTCCTCAAAAGCCTTAGAACCATGTCTTTTCTTGACTTGAAATTTCTAGTGTGATTCATTCCAAATTTCTAGTGTGATTCATGCCTATCAATTCTAAGATACTTCTCAAACTATGATTTTTCTGAATTGCTTTTTTCCCCCAACCTTGTTGAGAGATTCATTAGTTCTAGTCAGATGACTAGACCAATGAAATCTCTTCACATCTTCTCCTCCCAACTCAGACACTTACTTCTCCACCAACTCCTTACTCGCACCTCTTTAAACCTTGATCTTGAGTTCCCTTCTTTGGCTAAGCACCTACCCTTACTTCCTTACTTTCAGGTTGGTACCCTAACTTGAAATCATAACTCAAACCATCTCCTACTTCTCTTGCCCAACTTTCTCTGAGTAACTCCATAATTCCAACTTTAAATGATCACTGAACATCCTTACTTAATACTCGTAAGAACGACACTTTCACTGTTCATGAAGAACTGGTTGTCGTAGAAATCACTAGGTCATGAGTAAGATAGTTCTTTCCATGCACCTTTGACCCTTCACAGGTATCACTTCCCACCATCTTGCCGCGCCACTCTGATCAACACACAAGTCACTCATTCGTTCACTCAAAATGATGCTCCTTTCATATCTGCCATGACAAGGAGGCAATCATCGCTGAGAAACCTTCCTCCAAAACCTCTATGGAACTTGCAAAACCCTTTGGACTCACCCCTTTATAGTCTTAACGTCCCATTTTCTCAACATCGTATCCACCCTTTTTAAACCATATGTCCTACTAGTCACTTCAACCTTTGTCAATACCCTCCTTGGACATTCTAAAGACTCTGTTTGCACTTGGAAACTCACCGTTAAGCCTTGAAATTCCTTAACTTCATCATGTTTCCACTCTTTACAACCATAGGCCCGAGAAGCCAATCTTCCATTATCCAACATTTACCCTTGAACAATCTATCCTACCACTACCTCTCCTCTAAGATTCACCCAAACTTGCAGTCATCCTTATGGTTATACTTAGTATAAGCCACTACTTCTCCAACATCTCCTCCACTTCTGTATTTACTTCAATTTCATAGTAGTAATCGTTCCATTAGGAACTATTGTCACCGGTTCTTCCTCAGACACCCACACAAAAGTTAACTCCACCACACCAAGGTCAAAACTCTAGTACTTGTTTCAGAACACGTCTATAATCCTTTTACCATTTAGATCCTCTTCGTCTATTATTCATTTTCCTTCGTCAGATGTCTTTGATTCACATGAAGCTCTGCCCCCACTATTTAGCTTGATCCATACTTCATACGCAATCACTGACTCATCTCTTTTTAATCTAAGAACATCACCTCGTTGGTTGTCCCAGCTCATCGGAGCGAGATTGAGAAAAAAATTGATTCACCCTTGAGACTATGTTCCAACCTTGCCAAGGGAAGAATTCAAATTAGGTTTGAATTTTTATACTTTGATCACCATGAGGCATCACACCCGAGCGAGTCTCCACTTGGTTGCAATTGTAGCAGAAACCATCATCTCAACTACAACCCTTCTTAAAGACAACCATGACTCCTTTATCATACTGGCGACACAAAGGAGTACATGATCCCAAGAAATCTGGCTCTTAGTCCAAGCATCTCTTTGTAAGGTGCATCTCTGGATGAGATTTATTCGTGCTAACCACTTTAGCATCAACCATCGTAGACACCCTGTCAAGCACTCAAAACTTTTCTTTCCATCCCCTCCTTCTGGTGCGTGAAACCTTCCACTTTATACCCAAGGTCAAATGTCCTGCTCATGGGGACTACTTTTCCTTGAAACATCCCACTAACAATTTGAAAAGATCCATCCTCACCTGCTGACTATTAATCTTAGTATGAATCCCTTATGTCACTTCTTCCCTAACCATAAATTCTTTTTTCCCCTACTTAGGAACGTCACCTTTCCTGATTGATCAGTAAACCCCTATCCATCTCAGCCTCTCACTAAAGGTTCGTTATCTTTTCGCACTTCACGGTCTCCTCCCTTCCTAGCTTTCTCGTTGCCAAGCAATCTCTCCACTTTCTGTAACCTAGAATTTGCCAATTGTTCCTCCTCCACCACTCCAAGAAGCGCTAGGTGTGACCATATGACTATATTCAATGACACTTCTCCTAACACTATGTCTTTGCATGACTCTGAACTTCAACATTGTCGGGATGTAGAATCAAGTTGATTTTCCTCAAACGATGTGGCCTGTAACATCCTGTCCGGATATTTCGAATTTAAATAATAAAACAAAAACATAATAATAATACTTCATTTATTATAAATCGTTTCCCTAAAACTGCGGGAATTTAAAACTTTATTACACTAATAAAACCAAGTCTAATCGAAATATTTATTAAACACAATACATTATCAACTCAGTCTCATTATAAAGCCAAGTTCTGTAATTCAAATGATTACAAGAAAATTCTTAAAACTCATAAAAATGATAAAATGTTGTCATAAAGTTTCCCAACTAGCCCATGCTCCGGCTCTACGTTGGACCAGTACCACCTACAACATCATCTGCTCCCATGTACCGCATACACGATCATCGCCAAACACACGCAGATAGGATGAGCTAAAGGAATATAAACATATGCAACAATTTATATAACAAAACACACACATTAAAGGAACTCCATCCTTTGGTCTCATCACACATAGTCACCACCATGTAATCCATGTTCTACGTCTTTGGTTGATAATCTCAAGCTATCGTTGTTGTCCAACCTACAAGCCACCACTTGTAGAACACATGCAGGAACACTCGCTATTTCGAGCCACAACTCAAAGAATGATCATATGACCCTCCATCCTGAGCCACAACTATAGGAATACTCTAACATCTGACCCTTGAGATATCGCCCAAAGTCTCGTAGACCACGCACATCCAAAGCAAGCAAAACACAATGTCTGCTTCATCAAAAATCGCTTGGCACTCCACACGAGTTGCCAAGCGCAAAGGCTTCCAGACCACTTGGCGGGGGACACGTGCCGCTAGGCGCCAAACGCCTCTAATGCTATTGTTTCTACAAGTATCACATGGCGGGACAACCCTTATCGCCAAGCGCTACACGCTTCAATTCTCTACTGGTTTTGTAGCTATCGCCTGGCGGTCAAACACCACCGCTAGGCACTATACCAATACTTGCACAATACTAGTTTTTAAGCACCCAGAACAAGTAAAATCAATCCGTTAACATTTCATATATATATATATATATATATATATATATATATATATATATATTCCCCTTTTAAATCCATGCTAACATTCAATTCTAACTTATGAATAATGCATGCTCAAACAAATATAAGCAACAACACTCTAACGATTTAAGCACATGATCCTATGCACCAATGCAATTAATATTGACACACCCTCCTTCATCAATAACAAATTCTCCACATGTGACTAACCCAAAGGAACATTCAAATTGATAGAGACTTACCACATAACCCAATCATGCTTCATTAGAAGTTACAAGGAATTACCAAGAGGTTATATATGCATTTTAATGACTCCAAAATCAGCAATATTGAGTAACATATATCTCTAGCTACTGGCCTCCAAATCCAATCTCCACCGGTCAAAGTGAAGAACCACATGTTATGGACCACCTGTCAAAATTTCACCTAAATCGGACGGTTAACGAATCGGGAAATGCAGTTTTACGAAAATTGCGCAAACCGGAAAAATGATGGCGCTTAGCGCCCAAAAATGAGGAAGATGGTGCCTGGCGGTACTAAACCACCACCCAGCGGTTCCTGTTGCGCGAAAAGTACAAAAAACAATGTGTTTCATGAATAGAACACCACGTACCTCTGGTGTGGCGCCTGGCGGCACCCAATTGGGTGCCGCCAGGTGGTTCCTATTGTTCCAAGAACCCAGAATCTTCCTCAGCACTTGCGAATCTTATCCAATCCCCTACAATTCTTCTTCCACTCGATTTACCATCCAATAGGCTACATTCATATGTTTATATTCATTATTCCTTCATAAGACTTCTTCATATACGAAATTTCACTAACCTTACCACTTAATCTAGTGCGACTAAGAAATCCCCAATTTATCAACCCAAAAATTTATATTCTTGCAATTTTTACTCAATCGAACCTTCAATTTTATATACTTCAACGAATTCAGGCTTCCAATAATTTCCAAATAGTTGGCACTATCTTTTCCCCTGAACAGAATCAACCCAAAAACCCCAAAACACTAAAATCGAGCCAAATTGACTCGCGTCGCCTGGCGGGTAATCATCACCGCCAGGCAGTTCATCAAAAACCCAGAAACTGGATTGGCACACATGTGTCGCCTGGTGGTCAGGCTCATACCGCCAGGCGGTTACTCATCTGGAACCCAGAAAACAAGCAAAATTGTATGTGCCACCTGGCGGCTCATTCAAAGCTGCCAAGCGATTTCTGGAATTTTCCAGAAATCTAGAATTCGAGATATTTGGTAACCAAAAACAATGCATACTCATTTCATACATCAATTATTAACCAATTACAAATAAGTTACGAGTTCAGCACCCCTAACCTGGATTCCTCGCTTTTAAATTGATTGCTCACGTTTTGCCTTGGTTCCACAATGATTTTCTCCCTTGCCTCCACTCAACCACACGTAGCAGCCTTCCCTTTATCTCAATTAGCACAATGTATGCTCTGTTAATGCACCCCTCACAACCCTCACAAAAACTAGTCAAGAAAACTCTCCCACTTTCCCTTAATGGTCTCTTTAAACATGGCATAATGGTGGTTAATGTTAGAAAACGGATTTCCATCATTAAGAGATGTAATTGCCTTTCAAAAGTCATTACTTCATGAGTTTTCCAGCCCCTCTTGGCTTCTAGGATTTCCTTGCCCTTTCACATTCATGCCAAAAGAAATTTTGGCAAAAAGAAAGTTTAATGTGGATTCACCAAGGTTTAAACCCATAATCATGCCAATGTCAAACCAATGCACAACCCTTTAGCTAATTCATGTTTTGTGATAATTCCTATAAAAATATGATTAAATTATCACTCATTATAATCAAGCATATTATTAAAAATAATAATAAAATAAATAGTATAGAATGGCATACATAGGACTTGAACCCAAGTCCTTTCACACAATTAAGTACTCTTAACCACTTAAGCTAATACTTTTCCACATTATAAACCTAACATTAAATACCATAAAGGCTTCCACTAACCGCATTTATTAATTAATTAATTAAATTTCACGGGTCTTACATGGCACTTGCATGCACTGATACCTTTTAGTGTTCTAAATCTTTGGATTCAACTCCTTTTAGAAAACTTATAGTATCTGTTTCCGAGAGTCTATCCTTAAAGCCCCCTCTGACCAAACGTTATTTCATGAACTCTAGCATCTTCTCCAGTATATTAACCCAAGTCTTGGCTTTCCTTGCTCAATTATATACATCCTACATCAACTTCCTATCTTTGAGGCAAAAAGTTGTCTCAGAGACCTCATCCAACACTTGTAAAGGAAAGCAAGCCAAGTTGACATTGGATTTGCATTCCCTTATTCCTATAGGTACCAGACACAGAGTACAGAGGCATAACAAAACAAAACTAGAACATACGAAGCAACACTTCATCATCTACAAACAACCAAACCTTTTCGTCTGTCACCCTTCTTTCCTAGCCAGTAGAATTAAGAAAGGAAAAACAACCTTTAATCTAGTCATGAGTGTGCACCCTCATTACTTTATCAAGACGTTCTTCCGTTCTTAAAACTTTTGGTTTAACTGACACACTTGACTAGACATGACTACTCACGCTTGTGAGGCACGACAAACCCACAACCTCAGGTCATCCTAAGGACGAACTACTCTGATACCATAAATGTAACACCCCATTTAATTAATAACGCTAATTATAGGAATGTCACGCAGAATAGTATTAGAAACAAAGTCCTGGAGTGTAGACACTACTCCTCACGATTATCCAAGAGAAAACCCGAATAAGAAAATGGCACACTACGATGCCATAACAAAGTATAAAATATAAATCATCAACATTTAGAATTTTAAGCCTAAAGACCAGCGGTACACGGGCCATAGCCCTAAAGGAATGTCCAAATAAACCTAGATCCAGTCCAAGCAGACTATGCAGCGGAACCTCCATCACCTTGGTGATTATGGGGAGTTCTCACCTCTGCTCACATCAACAAGTTGATGATCATTGCAAAAGAAAAGACCACACCACAGAATATACAACAAACAACAGAAGGGTAAGTTAGAGCCAAAATTAGTTTTATCATGCAATCATATATACTTTCACAGTCCAATATACATACATCATCCAAGCATGTTATGATCTTCCAATCAATACACTAAGACTCGACTCGACTCATCCGGATACATATAATCTGGTCGGATTCAAATCAATCTCTCACACACAAGGTTAGCCCTTAGTGAGTTTCAAGCCTCTTGCTAATCTCACCACAAGAGTCAGTTCGCTCTAAGTGAGACTAACTGACTCCTTAGAGTGTTAGGATACAACCTTACCTTGAATCCTTACCAAATTATACAAATGGGGCACCACCATGGACACCCACTAACAGGGGCCATGGAATTACGTCCCGACCTAGAGATCTCAAGGAATTATGCACTGACCCTCGACCAATCATGCTCAAACAATCGAATAATATTTATCATGCAAATAATCTCAAACCAACCTTTATAAACCATACTCATTCATATTCGAATGTAGAATCGATACCAACTCATCCTTCCCAAACCATGAATATAGAATTTCATCTCATACCAATACCATGTCACTTTAATTACCAACCATCTCATATATGCCACATGCCAAGGTCATGTTAAACTTATCAATCACAGACCATAACCCATTCTACTCATACACATTCGCCCAATTCATGCTTTTAAAAGTAAATGAATCAATCCACAACTTTAAGTTAAAGTAAGGAATTAAAATTTTGTAGCAATTCTCGCTTAAGCTAGACTGATCTCGCTTAAGCAAGAAATTCTCGCTTAAGCTAGACTGATCTCGCTTAAGCTAGACTGGTCTCGCTTAAGCTTGAAATTCTCGCTTAAGCTAAAATCTCTCGCTTAAGCTAAACTGACAGCTTTTCACTGGTTTCAATATGTAAGAACACAAAATCCCAAACAACAAAAACTAAAGAAAACACAAACCCGTTGCATAAAACATTGGCATCATATTTTCATGCTTTAAAAGGGTAAACAAATCAATCATAGGAGCATACAAGTATTTAAACAACTCTGTCATCAATCTCGCTCAAGCTAAGGAGCTCTCGCTCAGGCGACATGGGTCTCTGGCTTAGGCGACAAGGGTCTCTCGCTTAAGCGAAAAGCTTTTGCTTAAGCGAGATTGAAAATAGAGAGGACTTCGAGTTCTCGCTCAAGCTAGCCCATCTCGCTCAAGCGAGAGGCCTTCGCTCAGGCGAGCACTCGAAACCAAAGGGGGGCGAGTTACTGCCATTCTTGCTTAGGCGAGAGCTCCTCGCTTAGGCGAGAGCTTCTCGTTTGGGCAAAAAATAGCTCGCTTAGGCGAGCATAGCAGATCTCACCTGCTCTCACGCATGCCAAGCCAAAAATCCATCCATAAACAATACACAAATTATTTTCACACCATCAAAAGCACAAAAAATCATTAAGAGCAACCAACAAAACCAAAATAGGCACATTATTTATAAAAGCATAAAAAAAATCCTAGCTTCCCTTACCTGGAAAGGAGCTAATATCGGGCTTCGACTCTTAAACCAACGGGACCGGTAGCTCCAAGAGCAGATCTAAGAAGTGAAGACGAGCTGAGTTTAGAGCTAGCTTGACCAAGATTGGGACTAAACCCTAGCAGAGCCTCTATGGGGTAAAGGAAAGTGTGAGAGTACTGTTTCTGCAAGAATGACAGAAGTGAGAGGGGTTTGACTGCCTTAGGGGCCTTAGACACCCTGTGGGCCAGCCCTTAGGCCCATAAGATTAGGGGCAGCCCTTTAAAAATTAGGGCAGAATAAAAGAGGGTTTTACACATATAGATTGAAACATCTCACTAATTAGCTATGATGTAAAAACCATTACTTTTCACGTGATTCAAAGATAAAAGGCATAGAGGAATTAAAACCTCAACAATAATGAAAAGAACAAAGAAATTATTTCATGGGATGCAAAAGTAAAATAAAAATAAAAGAAAAAAGTAGAGACGGAGGATGAAATTAGGCCTCGCAAAAGGGTTCCTAAATTCTGAAGTGACGAGCTTGTCCTTTCTTCTTTCCCTTGGTTTCTTTATATAAAACTTGGATTGAGTTTTTTTGTTGCTAAAATCTCTCAAAATATCTTTTAAAATAAAGATAAAGATAAAGATAAATATTTAAAAATATTTGGAGATATATAGACTATTTGACAAATATAGTTGGTTGATAATATCAATATCTAATATAATTAAATTAATTAATTACTTAAATATATATGATAAATTATCACCAACTAATATTTGTATTAATTTTTCAAATTAACCCTTTGCAATCTGCTCAAATTATCTTCTAAATAATCCAATATCTTCAAGATATATTTGTTTGTTGTGGATCTAAAAAGATTTAAGAAGATCTTGTTATATTTAAAAAAGATTTGGTAGTTATTATCTTTTTATATTATATGATATAATTAAATAAGATAATTATTTAAAAATATAACATAAAATATCTAAAATTATATTTTTCCCAAATTATCTTTTATCATAAAGGTAAAGAAAATCGGAAGGTCCAATTTTTGTTGCCCATTTCCCTCCCGTTTGGTTTGGATTTTTGTGAACTTGATAATTTCATATTCTTGGATTTAGATCACAAAGCTTTAATCAATATATTTTCACACCTCCATGAGTTCAACTTAGCTACAGCTGCACTAACACACCTCAAAATATCCAAAGAACATTTATGCAATTAAAAAACTATTTTTAACATCCTTTTGTATCCCCTGCTTAATAAACCCAATCATAAAAAATCTCAATTAAATCAATCTTTTAAAAACAAAATTTAATTAAAAATTAAGAATTAAACGTTAAACGAGGATAAAAGTACACACTCATCAACATGTCATAATAAATTTGCACTCTTTAGTTATTATACTACTTGTTCTTTTACCTATCATAATAATTTTTTTATTATAATTACATTTATACCACCATATTTCATCAAATATGACAATTCCATTACACCTATCATATACTACAAGAAATACTAATTTTAGCAGAGGTTTTCTAGGTAGAGTTAGAATAACCTCCGATAATAAATATACATAATAGAGGTTTTTTAAACCTCCGATAAATTGCAGAGGTTTTGGTAGAAACCACAAGAAATATATGAGATTTTTTAATGGTTTATGTTCTCAGTTAAACTTATCCTTTTGTGTCAGGTAGTCTGCTACAATCATAAAACATCGATTGTTGGAAATATGATAAACTCATACATGATGTTATAGAAGCATTATTTGCTTTTCACTTGGTTTGTGCGTACCTAGTTTCCTTTTTGGTTTCCCATCACAAATATTTTTAAATTCAGGTGAAATATAAACATATAACTTAGAATCTAAAGTTTGCATATTTAAATCGAAAAGGAAGTGGTTTGAAGTTACAAAAATTATATGCAGAATTAATTCCATAGAATTTCAACTATAAATTTAAAATAAGTTGAGTGACAAGTCATTGTTGAAGAGATAGTACATTAATAGATTAAGTTACTTTCATGCGATTACACTCTAAAAATTAATATAAATGGGTGGGTTTTATTAATCTTATCTTACATGGTTTTTGTTAGTACTAATGTTATTTTCAGCTAACTATTGAGATATTTAAGCAACTAAAGATTCCATCTAATTTTTTTTTTTTTAAATCTCAAGCTAATACATATTTATGAAACTTGGGAAAATCCTAGTTGAATAATAGTTTTGTGCAGGAGTTGGTTGTTTCTGGGTAAGACCTATAGGCTTACACGAATTCCTGTTTGGGGCATGCCTAGGTTAGGAGTTGACAACCTTTTGTTGAGAGAGACGTTAACTAAGCTTGATTACAGAACATTTTTTAGAGCTCCAAGAGATAAGTGGTTACTTGATCCTGTTTCTCTTATATTTCTGCATTGGATCTCATTAATCTTCTTTGTCAAAGAACGTTCAATCTCTTAAACACTAAGTTGAGTCCATGTTGCAGCTGCCTTGGTATGAGCCCAACACCAAAAATCTGATACCAATTAATATGGAACTTATCCAGGGCGAATAGAGAGAACCCAATGGAAAAGGGAACTAAAAGTTTGGAGTAATTCCTAGTGTTTAAGGGTAAGCATTGTAGAAATTGTGAGATTAAAAATCAGGTGCTCCTTACAGAGGAGAGCGACTAGAAAAGTACAACCAGGTGTCTTTCTGATTCTTATGCTGATGATTTTATTGCATTATTGTCATGCTTCCAGATTATTTACCAACTTACATTCCGTCAATGCACCAGTTTATTGTAAGGTGTCTGTTTTATTTGGTAGGTGGTATATTTTTGTGGCATTTGTAGATGTTTCTTTATTCTTTATGATTAATTGCATGTTAAAAGTAATCTTATGCAGGTTTGCTTTGCTCCTGATAGACTTCATTGAACCAATGGTATACTACTTTCTCTATAAATATTTCTTTGGCTTGAAGTTTTGGCATAACTTCACCTTGAAATCTTCTTTTATCACAATTTCTACACTTTTTTAAATAGTAAACAGTTTTGAGTTTTATTAAGATTTTAACAACAAGAACATTGGGATTACCTGAGGTCCTTTTGTTTTCGTCAGAATAATCATCTTTACGATCCATGTTGATGTTGCTTGTTCTGCTTGTAACTAAAAGAGAATTTCTAGTCAGGTTTTTTATTTGTTTAAGGTAATGTTTAGTTTGTTTTGTTTAGGTTTCTCTTAAAAGGAAAAACTATGTCATTAACAATATCACAGAAGCTGTTAAAATTAAAAATAGCCTTTTGAATTGAATAAATAATGCATAAAATGTTGAACTTGTATAGCTTATTCTACTTATAAAAGTAGAATCCAAGAAAAAAAGTAGGTCAAACTTAATTTATTCCTGGCTCTCCTGTACGTATGAAGTTCATCTTGTAAATATTGTCATTTGTTTTGGTAAATTCTAACAAAGAATAGAAAACATAACATTTACTATTTGACTCTTGATGCAGTTACTTCAAATTGAGGTGGAGCTCGGAGATCATGCAATTTATGCTGGTGAAGATTGGAGGCAATAAGACAGGCCAAATGCCCTTTGGCCACTGCCCTTTGGCCAGCGTTAGGCGTAATTTCTCATGGATTCCCTACTTTGTGACACCCATCATCTTTTTAAACTTTCGTTCTTCAACTTCATAAGTTTATAGTTATTGTCTTTTATTTCTTCCCTGTTTTCTATCTTCCATTGTACAAACCCGATCAAATACCAGGTTGAACAAGTTTTACAAATTGTTTATGTTTGCTGCACAACAAAATTTGTATTTGTAGATACTATTATCATCCTCTTCTATTCATGCAATAAAACTTATTCAAACAATTTTCCTTCGAGTTCAACTTTCCTCCTCATTGATTGCCACTGATACCCACAAATCTTCTTGTGCCTCAACATGGCAGAAGCGGGGGTTCAAAAACTCCATTGCAGGAGTTTTTAAAAATCCCAAGTAATAGTGGGGGATTTGCAAAACTCCAGGCACTGGCGAGGGTTTTCAACACTCCTAGGTAGTAGTGGGGATTTCAGAAACCTCAAACACTATTGAGATTTTTTCAACACTCCTAGGTAGTAGTGGGGATTTCAGAAACCTCAAACACTATTGAGATTTAAAAAACTTCAGTAAGTTACGCATTAGCAAGGGTTGTTAAAAACCTTAGTAATCTGTTAGTTACGGTGACTCTTATGAGAAATAGCAAATCGCGAGAAACGCTCTTAGTGGGGTTAAAACCCCCGAAAATGTCAAATATAACCTCCACTAAAAATAATTATTTTTGTAATGATAATAAATTTATTCTCTTTATTTATGATGTCAAATTTATTTTTTTTCGTAATAACTAATATTTTTATTACGAAAATATCATCGATCAAATTAGTATAATAAATAGATTATACCTGTCATTGATTTATCTATTTTCAATGTGTGAGCAATCTATCGTTTCTTTTCGTCTAAGTACACTATTATTATTTTTTGTCTGCATCATGTTGCTATTTAAGAAGTAAACATGCAATAATGAAAGAAGAAAATAAAAATATGGGGTACTTTATATCGGAGAAGCGGTGCATGAAACTGGAGGAGACAGGGAGAATAAAAGTCTCAAAGGTTGACGCAAAGGATGACGTAACAGAAAGCATATAGTAATTGAAGTAATAAAAATAGTAACAAAGATACTATTATTATTTTCAGCAATCAAGTGAATCCAACGGTTCACAATGCAACTGATAAAAAATTTAACTAAAAATTAAACTTCCAAATAAGAAATTGTTTTATTTAGATTATTTCCAATATTTCTTTTTCCAGAATATGAGCGACCATTCAAATCAAATAAAAAAGAAATTGAGTATTTAAATATTATTATATTACTTATCATTTTATTTATACAATATAAATATAAATATAAATATATATATATATATATATGTGTGTGTGTGTGTGTAATTTAACTAATATATATTAACGTATATTTAAGATATTATAACATGATATGCTGTATAATATGCTGTTGAATGGAGAATTTTTGTAGGATAAATTTGTGAAGTATAATAAGTTGTTTTAAGACAGTTTCTAATCCTTTAATATATAAAGAAAGATTGAAAATTAATTTTTAAATAGATTAATATATTTGATGAGAGGGATGATTTTATTATCGAAAATGATGATAATTTAATTTAAAATATAAGGAAATCTTATAGGACTTATAAAAATAATGAGTTTTATAAGTTTTTTTTGGAATGTGAGATTCATGATGTGATATTTGATTACTGATGTTTGGTGTTGTATTACTATTTTCCATCAATAAATTATTTACTTACTTTCTTTTATAATAGGTAATTTTGTTTATATGTGTGCAATATCATTTTATCATGAGTTTGATATGATCTCTATATGTTTCTATGTTTTTATCTTTTAACAAAATTTTCATATAATGACAGTGATGTCTAACCCGAGCTTATTTAGAATAAGAATAACGAAAAAAACATTTTATTGATGACTTATTTTCTCAATTTTTTATTTTAATTTTTCTCCTTTTTTATACATTATATGAATTATATGTATATATTGTATATGCATAGGTCGAGAACATCTTAGTCCAATATATATGTGTAGGTTGAAGACACCACAACATGAACTAAGAAACTAGAAATTTTAATGACACTGCATTACGGATCCACCTAGGAAAAAAGATAAATCACTGAATGATTAAGGACACTAGGCCCAAAGAGCAAGTTCTATTTTGGTAGTATAAATAAACTATATTCACAAGGTAAGTCAATGATCTCATCTATTGCAATCTCGTTGTTACTACTAGTAACTAACTTCAATGTCAAAGTTTCTTTATAGGCTCCTCTACTAAGGTCATACAATCCACATCAAAAGAGAACATATCGACTAGTGTAGTAAGGAAGGCTAGTGATTTGAAGGATTAGAGGAAGAGTGGAACCTATAGCTACTTGATACACCTCAGCCCATATAGAAGATTTGAGTCTATTTGGGTACATATCATCCCAGTAGGAACATTTGACACCCATTGTGGGGCCGAGTTGAATTTGCAAGCATGGTATCTACTAGGGACATAACAAGCAATTGACGTAAATAAGCGCATGAAGGACTGTATTCCATGGTAATGATTGCCAAGCTGCAAGTAGAACTGGTAAAACTAAGGAAATGAGGTGCCGAAGACATAAAGGCAATAAGGGTGTTGAAGAGGAGATTGGGGTATGAGGAAGAAGAGGGAGGAGTCAAACCTCTGACTCACTCCGAGACGTCCGAGACGGTTAAGTAAGGAACCAACCAACATACAACTGGTACGACCAACCATCCATAATGCTCTTGGGCTCAAGGAGGCATCCTTTCATAGATGGTATTGTGGAGACACCTCTTTGCCCAGGGTGGAAGGTGCTTCACATGGATAAGTATGATGGCAATACTTACCCGGACGACCATATACATGCCTACATTCCATGTTAGCTAGTATTTAACTAAAAATGTGGTCATATGCAAAGTGTTCCCCACTTTCCTTAAAGGCATAAACCTCACATTGTTCATAAAGCTCCCTCATTTTTCCATAGATTGCTTTGATACTTTAGTCTCCCACTTTAGGACATAATTCGCCACAAGCATACCTCACCATCTCACTTCCATAACCCTAATTAACATACGCCAAGAAAAAGGAGAATCATTGAGAATGTTCATCGAACACTTCGACAAAGTAGCACTCAACATTCCCAACCTTAGCCTCAAAGTTTCTCTCCACCACATGGTGACTGTTGTATGACCTACTCCTTTCGTGGACAACATGTTTAAGAGACGAGCATTGAGGATGGATGAGATGTGATAAAGATTAGGCACATATATAAGACTAGAGGAATTGAAGGAGTTCAAAACCAATAGTCAGAGTCGAAAATATGCCTGACAAGAAACCAGACAGAGATAACATCCACTTCTATATCTTCTTTATCCAAAACACCAAGGTTCACAAGGTACACCTCCTTGAGTGCTCCCAAGTCTCGAGTGCTAGAGGAGGCTTTGCATGTTGACCTCATCACTACCCTGAGGAAGGCAAACTCACCTCCTAATGCAGGCACTACTTGGGAATGTTGATATCATTGAAACTTTGGTCATAATACTAATTAGTGCACCACACTTAAAGATAAGATTGAGGAAATTATTCAAGCTAGACACTTGCAATGTTTTATTTCCCATAAGGGGAAGACAAGTCAAATAGAGCCTAAAAGGCACGAGGATAGGAGGAGAGATTCTTACAGACGTGAGAATGATTATAGCGACCGTAATATACGAGATCAACCAACAAAAGGTGAAATCAACAACTTGATCCCAAACCCCCTTTGAGGGGCACCATTAACACCATTGCAAGAGGATTCAATGCAGGAGGGTCCTTGACAACCGCCATAAAAAAGCACCTGAGGATATATAGACTTGTACACCATGGTTGGTGAAGGCCAACACACTAGGACCGTACGCATAGGTCGAGAACATCTCGATCCAGTATATATGTGTATAGGTTGAAGACACCTCAGCATGCACTAAGAGACTATAGACATGTATGTCACTACTACAATATGAATCCACCTAAGCAAATGCACAAATCACAGAGTGATTAAGGACATGTAAGAGCATTAGAAAACCTTAAGATGAGTTAATCCTACGAACCCTAGGCCTGACAAGTAGGTCCTATCCAAGTAGTATAAATAACACTGCTCACGAGATAAGTCAATTATCTAATTTATTGCAATCCCACTGTTACTGTCAGTAACTAATTTGATCGCCAAAATGTCTTTGCAGGCTCCCTCACCTAGGTCATACCATCTTCATTGGAAGAGAACATCTCGACTTGTGTAGTAAAAAAGACTAGTGATATGAAGGATTGGAGGAAGAGTAAACTCTGGAGCTACTTGATACACCTCTTTAAATACATAACTACTCTTGTACTAATTATTTTTTAACTGATAAAAAATATAATATATTTAATATATTAATCATGCTGATATAAATATTATGATTACCTTAAAATATATTACTAAATCAAAATTAAAATTAGATATTATTAGAAGAAAGTAAAAGAGATTCGTTTGGTTTATAAGATATAAATTCTAAAAATTATCTATTGGTTATGTTACCATGTATAATAAATAAATATTATCATATTTTTTTTGTGGTTTTTCTTATAAAAGTTTAAACATCTCTTATTCTATTTTAGTTTATTTGTTGATAAAAAGAAGAAATAAAATTTTTAAAGTGTGTAATCAAATGGATTAATACTACACACACAATGTTAAAATAAACCTTTTTATATTTAATCTGAATTTATCTTTACCTGAAAATCAATTCATATGGTAGTGGGAATATCTACAGACATATCCGTTGTTTACGCAAGTGAAGAGAATGTCTAACTAAGAAACAATTGTGAAATACATTTGATGTTTGTGAAAGTTTTGATAAATATTAATGTCCGTATCTAATAGCGTGATACTGATTGGTAATGATAGAAAAAATATTCGCAATAATATGATACGCAATGGTATGATGGTGTTATTTATTTGCGAGATATGTGGTGTCGCCTAATGGTATCTTATCCCACGCATGCATTCCATATCAGATGCCATGCTTCAAACCTTTTTCGGTGCTTCAACGTGCTACCAACCTTCAATCGCCTTTGGTCGGCACCTAGTTTTTGTACTCATCTTAATCGCATTATTTTGCATAATCAATGTATTTCAAAAACAAATTTAAATGACTCATCCTCTTATTTCATTATTTATTTATTTTCTGTCTTACCTAGTGAAAACAAAAAAATTGGTATCGCTGAATATTTATTAGTAAAATTCATAATGGATATTAAATGAATATATTTTAAAATATTTGTCTTCTAAATAATGAATGAGTATTTTAATTATCTTATTTTTTTTATAAATGAGTAAAGTATTATGATATTCAATGTATTATCTGGCAATCCGTGAGTTTTATTTAATGTTTAATTATTGAAGATAACTTATTAGTGAGATAAATATAAATTATTGAAGAAATTTTCAAAATTTAATTTTATATATTTGTATTTTGTATTTAAACCTATGAAGTTGAAATTATTTTTAAAAATGTTAATTTTAAAAATTATACTTTATTACAACTTATTTAAATTTGATTTTCAGGAAGACCTACTTTATTTGAGTTAGTATTAGTATTTTTGTGTACAGTTTTATCTTAATTATACTTCAAAATTGCTTTTTATGAGTTTATACTTTAAAGACTTATTTTTAAATAATTTTAATTAAATTAAAATAATAAATAGGTTTTGTGTAACATCCCAATTTCAGCAGCTTAAAACTAATAAAAATAGGGAGTTTCATCATAGTTCCAAAACAGATAATCCAGTGTACCCAATATATTAATACAGTCTTACAAAAGGTATGACTATAAAAAT
>Ga0214543_1004508_pt1 | contig 26342 bp, 32 predicted proteins | sample CNSS2metaG_FD_160094 | JGI IMG/M metagenome (GOLD analysis project Ga0214543, IMG submission 160094) | Root nodule microbial communities from cowpea collected in UCLA plant growth center, Los Angeles, California, USA - CNSS2 | ecosystem: Host-associated > Plants > Roots > Nodule | place: USA... | reverse complement strand
CGTCGTCGCGCCGAGAAGCAGGATCTCGGGCTTGTAGGCCGCAACCAGATCCGTCAGTGCTTTGGTGAAGGGCTCGTTTCTATAATCGGTGAGCAGCGGCTCCTCGACGAGATAGACCAGGTCCGCATCATAGGCGAAGGCCTCAGCAATGGCATGCCAGGTCGAATCCCCCGGCGGCCCGAGAATAATAGCTGCGAGTTGAACGCCCAGTTGGTCGGCAAGTCTGCGGCCTTCGCCGAGAAGTTCGAACGAGACCGGGTGGACCTGGCCGCGTTCCAGCTCGATGAACACCCAGACGTGCCGGTAATCCCTGAATTGCTCAGGTAGGTCCTTCTTCATGCCGGCGCGGGCTTGGGCGGGCGGCGGGGCTTCACGTTTTCGAGTTCCCATAATCGGCTCCTATCTGCTCACGCGCTGCCAGTGGGAGGAGAGCGCGTGCTCCAGCGCCGGCTGATGGGTGAAGATGGAAGCGACCAGTTCGTCAGCTACGTCGTGCACCGCCTTCTCGACGGTGTCGATCTGCACCGCTTTTTGCTCTCGCGGGGGAGGGGCAAAGACCCGCTTAACGACCGTCGGTGAACCGCGCAGCCCACATTTTGCGATGTCTGCAATGCCGGCCTCCGCCGCATTCCACCTGACGATCTCGCTGCGTGCGGCGCGCAAGGCGTCCTCAAGTGAGCCGCGGCGAATGGCAGTCGATCCCTCCAGCATGGTGATCAGGCAAGGCAGTTCGCTCTTCAGGACGTGCGTGCCGCCTTCCGAGCGACGCTCGACCGTAATCGCGCGCGTGCTGAGATCGATGCAAGTGATCTTTGCGACATAGGTCAACTGCACGAGGTTGAGGCGCTTGGCTATTCCGGGGCCGACCTGGGCGGTGTCGCCGTCGATCGTCTGCTTGCCTGTGAAGACGATATCAGGCGGACCAAAGCGGTTGCCAATCTTTGCGATTGCCTGGGAAAGAGCAAATGACGTCGCCAGCGTGTCGGAGCCGGCAAAGTGCCGGTCGGTCAGCAGTACCGCGCGGTCTGCGCCATAAGTGAGCGCCTTGCGCAGAGATTCCTCGGCCATGGGCGGACCCATGGTGAGCACCGTGACCTCGCCGCCATGGTGGTCGCGCACTTGAAGGGCCTGTTCGAGAGCAAACAGGTCGTAAGGGTTGATGATCGTCGGCACGCCTTGGCGCATGATCGTGTTCGTCACCGGATGGACGCGTATCTGCGCCGAATCCGGGACCTGCTTGATACAGACTACGATGTGCATGAGGTCTCTTTAGCTCCGATCGCATGTGAGCATGACGGTTCGCCTTTCTTCCAAGCACCAATCATGCCAACCGGTTGTGGTCCGACAAGCCCATGAAACTCAAGGCGATCTTCGGTTCACGGCATGCCGACCGCGTGACACTGTTGTCGGCTCCAGGACATGCAATTGTCGCAACCGCGCCACACTTGTCGCTTCCCGACGGCTTTAAGGTACAAAGGTGCGGCCAGGCGCACGCCCCTAGCGCGGGATGAGGAAAAGTGTGTACGGTTTTCCGCCCGCATCCCGCGCTAACCTATTAGAATCATCACGTTTATGATTTTAGCTCGATCGGACCGAAACTCATCGTGATCTAGTCGGGTCGCGCGCCTCAAGCACCTTAAAGATCCGATGTGAAAACGGCGTGGTGGTCGCAAACTCCGCACAGGCGCGTTCGAGCGCGCCGCTCGCACCGGCGGCGGCCGCCACGGCGCCGAGATCGGAAAAGCCTGCTCGGCCAGTTTTTGTCGCATCCGCTTCATGATGGGAAGTCCATGAGGTATTTAGCACCTTCGGTTCATAGGAAACGTCGAGGCTCTCCAGGACGTCCTCGGCACCCGACGGATCCTTTACGCGGCCGAGAATGTCAGTAACATGAGCGGCAAAGGTTTCGTCATCACAAGACACTGCATGTGTCCATTTCAATCCGGTTCATATCCTGCCGCTGCGAAGTAGTTGGCGCATTCCTGCGGTTCGAACAGTCTGACGAGGTCACCGACGGTGCCAGAGGGCATCCACCGGTCGCTCTGGCCTGGCTCGCAACAGCGCCTTGAGTTTGGACCGGGTTTGTGGGTTGATGGAATATCACTTCCTGCTCCTGATTAAACAGCCCGCCATGATCGGATACGCCGCTCAAGCGTGCGGCGAATACCGACCGTCTCAGGGCGCGCCCGCAGCAGCTTCGCCGACGCTGGTCCGATGAGTTCAAAGCACGGGCGGTGGCTGAGGGATTGAAGCCGGCACGAGCCTCTGGGCGATCGGATTGAACGAGATACTCAACAAGACAGATGCCATGATGCGGATGCCTGGCCCAGCTGGCCGAGTCGGCTTCTACGAGGCGGTTCAGGTAAAGTCCTTTGATAGTGTGTTGACGCGCACGCTGGTTGGCAATCAGCTCCTGAGCATCTCAACCCAACTTGGCAATCAAATCCGCAGCCTGATGGAGACATTCGGCCTTATCCACCCCAAAGGAACGGGTCGGGTGGTTGCGAGTTTCTGACGGAGATCCCAGGCATCGGCGCCGTTACGGCATTGTCCTAAATCGCAGCGGTTAAAGTAACTTCCGACGTGGCGCTCGGTTAGCGCCCGGGACTAACAACGAGGCCCATTTCTTGCATAAGAGGTGAAACCCATCTGCGGGAGCTGCTTTATGAAGCGGCGACGGTGCTTCTCACGAGCGCCAGTGCCAGAACCGAATTCTGCTGGACACGGGAGAGCTTGCCTGTCGCTGCGTAATCAGCGACCAGGGCAGCGAGACCAGAGCAGACAAGAGAATTCCGCCGCCGGTGGATAAGATGTCCTTCGCAGGACGACCGATGGGGTAAGCTCGCGTGGTTGTCTGTTGCGGTCGCTCATCGTGATCAGGTCGCCGATTGGATTGTTCCGCCCCATTCTTCTGGTCCACAATGGGAGGGAGCCCGAGAGAAGCGCGATACTGCGAAGACATCATTCACCATAAGTACGAATAGTCAGAAGGTGCTTGACCTCACCACGTCGAATAGAGAAGACTCGGCAAACGCCACTGGACGCGGCGGTCCGCTTTTGGCTACCAGGCTTGCATTGTTCGGCATACTACATTGTTGGAATGCTGACATAGCTGGTTCGATCCATACCCCTGAATTTAAGGCGTTTTTTATTAGGCACGGACGTTGCTCTCGAGACGCGTCACCAGCGAAAATTGTGCGGAGGATGTGGAAATGTCAGAACCATGCTTCATGCCGGGTCCGGGCCGGCCGCCCTACCGCAGAACCTTCCGGATGGTAGCGGACGCGGGGACGGTGTGGCTAGTGGACGAGACCTTCGGGGCCCTGCCGCGCGGTCCGGACCTGCCGGAGCGCGTGAGGCCGCAGGAGCCGGAGTGGACCGTCGTGCTCACCGATCCGCGCGTGACCGTTCGGGCGTATCTGCTGCCTCGCGAAAACTTCTCATCGTCACCAGATGTTCGATCCCAGGCTCAATGCGGAGTCAAAGGAGCAGCGGGCAGGCGCGCATCGCGGCCTCTCGCCGTTCGACGGCAGGAATGACTGAAGTGTCCCGGCACTACAGGCGCGATGCTCTCTAGCACGACCGCTCCTGCGACGCAGGACATCTGCTGCCAACGACACTGCGTGACCCCGCAGCAGTGGTCTTCGAGTAACTCACGGAAACACATCGACACCAACCCGCTAAGCTTCCCAGTTGAGGCGTAATCCGAAAGCGCTTAGGGTTGGCCTTCGCCGACACCCAGATGACTCAATTGAGTTTCTGACTTTCAGTTGAGCTCTGCTAAAGGAATGTCCGGGACGTGGAACTCATATCATATCTCCCGAAGAGCCATAAGATAGCCGGATTGAGGAGACGAATATGCTGAGTATTAACTCTGAAACAACAAGACGTAAGCCAAACTCGGTGGATGCCCATGTTGGCCGGCGAATTCGCCAGAGGCGTTTATGGCAGAACATGTCGCAAGCCACTCTTGCCGAAGCTATCGGGGTGACGTTTCAACAGGTCCAAAAATATGAAAAGGGTGTGAACCGCGTCGGTGCGGGCCGGCTTCAGCAGATTTCGAAGGCTTTGAAAGTGCAGCCTTGCTACTTCTTTGAGGATACGCCTGACAAAAACCAGTCGGACGGGCAGTCCGCTGCAAATCAGACTGAGATCCCACCCGAAGTGGTTGAATTCGCTGCAAGCGAGGAAGGGATCGAGCTTATTAGAGCCTTTTCTCGCGTGGGCGACAATGATGTACGCCGCCGAATCGTAATGCTGCTCAAGTCTCTGAGCGCACACGAGTGGTGACTGGCCCGCTTCTGTGTGGAGGCAGAGTGCTCTCTAACGTCAGACGGCCACCACAACAGTGCGCCAACCCACACATGGCTTGGTGCATCCACAGCGCCGATGGTTGCCATGCGAACAAGCGATTTCTCGAATCTGGCCGAACGCTGCATAATGCTGCCAGTACCTTCGTCCGCATCGATGTGCTCGCTGTTTCGTTCATCCCGGTTGATGAGGCGGCTTAGACGAAGACATGAGGAGCCGGCCATAACTGCAAACGCACGCTGTGCAGCTATATTGAGGATGCTTTCTAAAGAAGGAGTGATAGGAATGCCGGACCACCCTTACATACACACCGGCACAATTATCAGCGATGGCGCAGACCAACCAGTGGACGCGGACGGCCTAAAATGTGCTTTGCGCAGGATGAGCGGTGGCGTCATTGTCATCACGGCAGGGAAGGGCGAAGACCGTACCGGAGCGACTGTTACTTCCGCGACGGCCCTGTCGATCGAGCCCCCTGCATGGTCGTTTCCCTCAACCGTTCCTCCTCCACATGTGCTGCGGTTGCGCGATTCGGCCATTTTTGCGTGAACGTCCTGGGCCACACCACCAGATACTTGCGAATTAATTCTCCACTCAAGGCGGGCTGAGCGGCGCGGAACGTTACCGCGAGGCCGGGTGGACTCAACTCATCAGCGGCGCGCCCGTCCTTCGAGATGCTGCGGCGGCCATCGATTGCGTGTTTGAGGAGGCCATAGAACGGCACAGCCATGTGATTGTGCTCGGCCGTGTTGTCGGCATTTGCACCGGTAACGGTGGTTCATTGGTCTATCATGACGGCCGGTACTTTGCATTGCCGAGTGGTGCTATAGGCAAATAGCTCTGGGGTCACCACACCGAAACTGAACAGCCATTGAACGATTGCGCCGCGCCTGTCTATGATCTCAATCAATTCATCTGTAGTTCGTTCGTGCTAGTTTGCACGCAGCTTTAGCCGCCGACCACGATCGGGCTTGGAAGAGAGCGATGTTTGCTACACCGTTTTCACCGGCGAGAGCGGCAACAAGAGTCAAGCCGACCCGGATCTCCTATTCTGAGAACTCAGAACGGGAGATCGAAACCTTTTCATTTGTAGCCTGCCGCGGAACGAGCGAGCGCTGACCTGAAGTTATCCGGGTCCGCTGCGTGAGCCCCGAATACGACCGGACCTGATATCAACCGACGTCAGAAGCCATGGATGTTGGAGGAGAGAAATGCGCACATTGCTTACTCCCTGGCGCGGTGTCGCTGCGGGCTTTCTGTTGAACGGGATCCTCTTGGGGACCTGGGCTTCTCGCGTTCCCGCCATTATGGCTCACTTTCACGTTGACAAAGCGAACTTCGGGGTTTTGCTGCTACTCCTAGGGTTGGGCGCATTGATTTCGTTCCCTGTTGCCGGAAGGTTGTCCGATAGCTTGGGTGCAGTGCGGGTCGCCCGAACGATCGCTATCCCGTTCCTAGTTTCGATTGCCGCTCTAGGGTTTGCGTCGACAATACCGCTGCTGGCGATCGCCCTTTTTTTCTTCGGCATGTGTCATGGCTCCATTGACGTAGCGATGAACAGTTGGGCGAGCGAAGTAGAAAAACACATGAAGCGGTCAGTGATGTCGTCGTTTCACGCCATGTGGAGTGTGGGGGCTGTTCTGGGCGCAGCGGGCGGTTATGTTGCCACGGTCCTTCAGATCCCAGTATACGTCCATTTTATTGTTACGGCCGTGATGACCGGCGGGATGCTCGGACCCTTCCTTCTGCTCGATTGGCAATCAACTATCCGGGCAGTAAGTGGTTCAGTGGGATTGTCGTTACCTACCAGCGGTCTTTTTCTTGTGGGCCTCATTGCTCTCGCATCTGGATTAGGAGAGGGTACAGCTCTCGACTGGAGTGCGCTATATTTGCGTGATATAATCGGGACCGAAGAATCAGATGCCGCCTTGGGGTACACGGGTTTTTCTGTAGCCATGGTGGTGATGAGGCTCAAGGCGGATTCTCTTGTCACGCGATGGGGATCCGCCACTGTCACACGCATAAGCGGATTCTCGGCTGTCTTTGGCATTTTTCTGATCGTTGTCGGTGAAACCTTGCCGTTAGTCGTGGCGGGCTTTGTGCTGATGGGGGTCGGCTATGCGGCCGTCCTACCGTTAGCTTTCAGTCGGGCAGCAGCCGATCTTGTAGTGCCGGCGGGGAAAGGCATCGCGTCCGTCGCAACCTTCGCGTATGGCGCGATGACGTTAGGCCCCTTTGCAATTGGACTTCTCGCCGAGGCAACCACAATGCGTGTCTGCTTTTTTTTCGTCGGACTGTTCGCAGCGCTCGTGGCAGTATTGGCTCCAGTGCTCAAGCAATAAGTGAAATCCTCGCCTGCTCCATGACATCGTGATAGATCTCCGCATTTTGCCTTCGCCCGCTTCTGCAAGTGGCTTTAATCAAGGACTGCGGGCTCCGCAGGCGAAAAGGTTGGGCTGGACTGGGATCAGGAAACACCCAACGTGTTGCATTAACGAACCTGAGTACAGCTTACCTCCGGCCATGAGCGACGGGATGTTACTTGACGCGAAGGCCTTGATATACTTTCCGCGTGGCACGACGAAGCTTGGAGCATGGGCAAACCTCTATGCCGAAGCTGGCGTTGCAATCACCGCGCCACGGGATACCCTGCCGGGTCGGAAGGCAGCGTCGATCTCTCAACGACGTCCGCTTTGCTCAACCAGCTGAAGCGTCTCGCACACGCGCCCCCAGGCCGGGGGACCATTAAAACAACTCTGATCTCTGCGTCGTGGAGCTCAGCGGAATTCAAAAGCTGAGACCCGATTCAATTCGTCCCCGTCGATTTCTTGATATGGACCCGGCACGTCTCTGCGGCGCATTAGGTACTACCATGAGATCGCTTCTCCCGGCGTGCACCACATAGTCAGCTAGATCGTGCGGATCAGCACTCCCTTGCCAGCGTGCGTTAAGGCCGTAGGTCCTCAATCCAGGGCTCAGGCCGCGCGCGCCCAAGAGGAGAGCCATGGCAGGATTCGAGCCCAAGACATGAGCAATCTTAGGCGCTAATCGACATTCTTATATACATAGCATCAATAGCTGCGATGCAAACAAATGATTTTACTGAATAGATATAGGGGTAATAGAAGAAAGTCCATTAAGTCGGAGCCAGTGAATGGGCGGCACTGTTAATCCCACTCGCGTTGACTGTCGGATAAAGCGGCTATCCTCTGCGACTGAAAGGGAGAAAACTATGTCTGATGCAAAACTGCAAAGCGTACTTTCTTCTCTTTCGAAAGTGCACAGGCAGCTGGACTCTCTTCCATCCAGTCCGGCACCAGGTGCCAGGTATGTCGAGCTCAATACAAACGAGAATCCATTCGCATTGCCGGCCGCGGTAATGGAGAGCGCTGTTGCTGCTCTCAAGCGGCAGTATCTGTATCCAGAGGATGACAACATCACCCTGAGGGAAGCCGCCGCTGCGCCCTATGATCTTTCCAAGGATCAGGTGATCGCCGGTAACGGATCGTCCGAACTCCTTTCGCTCATATACAAAGCATTCCTTGACCCGGGTGACACTGTCGCGATGTTGTCCCCTGGCTTTGCATTCAATCACAAGCTCGCGCTGTTGCAGGGTGCTCGATTGCTTGAAATCAAATGGGGCGAAACGTGCTTGTTGCCGATACACAAATTGCTTTTCGGTCCTGCAAAGGAGGCCAAGTTCATTCTGCTGGCCAATCCGAACAACCCGACCGGAACCTTTGTCCCAATTGCAGATATTGAAAGCCTGGTCGCACAATCTGACCGCTTGATCGTGCTAGATGAAGCCTATGTGGACTTTGCGCCTGACAGCGCTCTGCGTCTCATTGACCGCTATTCGAACCTCCTGATCTTAAGGACGTTTTCGAAGAGCTATGCAGCGGCCGGCATTCGCATTGGCTTCGGCCTCGGTCATCCTGAGGTTATAGGCAGGCTGCGCAATATCCAGAACATGTTCAACATGAATGTGATCGGCCATGCGGTTGGTGTCAGTATCCTTGCCCACCGCGCCGCCTATGATGAGAACCACAGCCATATCAAATATGAGAGAGAGCGGGTGAGCGTCGCGCTGTCGCAACTTGGGTTCTCTGTAACGCCTTCCCATGCGAACTTCTTGCTGGCGCGGGCGCCAGCAGGACGGGACGGCGTTTGGTGGCACGCCTGCTTGAAACAGAAAAAGATACTCGTGGCCGTCCTTCCTGATAAAGGTCTGGAAGATTGCATTCGCGTCAGCATCGGGACAAAACCACAAATGGATGCGCTTCTTGCAGCTGTCGAGTGCATTTTGGGAGTTCAGACGTTTCAATGATCGGACGTATAGCAGCCTTAGGCTCTGCTCTTTTGCGCGTGAGAAAGGACAGTGGCAACAAGAAAGAGAGCAACAACGGGAAGACTGATCTCCCCCACAGCGTTGACGATGCCACGCCCGCGGGGGAAGCTAAGTTCATAGTCTGTCGCCTGCACGTTTCTACGTCGGGGCGTCCTCCATTCAAACTGCATCTGGGCAAGGCTGCTGGGGCGGGAAAATTTCGTCTGCAGGTGCACAGGAACTGTTGAGCAATAGCCGAGCGTGCAAGGACGTGGCCGTTTCGGCGGCTTCAACGATCCGGCTTCCGCCGGCCTGAAACAAAGGCAGACTCGCCGTGAGTAGCGATGTGCGGCGAAGAAAGGCCCCCCGTCTTACTTCGCTTGAATCGAGGTCCGGGGGGCATCCCGGGATAAAGTCGGAGACGATTTAATGAGAAAAGCCCTTCCTTCGAAGCTAGCTTTCGGCATATTCGACCATTTGGACGAGGACGGTGGTGACATTGCACGACAATACGCAGACCGCCTCAGGCTAGCGGAAGCGTGTGATCGGCTCGGTTTTTACGCTTACCACCTGGCGGAGCACCATTGTTCGCCGCATGGGAGAAGTCCGTCGCCGAATCTGTTCCTATCGAGCGTCGCGCAACGCACCCGTCGACTTCGTCTTGGCCCCCTGACCATGCTGCTTAGCCTTTGTCATCCGCTGCGTGCGTTTGAGGAGATCTGCATGCTTGACCATTTGAGCGGCGGTAGGGCCGAGCTAGGCATAGGGCGCGGCTCTCTTCCGATCGAGCTAGGTTACTTCGGGATCGATGCGGACGCGGTGCCTGGGCGTTATATCGAAGCCAGCGAAATTCTAATGGAGGCGATGAGGGGCGGCACTCTTTCCTACCGCGGCGACCACTTTGAGCTAAACAATGTCCCCTTGACCCTGCGGCCTCATCAACGTCCGCACCCGCCGACTTGGATCGCCACCAACCGACCGGAGTCTGCACGCTGGGCCGCTGCAAACGACGCGAATATCGCGTCTGTAGGTCCGGCCTCCTTCGTTCGCAAGATTACTGACGCCTTCCGCTCCGAGGAAGGACACAACTCTGACACGAACAACCAAGCGTCCTTTCTCGGGTTGCTTCGAATGATTGTGGTCGGGCAGTCTGCAGACCATGCCTATGCGCTTGCGGCTCCTGCATTCGAACGATGGCTTAAAAGTTTCAAATTCCTGTACGACCTCCATGCGATTCCAGTTCCACCAAATCTGCCCCTGACCTTCGATGCAGCAATCGGAAGTGAATTGTGCCTGATAGGAACGGCGCCTGTTGTGCGACGGGCTCTGCTTGATCAGCTGGAAGAGGCGGGTGCCAACTATCTCCTTTGTCAGGTCGCTTTTGGAGATTTGCCTTTGGATGCTTCGCTGTACACAGCAATGACCATTCAAACGGAATTGTTGGATCGCGTTGGCTAACTGCCATGGTGCCTGACGAAGCCAGGCGTATGTAAACGCGACGTGTTTCTGTCGTATCGGGCGCACCTCCATTTTGCCTAAGACACCAAAAAGCTGGTCATGGCAAGTACATTCTGCCAGAAGGCATTTTTGTTGGTCTTGAGAATGATCATATGTCTTGCTTCAGTTGGTTGGTGTTGCCTCCTTATCGAGGCGCTGCCAAGTTTCCATAGCCGCTTATCTGTGGCGTAAGGCTAGTCAAGGAGCGTATGCAGTACCTTCTGCGAAGGTGTTATTTAATATATCTGCACCATTCGTATCCGTTGGCATAGTAGCCGCCACACGGAGAATATAACCGGGTTACTAGGAAGAGGTAATATGGCTGAAATCGACGCAATATTGATCACAGACGTCAACGGAATAGGGACGACCGCGGATGATCAACTAGCGTTTGTCAGTTTGGTTGCTGATAAAGGGGAAACAACCACAGTGGCATTCGGTCCAGAAATTGGCAGCAGAATAGCTACCTCGTTCATGGCCGCATGCGGCCAGCTCCAACATCAAATCGCTACGAGAACGGGGATGGAGGAAAGGAAGTTCAAGCCCTTTGCTGCAGCCGGCTTCAGCGTCAGAGCTGGTCTGGCCGCCGATGGCTCCAATTCGGGAATGTTATCGATTTCAACCGTAGCGGGCGCCGAGGTTCATTTTATAGCAACGGAACGTTCTCTTCGAGAACTCGAGGAGCAATTAACGTTGTTGCTCGAACAATTGCGGTTACGCCCGCGACCGAATTAATGCAAGTGTAGCGGTATCAAACACTCTCATGACCATCATGGCTAGCAAGGCCTGGCAGGTATGGATATCGCTCATTTCGGCAATATTCACCCGGGCAATTCGAACGGCAATCGTTTGGGACGAGCGCGCTGGCTGGTCGTCCATGTCGAGTTCAGATTTTCCGTAACGGCGAATATGCCCGGTGTAGGGACTGGGAGCGGCGGCAAGCTTCGGCGTGACCTGAAGCCCGTGTGACCACCTGCCGATAGGCATGGCTGCTTGCTACCGTAGTAGGCAACTTCGCTCGGAATCTGATCGAGCGGGAAGTCTCCTGCGCCGCTGTCAATCGCGCCCATACTGATCCTCAATCAACAGCGCGTCGCCCTGCAACGGCCGCGCCTTTGCCACCAGCGCATTGATGGATCGAGTTGGCTGAGTGCCATGGTGCCTGACGACGTCAGGCGTGTGTAAAAGCGACGTCTTCGCTGCTACAGCGCCGCGCGTCTCATCAGACGCGCAAAGGACGCTATAGCCCTTTGAGTGGCTGCATGTTTTTGTCCTTAAACCGGCTACGGTTTAAGGAAACATGCAATAGTGTGCGGCAGCCGTCAGCTATTGAATGGAGTCTACAACTTGGTGCCCGTCCATCATCACCTCAGGCAGACAAGCGGGCGTCCTTCAAGCAGTCGGCTACTAAGGTTACGCTGCGGCCAGACTGTCTTGCTGACCTATCCCCTTCAGCCTAGCCAGAAGCCTCGCGGTGCGGCTACGGCTGCACGTCGGGTCGTCGACATCGGGCGACGCTGGCTGAAGTTACTTGGCTCGTGGCGTGAGCCCACTGCCATAATTGTCGTACCAGGCGCAACTCCACCGCTACCTTGCCTGGATGCGCCACGAACGCACTTGTTGTTTGTTAGTGGCGGATCGATCTCCCCGTCGTCCACCGGTCGCCGGCCGGCAACTGCTCATCGTCTTTCCCTCCCGCACCCCGCAGCCGACTGTGCCGATAGGCTGCACCAGCGTGCGACCACTCTTCCATATCCTCGATGGCCCCCATCCAAATAAGCGATTTTACATATCTCCTGAGATTTCCCATTAGAAAAGCATGAGTGTCGGGTTAAATTCAATTGGGTCATGGATAGCAGTAGACGCGGAGCCTGCTCCTCACACGGCTGCCGCATCAAGTAGTACAGGCCCTCGGCAAACTGCGCTGATCCGAAGCCGCACTCTGTCAATGAATCCTTCCCGTGGCACCCGCCTCCTGTTTGAAACCGCTGAGCCCCGGTTCGCGAGGAGGGGCCGTGTCACCGTATAGTCGCTCTAAGGAGAAACACCTATGAAGCATATCGTTGCAACCTTATTCGGGATACTGTTTGCTACAGCTGCCAATGCTGACGGCGATAGTCATGTGCTGGCGAGCTTTCACGAGGTTGAACTCGCGCTGACTACTGGCAATCCGGTGAATGTGAGGGTCGACTTAGGTTTGTGCACTCCGGCGACCGGCGATACACCGCCGACGAAGACGCGTGGAGGCATTAGCATAGATGGTTATAGAATCACATCCGACGGCACCCTCGCGTTTGCAGATCAGCATTTTACCATTGATCGTGACGGTAAGCCGATTCTCCAATTTCTTCGTTACCGGATCCGGCCGGACGGTGGCGCCGAATTCACCATGGCCGTATTCAATGTGCCTAGCTATGAGCGAAAAGGTACCAGCTTGGCCTACAAGTGCTCGATTGGTCGCGGATTGAGCTTCTTCTCTCCACGGTGATCGGCAAGTTGAAGCGCGATAGTGAATGGTTCGGGTGGTCGTCGGCTTGGACGGGCGGCTGAAGGTTCCCCGTGCCACTCGCCCGCGCCATTGCAAGTATCGGCGACCACGGGCTGATACCCTTAATGTACGCAAACATCAAGGAGCTTCGGTTTGATGCGGCTGATGGAGTTTGGAGAGCCGCCATTGCACTCGATCCGGAGAGGAAAGCCGTCATCCTTGTCGCCGGAGACAAGTCGGGGAAAAATGAAAAGAAGTTTTATAAAAAACTGATCAACACTGCCGATAAGCGTTACAAGGCACATTTGGCAGAGAGTTGGAGAAGAAGGAGAAAAAGTGATGGCTAAATCAGCAGAAGACATTTTTGCCGAAACGATGACTCCCGAGATGATCGAGGCGTCCGACCTAAGGGCTAAGGAATTGCTCGAGGAATATGACACGCTTCAAAAGCTGCGGAAAGCGCTCGACCTGACGCAGGAGCATGTCGGAAGGAAGATGGGCAAAAAGCAGGTTTCGGTCGCACAGATTGAAAAGCGCTCTGATTTTCTTCTTTCAACGCTCCGGGACTACGTGGAGGCTCTTGGCGGAGAGCTGGAGCTGGTCGTTAAGTTCAAGGACCATGATCCTGTTCGATTGACGGGTATCGGCGAGAAGATTTTTTCGGAAGTTCCACGAAGGCCGAGCGACTCCCGCGGTACTGCAGCTTAGCACATTGGGAGAATGGCAGCAAAAAGCGATTCCCCGTTTTGACACGCCCCCGCAACGGTGTTGTAGACATTTCAAACTGCTCAAGAGCGAAGCCGGCTCAAACCGCGATGTCTCCTCATGGACGCAGGAGGGCCGACGACCGGCTGCAATTATCCGAAATTGCACCCACTTCAACCGGGTAGCCGCTTTTGGTGGTCTTTGCTGTTGTCTAATGCCGGACAAGTCTCCACGTCGCTCACGAAACCTACGCCGGCCTGTTGCTTTGCGGAAGTAGGATACCGTCCATTCTTTACATGTCGCGTGGCACGGCACCGCTTACCCGGTTTAAACCGCCTTTTTTAGACCCATCACCGTTCCCCTTCATCCTTCATCGTCCGGGCTTCCCAGTGGGAAATTCAAAGCCTCTCGCGTTGAGACCATGACCGCTTTAACGGAGGTCAGGCTGGGACGCAGGTCTTCGGAATCGGACATACAGAGGCGCACTGCTGCATCTCAAAAAATCCTTGCATTCAGTGCACTTGTCAACCGTAGGAGGCAACTTCGCCCGGAATTTGATCGAGCGGCAAGCCCTGACCACGGGTTTGCGCCGTGCAGGCCGAGGGAATCGGCGCGGCACCATCGGCAAGACGCATTCCCTTGGGATCACATATCCGCGCCGACTCCGGTACCTGCTTGGTAGCGACTATGATGTCCATCATGGTCTCTCTAGGCTTTCAATCGCAAAATATAGGGCTGGTCTTTCGACGCTTCCATGCACCAACGTGCCAACCACATGGGGTTTAATAACAACCTGCTAGCTATTTTATTCCAGCGCGTTCCGGAGCCCCAACCACTTTGTCGGGTTGAGGAGATCGCTATGCCGCAGCCGTGCCGCAGTCACTGATTTTTGGGTGGCTGCAAGATTTCGTCCAATGGTACGAATATTTGGACTGGCGCAGCAGCCTTCGCCGGGTCGCGGTCCTCAAGCACCTTGAAGACACGATGTTTAAGCGGCGACGAAGTTGCAAAGTCCCCATAAGCGCGCTCAAGCGCGGCGCGCGCAAGGGTGGCGGTGTTTCCGGTACGGCGATCGGAAAAGTCCTCCGAGGCCAGATACTGACCCATGCGCTTCATTATGTGGAGCCGTGAGGTATTTAGCACCTTCGGGTCATAGGTGACGCCGAGGACCTCGAAGAATTCCTCGGCAGCCGACAAATCCTTTAGCCGAGCGAGAATGTCAGTGCCATGAGCGGCAAAGGTTGCATCATCACAAGACATTGCATTTCTCCTACTGATCGCGGAGTAGCTGCTTTCGTTCCAACACATGATCGCGGCCAATCAGACTATGATGACTCTGCGAAGAGCTGTGATCGAGATGCCAGCAGTGAACGGTATTCGGACGTTGCAAAGAGCTGAGGATATATGTGCCGGGCATGGCGGCTACCCGATAAATACTGGACAAGAGTCACGCAGCGTTTTCACGATTGTGGGTATCACCTGCAGCACCCGATCTATTTCCTCTTCACAGTTATAGCCTGACAAGGAGAAGCGAACTGCGCCGATCGCCTGGATGTGGGGAGTGCCCATGGCTTTTAAAACATGGCTCGTCGATAAAGAATGTGAGGTACAGGCGGAGCCAGATGAGCAGGCGATGCCTTGGCGATTGAGCAGAAACTGCATGGCGTCTCCGTCGACGCGTTCAAAGGCGATGCTTGTTGTGTTGGGCAACCGCGTCACCGGATCGCCCATGACGAAGACCTTGGGGACGCGCTCGAGAAGTCCTTTCTCCAATCGATCGCGGAGTGATCTTATTATCGCATTTTCCTTGTCCATGCACTCCAACGCGAGTTCCGCCGCCTTGCCCAAGCCTACTATTCCTGGCGTGTTCTCCGTGCCCGCGCGCCGGTCGCGCTCCTGGTGCCCTCCCTTGATGAGGGCGTGAAAGGGTACCCCCCGCTTTATGTAGAGTGCCCCGACGCCCTTCGGGCCATGGAACTTGTGCGCGGAAAGCGACAACATGTCGATTGCGGTTGATTTCAATTCAATCGGGAGCTTGCCGACTGCCTGCACTGCATCGGTGTGGAAAATAGCGCCGACTTTTTTTGCCATCTCAGCAAGCTTGACTACAGGAAAGATCGTCCCCGTCTCGTTGTTCGCCCACATGATCGAAACGATTGCTACACGGTGGGTAAGGGCGTCGTGATAAGCCTCAAGATCAAGTCGACCCTGGTGATCCACCGGGATCCTGTGCACCTTGGCACCGCGTGTCTTCTCTAGATGAGCGCAGAGCGTCAGCACCGCCGGATGTTCGACCGCCGAAGTTACGATCTCAGTGCGCTCAGGCATAGCCTCGAGCCCCGAAAGGATCGCCGCATTGTTGCTTTCGGTCCCGCCCGAAGTAAAAGTGATCTCTGGATCGAACTCTGCACCGACCAGCGCTTGCAACTGCCTGCGCGCCGCGTTAATCGCTGCCCCGGCAGTAGCACCAGCGTTATGCATCGAGGAAGCATTGCCAAACTCATCTGTGAAGAATGGCAACATCGCCTCGAGAACTTCGGCATCGACGCGTGTCGATGCGTTGTTGTCGAGATAGATAGGCCTCAAAATAATTCTCCAGCTACCGAAACGACGAAAGACTCATAAATGGCGACTGCGGCATTGAAGAAGTGCTTCTTGATCGCCTCTCCATGACCCAGCACTACAGTTCTCCTGTGCGTGGCGACGTGGCGACCAACCAAATGGTTGCCGCGGGCAAATCTCTCCTGCGCGTTGGAAATGTCGAAGACAAACCGGGTGAATCCAGCCCCCGGGGGGAAGTCTAGGGCCAACCTGACCACATGGCCCGAGTCGACTAATATCTTGAACCCTTCTCAATAACAGTATCGCCCTCGCGCGGCTCGATCTCTAATCCAAGATGGTGCATGCGCAGCCGTCCGCTTGATACGCGCAGGCCATCGGTCGGTTCAGAAACATGGGAAAGAGCGAGCTTCACGACACTGTTCTTTCGTTGAGGGCTGTCATGGATAGTTTCTCCTGGTTCGAAAACGCGTTTGAAATCGGTCAAGCACAAAACGTACCAATGGGAAAAACGGTTCTGAAACAACACCGAACCTCAAAATTGATATGACATTTGTCCCGCCCTGTCGGAGATCGGACATTGTCGAATGGGATAGCCCACACCAAAGAGCGCCGTTTCCCTCATGGGATGGCATGAATCTGAATCGGTGCTTCAAACAGGATGTTTGGAAGATCGGGCGGTTCTCTTCCGTGATGATTTCGAGGGCGCATACGGAGGATGCCAGTCAGATCGGTGCGATTTATATTCCACAAGTTCCGCATTCCGGATTGAGACGACGGTCGGGCGTAAACTGAAGGCACCCGGCTTAGCCAGAGCTCCCACAAGTGCACGTACACCGAACTCTGGGGCACCAATGACTGGCAGCGCTCTTCGACCACCACACGTCGGGAAAGCCGAGCCCGTATTTTGGAAGCTCTTGCGGCCGGGCCAGCTTGTCCCAATAGGCGATCTGGGCGATCAGCTTGTAAAAGAGCGGAATGACGTAATTGTGGGCGAGCAGCACGCGGTCGAGCGCCTTGGTGGCGGCAACCAGTGTTTCGCGATCCTTCGCGAAGATCACGCGCTGAATCAAGGCGTCGACACCCCGGTCGGCGATGCCGGCATAATTCCGCGAGCCCTCGCGCGTGGCGGCTGCCGAGCCCCAGTAATCCGCCTGCTCGTTTCCAGGGGTCAAGGTCTGGCCCCAGACTTCCCAGGTCATGTCGTAGTCGAAGGCGTTGTTGCGTTTGGTGTATTGCAACGGATCTACGATGGTTACGCGCGCCTCGATGCCAATACTTTGCAGGTTTCGGACATAGGGCAGTACCACGGTCTTCTCAGCGCGATTGTTCAACATGATCTCGAAGGTGAATGGCGTGCCGGTTGTCGTATCGATCATCCGGTTACCTTTAAGCTCGAACCCAGCCTGCTTCAGTAGCGCCGTCGCCTGCCGCAGGTTTTCGTGCGCCTCTTGGGAGGTCGTACTGATAGGGTTCCTGAAAGGGGTGGTGAATACTTCCGGCGGCACGAGATCCTTGACCTCGTTCAGGATCTCCAATTCCTTGCCTTCCGGCAGTCCGGAGGAAGCTAGGTTCGTACCGAAGAAGAAGCTATTGATCCGCTGATAATGAGTGGAGATGGCGGAGCTCTTCGCCTGCTCGAACTCGACGGCCTGGAAATCGAAGGCATAGTTCAGGGCCTTGCGCACTCTCTCGTCGTCAAAAGGTTTGCGGCGCATGTTCGGAACCAAGGCCTGCATGATCCCCATCGCCCGGAAGGGGTTCGGCACCTCCTCCCGCTTCACGTGGCCGCCCATCGCTGCCGGAAAATCGTATCCGATCGCCCAGCGCATGCCCTGGTCTTCGAGCCAAAAGTCGATATCGCCGGAACGGAAGGCGTCGAACTCGACGTCACAATCGCCAAAAAAGGAATAGGTGATCGAACCGAAATTGTTCTGCCCGACATTGACGTTGAGCGCGGCGCCCCAGTAATCGGGCCGGCGCTCATAACGGATGGTTCCGCCGGGGGAGAACGAAGCAATGCGGTAAGGGCCTGACCCCATGACCGGTTCAAGCGTCGTTCGCGAAATGTCGCGCGGCTTGCCGTCCGGTCCGGTGCCTTCCCACCAGTGCTTCGGCACAATCAGGATCTGCCCGAGAATATACGGGAGTTCGTGGTTGCCCTTCTCGTCGAAGTGGAACGTGACGTCCCGGTCCCCTGTCTTCTCCGCCTTCACGACATGCCGATAGTCGCTCTGATAGAGCGGGTTCAGTTCCTTCGCCTTATCGAAGCTGAAGACGACGTCTTCCGGCGTCACCGGCTTGCCGTCGGCCCATTTCGCTTCCTGCCTCAGCCGGAACGTGGCCGAGGAGAGGTCGTCCGGGAAGGAAACGCCTTCGGCCAGAAGCCCGTAGGCCGTCGAAATCTCGTCCTCTGACGGTTTCATGAGCGTGTCGAAGACGAGCGCCAGGCCGGCGGCCGTTTCGCCCTTCTCCAGCAGAGGGTTGAACGTGTCGAAGGTGCCCGTCTGGGAAAGCCTGAGGTCTCCGCCTTTCGGTGCCTCGGGATTCACATAGTCGAAGTGGGCGAAGTCCGGCGGGTACTTGAGATCGTCGACGAGCGACAGTCCATAGTGCCAGACCGGCTGCTCTTGAGCCGCTGCGGTCGGCACCAGCAGCAAGGACATTGCCATAAACGCGGTCGCAAATTTCACTCTTCCATTACCGCCAATGTCCAGCATCCCGTCTTTTCTCCTTGTATTTACCCCTTAGCCGCCACTTGCTTTGTGGGGCGGCCTTCGTCCTGCAGCAAAAATGGTGGCAAGTGATTGCCAGTGGGGCGGGCGCCAGTTCGTCGCAGGATCGGCATGTCAGGGCCGATCGTTCTTAAGTATGGGCAATTCACACTCTCAAAAAATCGATTTTTTAAATTCTGCTCATTGAGTTTATGGATGTACTGCTTGTGACTGACAGGGTCGGAGGGCTGTATGTCGAGCAAGAGCTCGCCCCCATCGACCGTACCCGCTGCTCAGATCACCTTTGGTAGCACGTTTCGTCGCATTACTCCTCCGAAACTCGGACCCATGCTCGATAACGCTGCTTTGAAAGACCAATGTGTGGTCCGCCCTGTCCGTGCAAAAGGTCGTGACGCCGAAGATGACGATCCCAGTATCATCCGGCCCCGATCAAGCCAACGGCCGGTGAACGTGTGCCCATCCTCGTATTCTCTTTCTATACCGGCCGGCTGCATGAGGGTAATCGGCGTGCAGCATGGTCGCTCTAAAAAACCCGGACCGCAGAACCGTCACCCCATTTTTCCGCGATGCTCTTGCCTACATGGCCCGCAAGGTTGATGCCGTGGCGCTGGAGAATTTCGTGGATTATCTTGCGGGGAATTCCCAGGGGTCTGGAGGGTCTCCTTGAGGCCGCCGCTGTTTGCTGTCAGCGCCTGCCTCAGGCATTTCCTTTAGAGCATCGGACTTTAATCGGACGCATATCCGGCTTCCTTTAGGTAGTTCCAGCATTCGTTCTGCTGAAGAGATCACAGATATTGCCGATTGCCTTCCAGAGTGCGTCGAAGATTCTCGCTGCGGCGGCGCGCAGGTGTGCCTTGAGTTTGGCGAAGGCCATCTCGATGGGGTTGGGATCCGGACTGTAGCGCGGCAGAAACAGGAACCAGACGCCCGGTCTCGGAGGCATTGCGCGGCTCGTGCGATCTTTGTGGACGGCGAGATTGGCAAGGATGACGAGGTCGCCTGGCCGCGACTCAATGGTAAAACCCAACTTCTCCTGACCAATGCGCCGACGTGACATCGCATCCCTCAATCTATTGTACTGATTCAGAGAATCACAGATCAACACGCCAGTCCAGACACCCGCGCACAGGTCTCATCATGGGAGCGGTGCGCATAGTCCACGGCAGGCGGTCGCCATCGCCGACTGAGGCGGCGCAGCGGTCCAGCGATCATTGCGCGTGTACGTCGGCCTGAAACTATCCATGATCGGGACATCGCCCTGTGATTTCCGGCAGGGTTGAAGGAGCATCGCTCACCGAGCGCGCTTTTTTCCAAATGTGGCGGTTTCCACGGCCCCGCAGCCGTGATTTGCGCGTCATTTAGCGACGGTGAATCGTGGCGATGTCCACGCCACGCGAGCCGTTCCAGGCGGGGGAGCAGCATCTGGCTCGCCCTCGCATTTATCGCGTTCCGCCGTTGGTCGCATGCATGATCCCGTCTCGGCGCCGCGTCGGTCCATAAATTCCAAGCTGTCGAGTGAAGCGGCCGGATGCATCCGAAATGTGCATAGGGCCTATCAAATCAATCGATTACTCCCATGGTCCGATGAGGGGTAAACGAGATGGTGTTGATGCGTTAAATCATTAGGAGTACCGGCAATGCTAATCCATGGTGGTCCACGTGACAACAGCCTCGTCGGGAGCAATGGTGACGACGTGCTCATTGAGCCCACCGGCAATGACTGGATCGGCGGTGCTTTCGGGAACGACTCCAGCTCGGCGGGCGAAGGCAATGGCCATGTCTTCGGCGAAGACGACTACCTTTACGGCGACAATAGCCCCAAGACCGCGCGTGGCCGGTCAGGACAACGACAAGCTCTACGGCGGTCCCGGCACGATGTCCTCTTGGCCAGTGACGGGAGGGATCATCTGACCGGCGGCGACGGCCAAGACACCTTTGTGTTCCAATCCCACAGCCCGGTTCCCGGGATCGACCCAACGAGCTGGCCGGCCCCGGGCTACACGAATATCTTGGATTTCGACCCGACCCACGATACTTTCGCGTTCGATGCGGTGGGCTATTACAGCGACGGTACCGGCGCGAACTTCGTCGCCAGTTCGCATTCTAGCCATCCCGTGGACGCCTTCCACAGCGGCGCGGCTCGGATGCGAACGGCGAGCACGTCATGGTAGTCACCGACAAGAGTTTCTACTCTAGCGACGGCGCTGCGAATGCGATTGCCGGCGAGACCGCCGGAGACATCATTGTCTACCACGACGACCTGACCAAAAGCGCAGTTCTGGCCCATGTCACCTCCGAGAACCACGCGGATGAGTTCGCACACCTCGCCAACGTGCATAGTGTGGCCGATCTTGTCGCCCTCAGCCTGAGCGCGTGGGACTTCACCTTCGTTTGAGCCAAAAAACGTACGAAACTCAGCCCCGCGGGCTCTTGCCGTCTCAATCGCCATGGGGCAGAACGACCGTATTTCCCGGTGGCGGATCTGATGTTCTTGCAAGGTAACCACCTAAACGAGCGAGTTTGGTGAGATAGAAGATCTCGAGCCCGGCGCCGTCTGCCGGTTGCCTGCATCGCAGACCATTTGATCGAGGATTTCAATTTCCTGTTCGGTGAGTCCGCAGTTGGCGGTGTTTCGGGCGCGGTGCGCGCTAGCATTGTCAACCAGAGCACTCTCCAGCTCATGATGCAGAACACGGCGACGAGGTTTGCCAGTCGATCGGCCATTCGTAGTCTTGCGTCTTCAGCCCGGCAACCGGACTTGAGGATCTTATTGAAAGCCCTCAATCTTCCAGCGCATTGCATACCATCTGATTTTTTCGACTGCCTCTTCGCAGCTATTCACCTCAAGGTCGGTCAGCAGCTTCCACTCGATGCGCTTGCGGCCGGCCGGAGGGTTGGGCTCCACCGCATGAACGACGGTAAGATCCAATGCAGGATATCGCTTCTTCTTGCCGATGGGCGGTAGCCCCCGGATCCGTCTGAAGCGGACCTATGGCCTGGCCCGCTGCACCTGGCGCGGGCTCGACCACTTCCACACTACGTCTGGTCCTCGGTGGTCGCCTCCAATCTCGCTCTCTTCGCCCGCCTCAGCCGACCTGACGCCGGTCATGACGTCACGTTCAGGGAGCACGCCACGTGCGGCCGGCCGACACCCCACGACCGGCCAAATCGCCCTTCGACCAAAACCTGTAAGCCCTGTGCCACCACGCGTCCCGAAAAAATACGCTGCAGCGGGCAAAACACCTCTAACAAACTTAGAAAAACAGGCGTTTATGGACGGGCACTAGTCTAGCCGGCTCCTAGCTTCGTTCGACGTGATGTGCGCAGCGCGCCGCGTGCGCCTCGGTCCGACCAGTGCCATGCTTTCGGGATTGATGAGAGCCCCGTTCGGGGGGAGAGGATTGAGCTTAGCGCCAGTGCGCCCTGGGCGTACGACAGCTACGCCAGTTGACCGAAGTGTGCGGAGATGATTCAATGCTGTAATGAGTTTCTTCGTCTTAATAGAGTTTCCGGCGAACTCATGTATGTCACCGCCATCGCTCAACGACTTACTGTCCAGCCGAGCAACAATGCTCGGCCTGTTTTTTGCGAACAGCCAACGGCTATAGCTAAGAAGAGAGGATACATGCTGCTTCGCCGTGGTGACGGTCATCCCCGCCTTGATGATGGCCTCCTCAAGGCTCAAGATGACGGGAGCATCATCGGAATACAGAAGCCGCCTGTCCCACTGCCCTCGTATCACACTCCCCGTTGACTGAGCCGGCTGCAGCGCCGAGGCGGCCGGCATTGCACCACCATCCCCTCCTGAATTCGCAATCTCGCTCGGCTGCCCCTCAATTACAACCCTTTCCGGATTGTTTAGAGTCCTCGGCCTCTTCGCTGTTCTCGACTCAGCTGTGTCATGCTCATAGTTGATGAGGACCTCTTTGCTTGGCAAGAGATTGCTCCTGGCGAGTGCACCTATCGTCTCGTCCGGGGACTGCTGGCCGTCGCTAGGCGCATTGGGAAGGCGGCTAAACCCGGGCCTGTCAGGCATCGCGTTAGCGGCCTCGCACGCCTCCTGCAATCGCTGCTCAAAAGCCTCTTGCCCGCGTCGATCCACTTGATGTTCTTGCAGCACAGCGAGTTGCACCTGGGGTCACGCTGTTGCATTGGATGGGTCAAAATTTTGCAGGTCGACGCTCGCCTCACGTGGTGACTGGCGGGCTAGATGATCCACTTCCGTCTGCGCGGGTGAATAATCCAGCAGTAGCCGAAGCTCCCCTGGGGAGAACTGCTCTAGGTTGTAAGTAAAATCCTCTGGATCGACGGATAACGAGGGGCCAGATTGATCACCCCGCTGTCCCTGAAGCTCGTCCTGAAGTTCCTTTTCCAGTCGCTGAAGCTCCGTTGACGGGACGGCGACTGGCGATAGGACGACTTGATCATCGAGATGCTCCAGCACTCGCCGAAGCTTCGCTGGAGAACACAGCTCTGGATCAAAAGCGAACTCCTGGCGCCGGGCGTGTTGATCATCCTCCCCCTGAAACTCCTCGAGAACTCCGCCCAACTCGGGCGACGGGGCAGCATGGCCCGGGCATCCTGACATCCACCCGCGCCGGACGTGCGCTCGGCCAGATGGGGATAATGGTCGCGGTCAGGGACCCCACTGGCGATGGGAGCGGGATCGGCCTGGCTTGCCTCGGCCAAGTGCCGTCCAAAGCTCTCTTGCCCGGCCCGGCCCGCCTGCGGCTCTTCCGAGACTGCGTGCTGCACCTGCGACCAAGCTGCTACAGAAAATGGGTCAAAATTTTGCTGGTCCACGTCAGCCTCACGTCCAAGATCACCTGAGCAGATCTCCTACTCGGGCAAGCTTTCGAGAACCCGACGTGGCCATGGTCCGGTCCCGCACCGGTCAGGTATTCGCGCCGGCCAACCGTCCAACCATGACGGTGGCGAGCTGGTCAGGGTTGCGCAGCCGATGATGCATTGCGGTGAGGTGGGTAAGCCACGAGCTCAGGTATTTTAGCGCCGAGTGAGGCCGCCCGATATTGTACAACACGGCGACACAACACCCACGGGGACAGAGGTTCGCGAGCTTTTATATCCGTGGCATCCTTGGTTCGGGCGGTTCGTTCACGTCCATGAGGCGCTGGCAAAAGGAAAGGCTGTTTTCCGTTGCAGCCTTTCTGGCGCTTCTTCTGATCGACTTCTTGAAGTCCCAGCATGGATGTTCGACCGATCTGTGAGTGGCTGCTGGCGCAGTATGCCGGTCCCGCATGTCGAACTCGCCGGCCTGCATGCTTTGGCAAGATTGCTGGAGGAGGTTGGCGCCCCATCACAATCCGCGGCGATGGGCGCAGCATTGGCCTCTCACGAAGCGAGTCGGGGAGATGTCCATGCCACGCCAGTTCATGACATATCAGTTCGATCTGTTCTCGGGCCCACACAGGGGGAAGACAGCGGCGACGCCGCAATGGCAGGAGTTGCCGGAAGAGACACGCCAGGCACTGACGGCGCTCATCGTGCGGCTATTCGTCGACCACGCAAACGGTGCAAGCGCCTCCCAGCAGAAGGAGGCCGGTCATGATGCATGAGAAGATCGGGCCGCACCATCTGGAGCGGAAGGCTATCCTGTATGTTCGACAATCCTCGGCTCATCAGGTCCTGCACAATCGCGAAAGCAGCGCCCTTCAATACGCCATGCGCGATCGACTGGCAGCACTTGGATGGTCACACATTGAGACGGTGGATGACGATCTTGGTCGCTCAGCCGCCGGCGGTGTGGCCCGGGCTGGATTTGACCGGATGGTGGCGGAAGTCTGCCTTGGCAAGGTTGGCGCCGTGGCCGCGCGCGAGGTATCGCGCTTCGCCCGGAACAGCCGAGATTGGCAGCAACTCATCGAGATGTGCCGCGTCGTCGATACCGTCCTGATCGACCAGGAAGCGGTTTATGCACCGCGCCAGGGTAATGACCGCCTGCTTTTGGGCCTGAAGGGCAGCCTCAACGACTATGAGCTCGATCTCTTGCGTCAGCGCTCCCTTTCCGCGCGCTACGAGAAGGCCCGCCGTGGTGAACTTGTCGTCACTGTCCCGATTGGCTTCTTGAAAGCCGGTGACAGGATCGAGAAGGATCCCGACCGACGCATCCAAGAGGCCATTGTGCTCGTCTTCAACAAGGTTGCCGAACTCGGCAGTGCACGGCAGGCCCTGCTATGGTTCCTTGAGCAGGGCCTGGACCTGCCGGTCAGGTACGCCAATGGCGACGTCATCTGGCGCAGGCCGAATTATGCAACCATCCACCGGATGATTGCGAACCCGATCTACGGTGGCGCGTATGCTTATGGTAAGAGTCGCTCCGTGCCCCGATACGATGGCCGGTCTGGAATTCGTCGCAAGACGCGTGATGAATGGCTGGCGCTGATCCCGGATGCACATGAAGGTTACATCAGTTACCTCTTACAACGGAAAAGGCCGGCAAGCAGAGCGTCGCCATGCTTCGGCGCTCCATGATGGGCGGTTGGCCGGCACATTGTCGCTGACCATCTCGCCAATGACGACGTGATTGCCGGTGTCCTCAATCGCAACGGGCTGACGACTGGCAATGGCAATCGTTGGACGCGGGAGCGGTCACCGCGCTGAGATCATATCGCAAGATTCCAGTCTTCCGTCCCCAGATCGACGGGGTCGAGCCTTGGCTTAATCTGGGAGGTGCGGCGAAGTTGCTCGGGGTCACACCAAAGACGTTGCGCCTGGCGGCCGAGGCCGGCGAGATTGAAGGCGCTCATCCGCTGCCCGATGGCCCATGGATTTTCAGCCGTTCAAAACTCGGGACCCCAGAAGCACGTCACATCCTGATCGCGTCCGACAGAACCCGAGGCACCCCACAGGATCGCCTCCAAATCAGGAAAGCTTATTCCCTTCAACAACATAGAAAGATGGGCGTTATGAAACAGGATTGTAGTCGGCGAACCAGCTGGCGATTTTGGCGCGGGCGTCATCGAGGCCCAAGAAGAGGGTCTCGTTGAGCAGTTCACCGCTCATCTCTGCCGTGTAGCCGGTGATGTTGAACGGCGTGTCCATGAAGTCGCGGTTGCCGAGCAGGCCCACGCGACCGCCGCGCGCCACCTGCCCCCGGCATAGTCTTCCGGCCTCTGTGCCTATCGTCGCAGTCGAGGCGCCCGCCTTTACCTCGAGACGCTTCAGCGCCGTCGCATCTTGCGCCAGTGCGGCGCGGCTTACCGTCGCCAGCAAGACAGCCAGCAGTCCAACACGCAGTTCCATACATATCGTCCTTTAAGAACAATGAGCAAAACAACCGGCTCGCTTTGCAGGAAGCTGAGCGCGTTGGCACACAGGGGTGTTAGATAACTTGATTTTGCTTGTCGACAAATAGAGCGCATGATTTGACGCTTACTCACTGCACACGCAACGCGCGCCATGGTTCGCCGAGCACCACTTCAACACTACGGCGGTCGCATCGCCTTAGTTGATGGTGACCCATTGCGCCGGCTTGACTACGACCATTCGCCTTGGCACGGCGGTTTCAAAATCGGCAGCATGTTTCGGGCTTTTGCGCGTCGGACGCTTTCGACAATTGTTTGTTTGTCGGCTCCGCGACACAGGCTTGCTATTAAGTGCGGGTGATCTCTCTTTGATCCAAGCGGCTGAGAAATCGGGAAAAATCGATCGCCTTCGCTCCGCTCCACCGAGTTGGCACGGGTCTTGTAGGCATTCCTGC
>Ga0214543_1004507_pt1 | contig 26343 bp, 9 predicted proteins | sample CNSS2metaG_FD_160094 | JGI IMG/M metagenome (GOLD analysis project Ga0214543, IMG submission 160094) | Root nodule microbial communities from cowpea collected in UCLA plant growth center, Los Angeles, California, USA - CNSS2 | ecosystem: Host-associated > Plants > Roots > Nodule | place: USA... | reverse complement strand
AAGGGGATGGAGGGTATAAACTTCGAGTACCAATCTCTAAGGTATATTCTTTAAACTACAAACAAAAAGCAAAAAATAGAAGTATAAATAGAAGGATACATAAGTAAATCAGAAAAAAAAAAAAAAGCTTTATGAATTATAGTCAATGGATGCAATTTTCAAATTATAATAACTATTTTACTATTTTACGATCTTATTTTCTCAACTTCGTCCGTGTTCAATATTTAATGTGACGTGGCATGTTATAGAAAAGAAACAAATCTCATTTCTGTAAAATTTATAACAAACAAAATATCCCATTTTACTTTAAAGAAATTATGCCTTGTTAGAATGTCCTTAAATACGCAATGGATGAGAATTAAAAACAAAAAGTATGATAATAAAACATGTAAAACAAAACTTGGATGGCAAGATTTAAAAACCAGTTGAGTAATAAAGTTTGTATTTAAATCTAAATTAACATTAATATTGGTATTTATATCACTATATAGATGGCGAATTTTTCATAATTGTTTTTTGTCTTTTTTAATGAAAAAGGTTTATTTTTGTTAAACCATAATATATATAAAAATATATTTTTTTGAATATAGAAAAAAAAATGAGAAGTAGATGAAAAAACAAGAAATGAGATGAAATATGTAAAAAGAATGTTTTCCTATTTATATATGCAATGCAAAGAGAAAGGTAAAGTAGAGGTGGAGGGTAGAGTGTGAAAGAGAAATGGCTAACGTTGTGATTGTCTTGTCTGCCACTAAGTTGTGTTTGGTCGGCCATTAGCAGAACAATGGTTTGTGGGATTTCCACGTTTGCGTTAGCATTACCCTCTTCTCTCCTATGTCTCCACACATCTTTTTTTTCTTTCTTCCAAACTCATCATTCTTCCGTTTATGCTTTCCATAAACATTTTAATTTGTTTTTTTTAGACCTTCAAAAATACTCTTTATAAATTTCTGTACCACCATTCATTTCTATTCTTATATTAGAATTTTTTTACACTAAGAAATCGCAGTAATGCTTGACTAATATATGAAGATGAGAGAAAAAAGAAAAAAAGAAAGGGGAAAGGAGTGTGATACGAAATATAATAAAACATTAAATATTTACACGTCTGGTAATAAAAGATTAAATATTAGCAGCACTGTTTATGAGAGAATAATTTATTTTCTTGCAAAATTATATATTAATTTTATCAAAAAAATAATTTTTTTTGATTTGACTATTAAATTATAGGTTACTTTTTATGATTATTTATGTTAAATTATATTGAAACATGTATTGTTTAAGAGATATAATTAAGAGGAAGTTATCTATCCAACTTTAGAAAAAGAAACATTATTTCTGAAAAAAAAAATCTTTTACCTTTTTCTTATCTTCTTTCTATTATTTTTCTTTTTTTGAAAAATTTGTTCAATTTTTCATAGATTAGAAATCACTTTAGGAATTGTAGTGAAAAACAAAATAAGTATCTCTAATCAAATTTTGTTTTAGAGTATTTTTCTTCTTCTTGATTTCGTTTTGGAAAGTTGTGCATGCATGAGAATCAAGAACTTTGTATGTAGTTCTTTTAGGATAAAAATGAGTCTATGTATAGCACCTCATTATTAGCATTGTGTAGGTCAATAATCAAAGTCTTCTTGTACAAATTGAACTTTCTTGTGAGATTAATGAAGTTGAGAGGAAAAGTTTGAGCAAACAAGACTTAAGCTCTTATGATTTTGATACTACTTTTGTAAGAAATTTGAAGTATTTTGGATTGGACTTGGTCACAGTAATGTATATTTTATGCAATCGTGGTATTTATCGAAAATTGTTGATAATATATTTTGGAAGTGTAAAAGTATGAGAGTTTTTTATAATTTAATATCTTAATCTTGATGTAGACATTGTAAAAATGTGATTGAAAAGTTTTGAACTATGTTATAAACTGTTTGAGATTTAAAGAGTTGTGAAAGTTGTTATACACTTTTGTCTTTTCTCTTGTAATTGTTTAACTTATTTTATATCCACACAAAAATTGTTATCGGATAGGGACGAGAATGAAACAAAAAATTTATATCTATTGGTACGAAGATGAGAATGAAATTCATCCCAACATCGCTTTGCATGGTATTGGAATCAGTGACATATAAGGAAATATCAAGTGGTGAGAGTTGAAGGAGGTTATTATGACTTAGTTTGCAATGTGAAAAAGAATTGATAGGTCATAGAAATTTATCTTGTCACATTAGTGAATAGATGTTCCTATTATATATCTTTTGTTGTAGTGACATCTTAGTAAATGCACTGTAACAAATGCATATATTTGAGTCTAACTCAACACATGTGTCTTGTCTTCATGAGGTAGATGGTGGTTAATGCTAATAGTATTCTGACATGAGATGTAGCTAATAAGTTAATAGTTAGACATTTGGTTATGGTATTTGTTAAATAAATGAACTCAATTTGTATCCATTAGAGTATATGAATGAGATATGATTATAATATGTGTATAATTTAATATATACATGAAAGTTTTTAAAACTTTAACTTACCCTCTCTGAGTTTGTTTGTTAGTTATCAATTGTAATAATGATCATGTTACATGAAGAACATGTGGATTTTGCAGGATATATGCATTTATGTTTTGTTCACAGTTTATTTTAAAATTATGTAATTCTATATAGAAAATTTTTCCTTGATAAAAGTTTAAATAATAATACATACAATAATTTAAGATCTATAAATGAAATTTAAAGAATTTGAAATTGAGGAACATGGTGTTGATAACATTGCATTGCTTTGAGATGAGTATGTGAGTTTGCTTGCTTTAATATGTATGACTTTTGATGAAGAGATGATATGATGTTCTCAAGTATGTATTCATCAAAATCCCACATATAATAATATGAAAAAAACATGTCTTTTCGTGATAAACAACTATATATGTAAATGTAAAAATTGAGGATGAGTGTGCAAATGTGAAAGAGACTCATACTTGAGAGGAAGATTCTTCGAAATTAAGTGAGTTTGAGTCTTATATTGGGTAAAAGTGAGAAATTTGAACAATATATAAGAAAAAAAGACTCACAAATCTTTTGTATTATGGTTTTGGATAGGAGGTGGTATCAAGTCTCTTTAGTAAATTTACTGATAGCATTGATGTTAAATCTCCCAATGTTATCCCTTGAAAAACCTAATTAAAGAAAGCTTACAAAAATTTCTATTGAAGAATAAATTTTAGAGTCTCTTTCAAGGAATTGCCACGATGACTACCTTTGGAAGAGGTTGTGAAAAGAAGATTTAGAATGTCCACTCCCAAAAAAGGAAACCTCTCCAAAAAACATAAAAAATTTGTGATATGAGACTTAGATCACCAATGCAAATCATAAAATCTAATACGACTAATGAATTTTTCAAGTTGGATTCAATGGAGAGATTCAACAATAATAGACATGAGTCAAACTCACAAAAGAGATTGACACTATCTCCAATACAAGACCTTAAGACAATAGATTTGTGAGTCTCTTTTTTTATATGTTTCCAAACTTTCTCATTTCTACTAAATATAGGATTTAAACTCATTCTTTGATTCTTCATAACTTGAGACTTGTAATTAACCAAAAGCTCAATATATATGTAACGAGGTTATTAAACTTAAATCTCTTATACTTATTTTTATAAATGCTTATTGTCTTTCTATTTGTTTGAAAGGAAACCACATAGATTTTTTTTTCTTTTCAACAAGCATAGATTTGTTTATGTAAATTAAGTAGTTTACATCATATCACTCTACAAAACATTAATAACAACAAAAGTTGTTAGTAAAAGTCTATTTAAAAACTGGAGTTGAAGTATCTTAAGAATAAAAATGTTCTTTGATTTTTAAGAGTATGTTTCGGAGTTATTTATGAACTCTTCATTTTTTATCTTTTTGCAGTGTAATTATGAAAAGCATTTTTCCAATGTTTGAAATCAATTATATTTGTATGTGGTGACCTTTAAATAGGGAAGATGATAGTCTTAGGTTTGGCTTGTATCTAATAGAGAATGTTTGGTCATCATGTTCAAAGAAATCACAACCAACTTGAAGATGTTTGAACTTACACAATATATGCTTGGAAACATTATTCAAAGTGACTTTTGGCACATGAAAAGAGCAAAATTATTCCAAAATCAAACCAATATCGCCATTGCCATTGTCGAAAAGGTTTCTCTAGTTCTCTAGTTTCTACTATAAACTACAAAGAAGATATTTGGAATTTGAAATATGATGGATTAATCAAAATTTAAATGTAGATATGGATCTTCTTTAAGAAATTCAACACTATGGATTTTGTGGCTTTATATAAAAGATGATTCTCTTGGTGCTTAGATCAATAGTTTCTTTATTCTTTTTGAAATAACAAACAACCGTTGGTAATCTTGGGTCATACATATATATGATGTATAATTAAATGTGTTAGAGCCATTATTTATTAATAATAAGCCAAATAATAAAGTGATCTGACCAAATTAAAGTTTTGGCTTAAAGCATATGTCATGAAAATAAAATTTGTGTATAGACCATAAAGTAATTTCTAATTTGAATAAGGGTCAAATTAGAAATACTGAATCTTAAAGTAATTAACCAAATTAGGTTATTTAAAGGGTCATGATCCCCTTCTGAGAGCACACACAGAGAACGTAAGTTTCTATCCTTGTTCTTTTCTCTCTATACCCATCAGGAGAGAAAACCTATAAAGAAATACAGACTCTATAGAAGGAAGATCAAAGTATCAACAATGCTCTAATAATATTATGATTATGTTGAATTCAGGTACACTTTCACATTCAATTTACAGTATGTTTATAGGTATGGAATAATATTTGTGATTCATTGTTAAAATCAATATTAGAATTATAATTATTAGTGTCTAAACAACACCATGTTAAATTGAATGACATTTTTTAAAATTGATCATAAATATAATTATGTTATTATTATTATTATTATTTTCTATTTCTCTTTCATTTATCATGATAAGGATGTTTTTTCATGACGATTGTTTTAAACTCAATATATGGATCGTAAAAACGATATAGATGTAAATGTTATAAAACTACGATTTTTTTATATTGATCAAATAATTGATATAGTAAATATTATTTAGAATGTCATGACAAAGACAAAAATTGCTATTAACTCACTTTTTATGTTATTCGTATCGTCATATAAAAAGTTACATAATCAATATAAAAAAGGAGATTTTTAAATATTTTTTAAAGTTTTAGTGGTTAGTAGTACACAATTTTGAGATGGACATGTTCCTTTTAAATTAAACGATGTTATGAATATCCTCAGAAATGTTACTATTATTATTTTAACTAAAAATCAAAAATAGTGTGTAGGTGTATGTCATGTATAGAGTTTGCATTTGAATCAATACTTTCCCCTTTTACTTGTGACTCTAATTCCTTTTGGAAGAGTTTTCCACGATAACAACACAGAAATTATTAAAATAAATAAACTAATATTAATTATACAAAAATTATAAACATTGATATAAAAAATAAACCATGTCAAAATGTACTATTTGGATTTCACACCAGTAATTTTAACACAGGTGATTTTTGACATTATATTTTGATTCCCAAATTAAAACATATTGAGACGAGACAAAAAGAAAAGTTTTTTTTGTTTTGATTTTGAACTGAGACATAAACTTCTATATTAGACTTCAAATACTTTAAAGCTCAAAACAATAAAAATTATAAAAAAATAAAAAATAAATAAAGGAATGGACCTTGGTTATAATAAATAAACAAAATCATTTGACTGTATGTTTTGGTTCCTTGAGCAACCAAAGTCTATTGTGACATTAAAAAGATGTTTTCATTGAGTAACTCTCACACTATATTAAATAACCTGAAAAATCAAACCAATTAAATGAACCAGAAAAAAGTAATATAGATAAAAAATGAAAATTAATACTAAATATAGATTGTCATGTTTTTAGTATACATATACAAATAAAATTAAATAAAATATATCAATTATTTTTAGGATTTAGAAGAGGGGTATGTAATCCTGAATATAATCTCAAAAATCAAATAATTTTGATTATGCATAAAGCACTTATATTTCTAGTACAAAATAGGTTCCAAAGAAGAATGTATTATTAGAAGAACTCGTGAGTTCAAAATGGTAAAATCTGACTCGTCACTATTTTGGAAACTTGATACACATCCTCATCTGTAAATGTAATTATGCAACTGAAGTTCATTATGGTCTTTGATAGAATGAGTAGATCGATTGAGTTAAATTTAAAGCGAATAACTAAGTTTCTACTTATTATTAATAACGCAAAAAGTAGATATTTTATTTGTCTGCAATGAATGGATATAAATGAATGAATGATTAGGGCATAAAAATGTGAGTGTGAAATTTTGAGTTAGGACACTATACAAAATTAATCAAACTATACGTTAGGGTAGAAAATCAATAAACTAATTATTGAAGAATAAAATAATAAAAACATTAATTTTATTTATTACAAGAAAATACCTAAATAACAACCGATAGAAACAAAAAATAATAATAAAATAATTAAGTTATCAATTGATCTAGATATTAATTCAAAAATTATTGATATCTAAAATAATATCTATTATAAATAAAGAAATATAATTCATTTATAAATTGATAATTAAATTGATCTCTAACATTGGGATAGACTTATGTGTTGATCAGGTTAGATATGTGCACTCGTTGATTTTATTAAAATTGTTCAAAAAAAAGATTATTTTGTTTCATAATGTGTATACGTATATTTTAAATATATTTGATATTATATTAATAGATGATAATATAATGTTTTTAAGTTAATATATAAAATAGAATCATATTTATTAAAAATAAAGTGAAATATATAAAAAAAGATGAGAGAATAATTGTTTATAAATAGAGAAAAAAAGAAGAAACAGAAATAGACAATTTTTTAAAAAAATTTGTAAAAATAATAGTCAATTTTAAAAAATGTAATAAATAATTATATATAAACACACCATTTAACTTATTCTCGTTAACTTATATAATCTTATTAACTTATATAATCTTAGATCGATAATATTAACGTTATCAAAAATTAGTATTTATATAATTTGATATTTTTAAGATATATTTTAAGCCATATCGAATATAAATGTGTATTTTTGGTGTTTCCCCCAACTGCATTGATGTGAAGGCATGGTGTCACAGAGGCAGAAGGCAGCCATATCTGCGTCATAATTAGGGTTCCAAAACATGCACCAACGACAAGAACCCCATTACAAGATCATACTATAATTAGGGCACATTCTTGGATTTTGGTGATTGGAATTTTGAAAGAGATAAAACCCATTTCAAAGCTTCACCCAATGCCACACTCTTATCTCCTTGGAAACTTCATTCTTTGCCAAACATTCTAGTAACTGTCTAATCTCTGAGGGAGACAACTAATCAACTTCCTCACCCAAACCATCCTTATCCACACACAACATAATCACCATTACGACCAACTTACTAACATTATTTTTTTAAGTACAATGATGCCAAATTAAAGAAACTAACCATGTTTAAACTTTCTCATTTTTTTTATTAGAAGTCTCACATCAATTAGAGATAAGATCAATTTACAATATATAAATGAGGTGCAAACCTCATCTATTAATCGATTTTGTGAGATTAAATTAGACTTAAAACTCACTTCTAATCTTCTTCTCTTTAACCCTGTCATAATAACAAAGCACGCGTTAGTTAACTCCTTTATCAAGAGACAAACAACGAGGTGGAGATGAAAGGAATCAAACAAACAAAACATTGTGACAAGTTCATGGGAAGCAACAACATGGCCACCATTGTTCAACACCTCGCATGCTTTGGAACATTTGTATTGGGAGATAATGTAATGTAACTAACCTTAGCCATTGAATTCACCACTTTTCTTTCTTCTTTCCTTGTCCCTTTTTGTTTATCTTTTTCAAGTCTTCATATCCAACAATAATTAAATAAAATGAAAAAAAAAAGCCATGATTGATGTATGCAACAATAAAACAATTTTATATACTTACAGGAAAAAAACTGTTAGTGTTGCTAACTTTTATTCTCACTGCCTTGTATCATCTTTGTCTAGCTTAAATTTAATAATTAGAATACAGATATTTTGAGCTTACACCATCGATGACATGGTATATACACAAATTTATCAATACGTGTATTAATATAGTTTTTTTAAGATTTAATTATTAATTTGTTTCTATGTTTATGCATTTGATTTCATTTTTTTTTTTTATATATATATATATATATATATATATATATATATATATATATATATATATATTAATTTTACTTTTTGTAAAAAGACTAAATGTGGTGTCTTTTACTAAATTAGTATTATAATATTATTTTAAAATATTAAGGTTTGTCACGTATCAAAATATAGGTTCAAGAGGTGATACGTTACAAATAAAAGATGACACATATATTTTACATGAAAAATACAATTTTTGATACGTGACACTTGTAAATTGTATTAATGTCGTTCTAAAAAATAAAGACATAATTGAGTCTTTTAAAAAAAATAAGAACTCAAAATAAAAAAATATAAATACTAAAATGAATCAAAAACTTAAATATCAATACTATATATTATTAATTAAAATTTTTGTTAATTAATATATGTGTCTGTATTAATAATTTATGTGTCTGTATTAATAATTTATTTTTAAACAGATAATATATGTTTAAAGATTATCCAAATAACTATTTTTTATTAGTATATGTATTTTTCATAGCCTAATTTAAAAAATGGAAAAAATATTATGATTTATTTTTTTAATTTGTGTAAGAAACTAAAAGTGTAATAATGAACTAACCCTACAAAGTGTATTATATATCTTATTAATATTTTTGGTACTTATATTTTCCATTTTTAATTGTTTTTCTTTTGTTCTTAATTATGAAACATTGTTGATTTTACAATAAATGGAAGTTGGATATATACATGATAGGTTTGTGTACAAAATATTGCTTTTATTGGAGAATCCATTATAAGAGTATGTTGAGCAGTAAAATGGAATCTTGATTCCAATTCAATAATACTCATATTCAATACTGAGTGGAAATATTCAAAACCTACCATAATGTCTAAATCAATTTGATTCATCATTCAATCACCTTTTTCCCTTTACTTTTTTTTTCTCATTTAAAAATTGACACTTAACTAAAACATTCTCCTTTTAAAGAAAATAAAAAATATTATTTGGTAATTAAAAGTAATATATAGGAATAGGAAAAACAACTTGTAAAAGGAATAAAGTGATTTAATTCTTTCCATTTAAACAAATTTTTTGAAGCAGAATCCACCACAAATCCATTTCCCACTTTAAACTAGCTTCTATATTGTAAATCTTAAATTCTATCTTTCACCATAATATTTTTTAAAATTACTTTTATAAGTAATTAGAGTAATTATTCTCCTCAGTATGTATCTGTTCAATATCACAAAGTTTGTATGATGAATTTTGCATTTTATAATTTAACTTTGTATCTATGGATCTCCCACAATTACTTTTAGATGTTCTTTTTAAAATAATAATAATAGTTTTAATTAGGGATGAAAACATGTTGGGTCGGGTACGGATAGTGCCTACCCGCAATCCACCCGAAAAAAAAATTTCGTCTGTTACTCGTCCGTGTATTCGCTGGGCACGCACTTAAAGAATATCCGCAAATTTTTTTAAAACCTGCGGGTACCCGTGGATACCCGCATACCCGTAAATATTTTAAAAAATATATATATTTTATAAATTTTTTAATATAAAATTATAAAAATAAAATAAAGTAAAATTAAATTAAATTAAATTTTAATTTTAATTAAATTTAACCTAATAAAATATAAATTTTATTTTTATTTTAATTAAATTAAATTTAATAAAATATAAATTAAATTTTAATTTTAATGTTTTACGGGTAATGGGTACCTGCGGGTATGGATAGTATGATACCCGTACCCGACCCGTTTATAAGCGGATATTAAAATACCTGCTACCCGCGAATAATAAATACCTTTGGGTACTAACTATTCGTCGTGGATTTTATCTGCGATATCTACATACACAAGTATTTTTGTCATCCCTAATTTTAATAAGTTATTGGAATGGATTTCAAATTAAATATATAATTATAAGTGAGGTATAATTTACACTTACACGTTAGTATTATAAGATTCAATTAAACAAATAACGTATTATAAGATTCAATTAAACAAAAACTCATTTCACATAATCATATAAAAATCAATTAGAATTTATCATAATCAAAATTTTTGAAACTATTATTCATCGTTATCAAACTTCCATTAGATCGATCTAAAAATAAAGTCAAATTATGAAATGTAAGTAGAATACAATCCTTATAAGTTAATTTTATAAAATTAATATAAATGTTGCATCTTAATTTTAGAAAATTAAGTTGTATTTTTTTAAATATTTTTTAATTTGATTTAAAATTAATAGATCAAATCAAAATTTCTTTCCCTATCATTTTAAATTACTTCCTTTATCCTTTATCCTGAAATTTGATTTTCTTTCTTTTTTTCATATTTATATTTAATTTGAATTTCAATAACATTAAAAAATTTCAATGACTAACAAAATTTGGTCATAATATAAATTATTTATAAGTCTAAAAGATAATCAGTACGTATTCTGAAACATTTATTTTATTTTGATCATAATATAATTTATATATTTAAGTTTATTATTGATTTTAATCTACTTATATAAAATGCACAAGTTAAAGTACAAATATAGCTTTCTTAATTACGCATATTTATGCTATTCTTACAACTACCAGCAATATTATAGTACCACCCCTTTTCAATTTTAAAAAATTCCATGCTTTTAATTATTATAAAATATATATTATTTATTTTTAAAATGGGTACTATCTCTTTAAATTATTTTTTGTGCATTTTTTTACTTAAATTTTTTAAAAAATGTATAATATAAGAAAATCTTGTTAGAAATGTTTTAATGTGAAGATTTGGATGATAGGATCCTCTTATGACCAATTGAAGTGGATGAAAATTGACAGAATACCAAACGAAAAATAAAGAACTGTAACTTTTAAAATTATTGGATGATAATATATTTTAAAATCAACATGTGTAGGGACACAATCTTCTTTAATTAGTTTATATGCTTGTAAGCACTTACTCTTTTTTTTCTCATTTTTAAATTAGAAAAGCTCTTTAAACAAAAAGAAAAACTGCATGACTTTTAAATAATATTAATTGAAATTGGATCACATATTCTGTATTATAAATTATAGTACGCAACCTTTTGAAGATTATTATCATTATCTCTTTATTAGATATTTATGATATTGTCATTTTATCTTTTAAATAAGTATTTCACACATTATCTCTATAAACTAAAAGTAAAATTTTATCCTATTTAATACGAAAACTAAAATGCTATTTGATTTCTTCTTATTGAAAACTATTCTATTCTACGTTTTTTAAGAACAATAATTAAAAAATAACTTTTTGAAAATAAGTCCCTCTTTGCCAAATATAAAAGGAAAAAGTGTGTGTTTTTGTATTGAGTGTTAGATACACATAAAAGACTTGTATATAGGTAAATAGATTTTTCAGTGATTTATTTAGATGAAATTTTTAATTAAAAATATTTAGTTTGAGACTAATTATTGTATTGACTCCATCTAAAAGCCCAATAACTATTAACATATTTTCGTCCTTTCCCTGGCTAGATTCATGGATCTCTGACGAAAAAAAGAAAAGAAAAAGAAGAAGAGAAAAGTGATTGTTATTTTATTTTTATTTGGGTCCAGGTCCAAACAGAATACAAAATATAAAACGGCTCAAGTACCAAAATGTGGATCGAAAGCCTTCAATTTTTGGGCTTAACTAATAAAAAAATAGGCAGTTTCTTCCTGCACGTCCATAATTTCTACTTGCACCTTCATAAATTTCAAATTTTCAGTTCTATCTATTCTCTTTTCATTAAGTTTTAGAATACACAATTCATATCATATATTAAAAAAATGTATAATCTAAAATATAAATTTTGTATTTCGTATATTTCAGATACAAAATAAAAAATACATTTTTTTATTGCATAATACAAAATACAGAATTTATATTTTGGATTCCACATTCTAAATTGTAAAATTCAAAATATATTTTTTATTTTATAGTGTATATTAAGAATATATTTCAAATCAGACTTATAATTATTTTATGTATTTTTAATTGATTAATTAATATTTTTAATTAGATAAATAAAAATGTTTACACATTAAATTATTTTATTATGTTAATAAATGAAACTTGATTTTTACATTTTAATAATTTAATTATAATAATAAACTTAGCTTAAATAATATAGTGCAAAAATTCAATATTTTAATTTTTAATTTAAACAAAAATTTAGCGGGTTCATCTCTTCCTGATATGTGTGAATTACATTTTTCATCTTCAATTATCTCTCATGAGTCTTTCTCTTATCTCTAGGATTCATAGAGAATTCATGTAATTAACTTTAGGTAATGTGTTTTGAGAATATTTTTAATTACAAAAATAAAAGAAATAGTTATTTTCCTTGCTGATCATATAATTTGAAAACCAAAGTTATTTTTTTACTTTCAAATGGTATAATCTGAAAACTAAAAACTAAATTTCAGATTATACAATTTATAAATTATTTTAACTTTCAAAACGCATAATTTAAAAACTGTTTTAAAAATGAAATACTTTTAAATTGTATAATTTGAAAATTATATTTTAAAAACAATAATAATTTTGGATGGCATACTTCAGAAACTGTCTTTTCAAAAAAATTACTTATCTCGAGAATCATTTTTAACTTTCGGATTGTATAATTGAAAGGGTTTATAGACTTGACAATTTACAAGTCATTTTTTTAATTTTCAGACAGTACAATCTAAAAAAAAGATAAAATGATTTTTTTTGTATAGGGGTGTAAATAGCAACTTCCTTTGCTTGGGAAGCCCATAGTGTTAACCCAATCCATTTCTCTCCTGCGACTCTGATAATTACCGAATTATTGATGAAATAGAAAAAAGAAGAAGTAATAATTTAAAAAATATTATATATGATAATACAGTAAGTAATGAAAATAATTGAGTACTGAAATACCAATATTAAAGTGAATGTCATTTTCATATCTCCCAAAAAGTAAAAATGACCATTAAATGTTGAAAAAAGATAACCTTTCATTCATTCCAAAAGCTAATTTTGTGGTTTGTTTTTTGAAGACCAAGGGACGCGGCGATTCCCACACATCCATGCCCACGTCATCCACAACATCACATGTTTTCATCACAACTAATTAATAAACTTTACTGTAATCTGTTTCTTAAGATATTACCATATAAATAAAATGGTTTAAATATATTTTTATTTCTTTAACCTTTAACTAAAATTGGTTAGAATTTGAATTATTATTTTTTAAAAATTTTAGATTAATTTAATTTTTAACTTTTAATTAGTTTTTTAATTTTTTAACTAAATTTTATTAAATTTATTTAATGTTTTGAAGACGATTTTTTATTAATATTAAAATAAAAATATATTAAATGATGTAAATAACTTAAATATTAATGAAAAAATATTTGAAACACCAATTAAATTAAATAAAAATTAGTTAAAATAATTAAATCTATGTATTTATAATATTAAAGATTAAATTGAATTAAAAATTAAAAAGTAAATTAATTTTAATTTTCGCTACAATTTAAAAGATTAAGAATATATTTACCTCAAACGTAAGAGTGTTACCTTGTCATACATAATGTTATGTTTATTTTGAAAGAAAAAACAAGATATATTTTTTTTTAAAATATTCATAAGTTCTCCCCTCAGTGCTGTTGAATACTGCTTATGCTTTTATTAAAGAGAAATTAAGAGATTTGAATAATATGTCCTTTTAACAGAAGAAAATATATTACGATTTTTATTTTTTACTTTTTTTTATATGAATTAGTATAGACCATTAATTAATATATCACACTAAATTATATTAAAAAAAAGACAAAAAAAAAAGAATCATAATATATTTTTCTAATAAAATAGTTTTATTTCCCACTTGTTTATATTCAACTTTTTATAATTATTTTATCATTCACTCGATTTCTTTCTTCTTTACCAAACCAACCATAGTTGAAATAATTGATTTTGTGTCGAAATAAAACAACCCTGCAATCATGTATCACATATGTGGTTATGGTCCACACAAGGTTTTTTTTTTTCTTTTTTTTTTGTAATTTATAATATATATATATATATATATATATATATATATATATATATATATATATATAATAAAGTACAAATTATTGGAGACAAAAGTCCTAACACACTCATCCAATTTCCAAAAGTGGAGCACCTTTAACGGACTAACGGTGAACCTTCACCTCATTCTACTGTTTTAACTTTTCTTTGAAAAAGAAATAAATAGTTACTTTAATCCTTAAAAGTAAAAAAAATTATATTAGTTCTCTCGTGAATAAAATAATACCAAATAAATCCTAACATGTCGAATAAGTTTTTAATTTTAGACTAATATATAATATAATTTTATAACTGTTGAAACTTAAGTGTCATTATATATAATTATAACTTCAGAATTATGTTGAAATTATTATGAAACTGTTCTGAAATTTTTTTGATTTTTAGGTGTAAGAATATTATAAAAATAGCCAAATTTAAAAATAAAAAATAGAACAGTTTACGTTTGGTGGTGCTATAATCGATGTTATTTAACGTTTGTTAAAACACTACTAGATGTCAAACTGCCACGTTTTTTGGCTTTATTTAGAATGAAAATTGACGTATGTTGCCTTTCGCCTTCGACGTTGGATAACGTCGGATCTCTATTGTTCCGACGTTAAGTGACGTCTGCTCTGATTTTCGACGTTATTTTGACATCACCTAGTACGACATTGATATTTAAACAAACGTCAAAAATCAAAAATATCGTTGAAAGTTTGTCATAGTGTTAGATATGATTTTTAGAACTAAATGAATGATATAACATTTTCCAAATTCAAGAGCTAAAGTATCTGTTTACCCTGTTCTTTCTTTCTTTTTAGTAACTCACATTTTCTTACTCTATAACTATTTATGCAATGATTTCTCAACTTGAGAAGTATTTTGTTTTGGTGGAATCCAGAAACAGTTAAAATAACTGGTTTAAAATTGTTTCACCAAAATCCAAGAGAAAAATAAATAAATGTTTTGAGAGAAAAAAAAATGAAATATAGGACAAGGTGAATCATTGAGGTTGGTAGAGGTAAAGGCCAAGGAAACATTGTGAATTTTTCAACACAACAGCACTTTGTTAAATTTTTTCCTCAAGTAATATAATATGTCTTTTATTTATACAAATAGTACGAATTTCCTGTATAAGTTTAGAATTTAGTTTTCAGACAGTGAAATTCTGAAATATAATTTTAATGAATAACTTGGATTTCGACTCTTCGAAAATGAAATTTCAAACATAAACCAGAAAATATGTTATCTGTACAAATAAAATGAACAATATGTAATTAAAAAAAAAAAAACATCAATCATTGTCCTCCCACAGTAGGCACTGTGTGTGTTTCTTTCTACGTGTCTTGTTTTTGGTCAATTCTTTCATCAACAGAAAACAATAGAGCACTACTTCCAAATCACAGAAACTGCAAACAACATCAACCAATCAAAAAGTTATCTTAATGAACATGAATGATATAGTGTTTAAATACATTTCAGAAAGTTTGGTATTATTCATAAATGTTCATCTTAAATGAAACTTCTTCACATGGTTTGTGTCTTCCTCCTATGAGATTTCTCCATATTTTTTGTGTGGTAGAATCTTTGTGGATATGGTTAATGGTGGGTGCAAACTTATGCTACTCCTATCACTAGTTGATGCTACTATAGCCAAAGACAATATAGGTGAAGACAATTTGTCCAAAATGTGAGAATTTTTTGAAGTGCTTTTTTTTTTTTACGTAATTGTATATTTAAAGGGGTTAAATATGTTTTTATTCCTTAATTTTTTGGAAAAATTGAAATTAGTTGTTTATTTTTGAAATTTTAAACTAATTTAGTTTCCCATCTTTTAAACTGGATGAATTTAGTCATTTTAACCAAATTTTATTAAGTTTATTTGATATTTTAAACTTGTTTCTCAGCTAACATTAAAACGAGAACGAGTTAAACGATGTAATCAACTCAAGTACTATCATAAAATGCATTTGAAATGTCAAATAAACTTAAAAAAATGTGGTTAAAAGGACTAAATACACGTCCTTTTAAAGTTGGAGGACTAAATTAGTCTAAAGTTTCAAATAAGAACTATTTCCAATTTTTACTGAAAGTTAAAGAACCAAAAACATATTTAACCTTATTTAAAATGTGTAAAATTTTGGAAAACATTTCTATCAAATATAAAAAAAAAATGTACTTGGAATACAACAAACAATACCATGAGACAAAAGATAATGACTTTTTAGAGTCTATTTGTTATTTCTTGCATGATGTCCCTTTCTTTTTTTTCCAAGCATGCATTCATTGTTTAGTGCTTCTCTTCTCTCAATTATTTGTACCCTACATTCCATTATTGTTGGTTCATTTTTTCTTTAACCTCTCTCAAAACTCTTTACATTATTGAGAAGTTCCATTCTTTATTTGTATGAGAAGGCTACCAAAATTAACATTCAATTTTGATACTACATGAGTTTTTTTATACAAGAATTATTAGGGAGACATAATACTAATAAGATATAAACTCAAGTTATATGTGGGATTGACACAAATTTTAACTTAAAACTTTATGGTGTGTTTGGATGAGATAATTTAAGATAGTAATTTATTTGTTTGGAGAATTTGAAATTTAAAACAAAAAAATATTATGTTTGGACGAGGAAATTAAAAAGAAATTGAAAATTGAAGAATTTTAAGAAGGTATTTCAAATAACTAAAATAGTAGAATTTGAAATTCATTCAAAAAAAAAGAAAATTGAAATTTTTTAAGTTGTGAAATTGCTCATTGGTTAAGACAAAAAAGTCCACAGGTCAAAAAGTCCATTCAAGTCAAGCAAGAGGTCAAGACGAGGTGGTTTGGGCTGAAGGACTAGTTCAGTCAGCTCAAGCCGAAGGTCGAGCCGAGCCAGCCCAAGTTGAAGGTTGAGCCGAGCTGACCTAGGACAAAGGTTGAGCCGAGCTGGCTTGGGACGTATGTCAAGTCGGCCCTGACCAAAGGTTGAGACGAGATGACTTTGAGTCGATTTGGCCCAAGTCGAAGGTCGAGCTGGGTCAGTCCTAACTGAAGGTTGAGCTAGGTTGGCCGGGGTAAAATATCGAGTCGAGTCGACCTGGGCTAGAGGTCGAGACTAGTCGACTTAGGCCAAAGGTCGAGCCAAGTCAATTTGAGTCGAAGGTCGAGTAGAGTAGGCTTGGCCCAGGTCGAGTTGAGTCATGTCAGGCCCCAATTCAAGCCGAGTCGACTTAGGTCATAGGTCAACCGAGTTAGCTTGTATCGAATGTTGAGCTGAGTTGACTTGGCCTGGGGAGAAGGACAACTAAGTTGACTCAGATCGAAGGTCGAGCCAAGTTGGCATTGACTGAAGGTCGTAACAAGATGACTCTAGGCCAAGATGATCTGGGTCGAAGGTTGAGCCTAGTTGGCCCGTGTCGTAGGTTGAACCTAATTCGTTTTAAAATAGATTTTAAATTACTTTATCCGAACAACAAAATTGAAATTTATGATATTTTAATTACTTCATCTAAACTAATTATTAAGATAATAAATTTATAAATTTTCTATTTTATATGGTACATTTATATCTCTAAGACTTAGATTTATATTTGTATTCTCAACCATTATTATCCTTATATTATATTAGATATCTTGATTAATAAGAGTTATATAGATTAACTTGACTCATATAATGGAACAACGTCCTATCATCATTTTTTTTTCGTTCACTTGAAAGAGTCAAACACATATAATGCTTTCAATTATTTATTATCTTTCTCAAATCACAACCACAATCTTAGATACCAATTTGGATTCTCATATCATTCATTTTCTTGTCTTTGTTATTGGGAATCTTTTATAATATGAATAAAGATTAGTATATATCACTTTCTCCCTTCTTAATATAGTTTAAATAACCATATCTCACTATCTATTCATAAAAACAAATATGAAAACTACTATATTACGAATCATTTATCCAAAGCCTTTGATTTTCGTCAAAATTCATTTTATATACTTTCAATTACTTAATTATTTTTTTAAAAAAGGTCAATGTTCCACGTTAGTTTTTGTGCCTTTCGTGGGTATCCCTTTCGCACTCAACAAATATTAGTGATCACAAGTTACAATATTTATGACAATTCTTTTTAAATGTTGAAATATTTATTTTTTAATTATGTATTTTCACAAAAATAAAAGTTGGAAGTCTCATAAAATGAATTTGCCATAGAATTTTACATGTGTCGCTATATAATATAAACTTTTCATCTATTTGTTGATGGTACAATAATCAGATCAAATTAAAATTGTATACTATAATACGATTTAAATAGTTTACATTGTCATTATATTAAAGAAAAATATTAATTGTGTGTGGTATTTTTTTTTCTTTTGAAAAAGTAACTTTTAGGTTGTAAATAATTTAAATGGAATGGTTTAAAGATATAAAATTCGTGAAATACTCCGACAAAACAATTAAATATTTATATTTGTATGTATAACATTTGAAGACGGAATCTTATTGAAAATATTCAAATTCTTAAATAGTTGAATCAATTGACATTAATATATGAAAGTTACATACTTAAATTTGCAACCAACAACATTAATATTAAGAACGAAAAGTTTATATATGGATCATCAATAATCTACACTACTATTATCTAAAAGTTTTTCAACCTCAAGTGGAGCACTTCCAATGGCATTGCTGCATTTGATTAATTAATTGATTCAACATTTTAAATCTTTGAGCAATATAATATGACTCTCACTTTATTTAAAATAAAATGCTACAAAATATGTTAGGAACATTTCAATGGCATTGTTGAAGTACCCACTTTATAAGAAGGAGATTGGAGGGTTTGAACAACTTGGTCATTTATTTTAGGTGTTGATGATGAATGTACTAACTATTCATGAGAACAACAACATGAATTAATTAACTCCACATACCATGGCATATTATTTAAGATAAATTTTATGTGGTCATGTAGAAATAAGAAAATAATTTTTTTGACTACTAAATTTTGACAACTTTCTCTTACAATCTTAGGTGACATTTTCTGTGGTTTTCTATTTTTTCATTTTCTCATTCTCAATATTTCAAAACTACTTAAAATATGAGACATCATGTTGTAATAAAAAGTTGTCAAAATTTAATAGTCAAAATATCATTGTTCAATGAAATAATCAATCTTGTTTGGTTTCAAAATCAATTGTAATATGATAAATTAATATCTATACTGAAACAACTACTTTTAACTTCTCCATCAATTCAAATTGATTTGAAAAAATCAACTTTACCAGAATTCATCTAAATCCTAAACCCTAAAGAATTCATCTAAATCCTAAACCCTAAACATGTATATGTATGTCTTTGAAATATATGTAAAAAATGGGAGGTGAAAAACACAAAATGAATCTTGTGAAATAAACCAAACATCTCTTTTCAAAACTTAGGGTTAGGGATATCCCTTCTTCTTCATCCTTCCCGCGTGAGGCACCTTCCACCACAAGGATCACATTGTTGTAGTGCACACCAACGGTATTAACCTTAATTAAAATATTTTATTTTTATTCATAAAATTAATGGTTAAGATTCGTTATTCATATTAAAAAAAAAATACTACCTACAATTTGTGAATTTGTTATTATGGTCCTTAATATATGGTTGTGGTAGATACAATGGTAAAAGAGTTTGTTAATTTGATTAAATAAAAATTGAATTTGTGAATTAAGAAATAAGAATAAAAGAAGTGGACAACATAGAATGATTGAGTGTAAGAGTGTAGGGACAATAGCAACATGTGAAGGTCGGTGTTTCTTGTTACATAGCAAAAGTGAGAGTATTATAAAAAAAAAAAAAAAGAGAAAAAAAAAAAAAAAAAAAAAACAGAAACTGAAATTAGGGATGTTTGTTGGTAACGAAGGATTTTTGTCTATAAATAAGAGACGAAGAAGTTGGAAGGGAAAAAGAGAAGAAGAAAAGAGGTAATAGAGTGATAACAGAGTTCTTGTGTGAGTCATTAATGGCGTCGTTGGCTATGGTGCAAGGTGATGAACATGCATGAATGAATTGTTGTTGTTGTTATATAATGATGTGTGATGAAGAATGAATGAATATTATTAAGATTTGATGTGAAGAGAATGTAATGTGCAGGTGGAGGAGTGGATGAACGGTGCGTTCAGAAAAATTATTGGATGGAACACACGACAGAGTTGTCGGTAGAATCGATGATGTTGGATTCAAACGCCTCTCATCTCGACAAGGAAGAGAGACCAGAAGTGCGTCTCGTTTTCTTTTCCCTATCTAAATTTTTCAATTCTATTACATTCTCGCATTTAGATTCTGGATTTTGTTAGTACTGTATTTCCATAATATACTGATTATCATTATTTTTAATGTTTTAAAATATATTAAAAAGTATTTAAAATGTTATCACAGTATATTTTTATGTTTAGCAGAAAACAACGTAAAAAAAAAAATTAATAAAGAATCTGGACTCTGCATTCTCTCATTAGCCATCTTTATTTTCATCTTCTTCTAACTATCTAACTATTATATCTAAAAGACGATGTTTTCATTTTTTTTACTCTCATCTTCTATCTTCTGACGTAATTTAGTGTGAGTTATTGATTATATATTTCTGTCTTTTCATTTGAAATAATCAATTATCTACACTAAATCACGTTAAAAATAAAGGTAAGAGTTAAAAAGATGGTAGTTATAATATAATTTTACTATATATAAAGTTTTTCTTTCTTTTTCAAGTTTGTTTAACAATTCATTTTATTACTCGTTAATCAACTTGATTTAGTTTTTTCCGGGTAAAAAGTTGTGTAGTCCAATACTCTACGTGTTAATTAGATATTTTGTTATTTTAACTTGTTTTATACATTTATAAAATTATTTCTTTAAATGTTAACCATAATTAAGAATAAACATGTTTTTGAGTTGCCTCTAAAGCTTGTTGAAAACATCATCTAATATACTCATTATTCTTTAAATATACTAAATTTAAAGTTAATTTATATTTTACAAGTATTATAATTTATTTATTTATTATTATTAATAGAGTGTTAAAATAAGTTATTTTAATTTTTTTATTAATCACAAGTTAGGCTAAAAATGAATTAATTTAATAAAAAATAATTTTTGGCCAAAATTTGGAAATTAACTCAATCCATCATGACTTGTTGGAAATATATTTTTCATTCTTTCATTCTGTTTATTTTGTTTCTTATATTTATGTTATAGTTATACGATTCACCAATTTACTAAACTTTTTTTTTTTCTCATTTTGTTTTGTATATTTATTGTAATGCCATTAAAGTATATGGACTCCACTCATCTATCTAAAATAATAAAATTCACTTGTTAAAAAGTGATATGATATTATAAGATAATAGTAATTAAAAATGAAAATGTTAACTTATATAATTAAACAAATGAAATAAATAAATATTTGATCTATTTAAATATTATTCGATAACATTTTAATTTTAAAATAAATCAAATTTTTAACCTACACGATAAAAAATTATAATAAAAAAATGAAAAAAAAATTATACTTTGAATAGTGAGTGGTCAATTCACCTTCAACGTACCAGTGTTTCAAATTCACTCACACTTGAAAAAAAAAAATATTTATAAGAACATTTTGAGAACCCTAATTATTACCACTTCTATAAGATTGATTCTTCACTTCCTATAACTCACAACATTTTTTATCACATTATTTTCTTACACAATTTTATCATTTAACTACTGCGTTTCTGTAATTCAAACAGAGAAAAATATCTCTAATATATTATGTTCTCATATTAAATTTTAATAAAGTGAAAGTTGAGATCACCATTCCTTTTATTTTTCTAAGTTGAAAATTTTTACTTTCACTTTTTAATTAGTTTACGTTAGATTTTGAATAAAATTTCTATCATAAGTATTTATTCTAAGAGAGATAAAAAAACTTGAGAAACTTAATTTTTACACAATTTAAATAAAATTTAGATAAATTATTCGAAATTTTTTCATGAACTAATTTTAACTTACGGGGAAATTTCTCATAGAAATATTTACAAAAATATTGTGTAAAAAGTGTATTAATTCAGTCACTCTATCAATTTACCACACTGTGTTAAAGTGTGTGACAGCTACGTCAATTTAACAAAAAAAAAAATTGTTTTTTAAGAAGTAAACGCATACGTAACTTTTAAAGAGAAGATAATTTTCTTTTTAATACTCTTAATTACTGAACCAAATTTACATAAATCTTGCTTAACGTCCTAATAAAAGCAAGAACTATTAAAAATAAACCATAAAGACACTAAATTTAGAGTGGGAATTAGTGAATATTTGTAAATAATACTATGTGACAATAAGAAACTTAATAAAAGAGAGATAATAATTCAAATTGAGTTCTTCTACTATGCATCTTTACATCACGGAGTGGTAATATATGTTTTTATAGAATGCTAATATTAGTAATATATTTTCATTATTCCTTTTAATATGCTCTTAGTTATTGGGTGGAACATTTTAAGTTTCATAAAATTACATGTAAATTTCAATAGAAAGTATTAAAATTTATATAGTTTTGTGAATTTTAAGTAAGGAAAACTTGTTACAGAAGCTTGCTAAAAAATATCACTGATATTTACTATCTTATGTACAAATAAGAGAACATTATTGGTTTTTAATATTGCTATTTTAGGGGTTATTTATTGTGTGCCATGATGAAAGATATTGAAGAATTTAATTAGTTCATGAAAAAAATAATTTAATTACAATTCAAAGATTTTGTTTCCTAAGTTAATAACTAAACACGAATTGTTATGTGGTAGGGTTGTTAATTTTTTGTAAAAATTATTCTAAAAAGTATATTTAGATTGACTTCTAATTCCTTGATAAATAAACATGTACCTAAGTTAACAGTGTATAAAAACTAAACTCAAAATCAAATATATAACATTAAATGTTTGAAATTATTTAAACAATAAATATTAAATTAGTTTACATTCCAATTTAATATTTTTTTCTTAAGGATTTTCTAGGATTTAATCAACTTTCTCTTATGGTTGTTAGTTTGAAGTAATAAATTATAGAGGCCAACTTTATTTTTTTGATGTAAGAATCAATGAGAGGCTAGAAAAATTTCTTCTTGTACCTTTTATCAGTACCCCTTTTGTTTTTTTCTTTTCAAAGTGATTTTTTTTTTGACTCATCATCTATATTTTGTCACAAAGGTTTTGTCTTTACTACCAGCATATGAAGGAAAATCAGTGGTGGAACTTGGAGCAGGTATTGGAAGATTCACAGGTGAATTGGCCAAGAAAGCTGGCCAATTACTTGCTGTGGACTTCATTGAGAGTGCTATCAAGAAGGTAACTGAAATTTCTAATCACACTTTGAACCCTAATTAGTGATTATGTTTGTCAACATGAAAAAAAAAAAAGAAATTGGTTCTACCCATGTTATGATGTAATGATGAAAAATTAGGGTTTTAATCATCTCACATAATGTTTCTGCAGAATGAAAACCTTAATGGGCACCACAAGAATGTCAAGTTCATGTGTGCTGATGTCACATCTCCGAACTTGCAGATTTCTGAAGGGTCCGTTGATCTGATTTTCTCAAATTGGTTACTCATGTATCTTTCCGATGAAGAGGTGAGTTTTTGAGTGGAAAATATTAAGCCATTCAAATTTTCATGGTTTTTTTGTTCAATTTAGGTATGTTGAAGATAACATGATGTGTTATTGAGTTCTTTAATGGCTTCTTTTGGTTATGGTTTTGTCGTTTTGCCTTTGCAATGAATGACAATGATGTATTGATGTTTCTAGCTATCTTGTATTGGTGAATTTGAAAGTGGTTGATTCTCATGCCAAAGTGGTGGAAAGAAAAACAAAAACCATGATGATTATTCTTTTTTCCTTCGTTATTGTAAGGCTCTTGTTTTTCCCTTTTTTTTCATGTCAGGTTGAGAATTTAGCAGGAAGAATGATCAAATGGTTAAAAGTAGGTGGATATGTGTTCTTCAGAGAATCATGTTTCCACCAATCTGGAGATTCCAAGAGAAAATACAACCCAACTCACTACAGGGAACCTAGATTTTACACCAAGGTTTGTTCTTAGTGTAATTAATTGGCCAATCTATCAGCAAAATCATTCCTTTTCCTGTAATGTGTGAATATAAAATGTTCATGGAAGAACATAATTTCTGGGATCTCAACCATTTACTCCTTAATCTCCAAGCAACAACATGATGCTTCTTAAAAGCATAAAAAACTAGCATAGAAAGAACTCTAAATCCATAGAGAACTCTAACCAAACTAAAGAGCTTACTCAATAGCCTTCATAATTGCAGTAATCTCTGCATGAAACACAGAAGCTGTACCAATAAAAATAAACAAAACAACCTTTGAAAGATCTCTTATTATAAGCTGACAAACCAGGATCCTCACATTACATCTAATAAAGTAATATTTGGGAAGATACCAATTTACCAGAGTAATCTTACGAGCAGAAGTAGCATGTGTAGATTCCATAAATGCTTTTAAAATACAGAATTCAAGAATAGAATTAGAAGCAGACCCTTTAGAAAGAATTTCAGATGAAGAAACCATCGAAATAATCATCTTATAATAACTTGAACTGATTATGCACTGTTATTAAACTAAAGAAACGTTTGTACAAGCTTTTCTATGAACATTTCTAAAATGAACGAAATGAATTCCTTCATCAAAATTAATTTATGTACAAAGTTGAAGATAAAAGTTTAAGGAAATTATATGATAACTTTCTTTATAAAATAAGTTTAAGTTTTACTTTCATTTGTTAAAGTATTAATGGTAAAAATTGTCTAAACATACTCTAATTTCTAAAAGGGTTTGGTTTGGATTACATTTCTTATTTTCGTGTAGGCGTTTAAAGAGTGTCATAAGAGTGATGATAGAGGGAATTCTTTTGAACTTTCGCTTATTGGCTGTAAATGCATTGGAGCTTATGTACGAAACAAGAAGAATCAAAACCAGGTAACAAAACAGGGTTTCCATTTCTCTTAATTATTATATCTTATTTTAGTTTATAAAATTGGTTGAAAGTATCTGATTAAAACAGTGAACCTTCATGCAGATTTGTTGGATATGGCAAAAAGTGAGATCACAAGATGATAGGAGGTTCCAACGGTTCTTAGATAGTGTTGAGTATAATCACAAGGATATTTTACTCTATGAGAGTGTTTTTGGCCAAGGCTTTGTCAGCACAGGAGGACTTGGTATGCTTTGCCACTTTCATATGTTTTGTTTTTTTTATCGGCAAATGTTAGTAGTTAGTATTTTGTTAGGGAGAAATTGAAGTCACAACCTCTTACACCCTTCTTTCCAAACTCACCAAACCAACCTTATAACTCTCAAATGTTATCGCTCAAATGTTATCGGAGAGTTGAATCCATAACCTCTCACATCCTCCCTTCCAACTTTATCACTAAGTCACTTTATAACTCCTTCGTATGTTTTGTTATGCAATACAAAATTCTGCTTTCATAGTAGATTTCACATGTTACTGAATTGAAAGTGCTTTTACTCTTGCAGAAACAACAAAGGAATTTGTGGCAAAGTTGGGACTAAAACCAGGCCAAAAAGTTTTGGATGTTGGTTGTGGTACCGGGGGAGGTGACATTTACATGGCTGAAAATTTTGATGTTGAGGTAGTTGGCATTGACCTCTCCATAAACATGATTTCTCTTGCCATTGAACGTGTAATTGGGCTCAAATGTTCAGTAGAATTTGAATGTGCCGATTGCACTAAAAAATCATACCCTGAGAATACATTCGATGTAATCTATTCCCGTGACACATTGCTACACATCAAAGTAAGGAACATTCTTTGGTTTTTTAATTTTTCTTTGGTAAAGTCCACACCCTTTTGTGTCTTCAGTTCATTTCATGTTTTTAACTTCTATTTTCTGCAAATTTTTGTTGATTTATTCAGGATAAACCATCACTATTTAGATCCTTTTACAAATGGTTGAAGCCTGGAGGTACACTTCTAAT
>Ga0214543_1004506_pt1 | contig 26344 bp, 11 predicted proteins | sample CNSS2metaG_FD_160094 | JGI IMG/M metagenome (GOLD analysis project Ga0214543, IMG submission 160094) | Root nodule microbial communities from cowpea collected in UCLA plant growth center, Los Angeles, California, USA - CNSS2 | ecosystem: Host-associated > Plants > Roots > Nodule | place: USA... | reverse complement strand
TAATTTAGATATATATATAAAATATATATATTATTTAATATATATATATATATATATATATATATATATATATATATATATATATATATATATATATATATATATAATGTGAACTGCTAGATTTCTCTTAATTCAGTTAGCTTACCCTTTCTTGTTTATGTTGTTTCCCTTATGTATCTTTCTTTTGCAATGATTGCCTCCTTTTGGTGTGAGCAGAGAAGAACCCAGATGATGACACCCCTCTCCTGGACAAGAGTTGATCCTTTGCCTGGATGTCCCGTGGTAGTTTTTGGGTTAGGCGTTATGGAGTTTTGAGATGTATAGATGAACCTTTCTTGTATAACTATATTTGCCATCAGGGATTTTATATAGTTATTTTGGATGACTGTATCAGCACTATAACAGTTTATTCATACTATCTGCTTTGTTTGATCATGATGTAATATTTTATTTAGTAGCGTGAAAACTATTAAATGGGATGTTACAAAAAGAGACACACAAAGACTAACAAGACATCTAACCTATGTCATATAGCCTACCAACATGATATAACACCAAAACATTATATTTAACATATTAATTTCATATTTAACACACTAAAAACTTAATCTTCAAGTGGATCTTCAACAATCTTCATCAAACACTTACGATCTTCACGCACAAGGCTTTATCAATTCTTTGCTTCAAGCTTTGGCTTTATCAATTCTCTACTTCAAGCTTGATTGTGCCAACAACGTCCCTAGAGGCAAAATGGGACAAACAGACCAACCAGTATATAAGGAACAATAGTCACCTAAAGAAGGGATGGACAAAATTCATTGACACTATACTAGAGAGACAATAAATATTCTTGACCAGACTCGTTCCAGAGTTTAAACAGGAATAAATACTAATAATTTTAAGTTTATAAATTCATATATAAATTAGCCACTATAATAACTAATTATTTTTCATCTCTAAAATTTTTTATTATTTAAATATTTTCTTGTAATATTTAATGTGATCTCATGTGTTATTTTAATACAATATCTTTTAATTCCTTCGTCAACTTAAGCAACAGTCTGGTATATGTTTTCTTCATATTAAAGTATAAACAAAAGTAACTATGTTTTATGTAAATTAAGAAAATTAGTAAATGTATTATAAGGAAGGTTAAGTACGAATTATTGGATTTCGATCATGATCATCCAACAAGTAATCATGCCCCAGAACGCATAACTATACGTGAGATTGTCCATCTTTGCAAAATATCATGGCTTCCTATATCTTGTGTAACCCAAAGATTGATGGCAAAGTTTTCGTCATTTCATCTTAGTAGGTTTGCTACTCTTTTAATGTAGAGTATGAAAACTCGAAAAAGCTTAAAAAACAATATGTATTAAGAAATTATGATAATCAATATATTAGGTATTACGATATATGGCACATATATTTATTGAGGAGAGTAATTGCTGATGATAACTGAATAATGAGAAATCCAACTCAATTAGTGTTTGATGAAACCTGAAAGATTTAAAAAACATCCTGTTTGAAAATAATCAAGTAAAAAATTTGATAAACAGTTACTAAAAAATGAATTATGAGACATTTACAAGCAAATTCTTTTACCTTTTCTTGAATCATTTTATGAAAAATTTTGCATGCATGAAGGAAAATAATGTTTGCATGTGAATTTTTTCGGTTCAAAGATTTTGTCTGTCAAAAATCATTAGGATATGTCCAAATTGTGAATTTTTTGTGTTCAGTGTTTTGTGAGTGAAAAATTCCTTAAAGCTGAGCTTAGTTAGAGTTTGATGTAGGTAAATTAGTTTGTTTTCTACTATATATACTTGACTAGATAATTTGAATATGTAAGCAATATAATCATTCTATTTGATTTGAGGAGTTTGATAGGTGTTGAGTTTTCAATATGTAATGGTTGCTTGATTTGAGTATAGAAAGTTGGTTTAATGCATGTTATATCTCCTCTTTAGTGTGAATATTTATATCTGAGATGCATCTTGTTAGACAAAATGGTTCTAGTTGAGGTTTCTTTTGCATAAAATTTAACATTTGGAGATGGAAAAAGAGTAGAAAACATAAATATGAAACCAATTTTGTTGATTTAATTTATTTATAAAGTTTCTAAAATTATGCAAACTTGTTGGGTGGACCATACACTTGTTCGAAATCTGATTTTTGGAAATCCAGAGAGTTCATACCATTTTACTTGTTGGGTGAGCTTTATGAAAAAAAATCTTAGAAGTTTGGTAGCCAGGTAAATAAAGTGCTCACTAAGCAAAATTATTTCAATATAAATTCAGAGAACTCAAGTTTAATTGGACACCGAGCGAGAAAGGCCTTGTTAGGTCAGCCTTTCTTAGTGTCTTCAGTCGTTAGGTGAGTTTGAGCTCATTGGACGAGTTAATTTAAGGGAAACTCCTAGTACTTGGACAAAGTCTTTTCCTAGAGCTCAAGTTCAATTTGAGTAGTTGGGTAACCCTATTTTGCTGAGTGAACTTCTTTGACAACTACTAATAGTGCTTAATGTCTCATTTGGCTAGCTTGTGTATTTGTGGAGCGAGAGGGAAAAATAAATATATGAAATTAATGTTTTGAGACTTTGAAATAAAATGAGTGGGTATGTAACTAAGTAGAACAAGTGTTAGCCATAATTTAGTATTTTGTGTGTAAGTGGTCGAGTATAATCCAGACATTAGTTATAATATAATGTGGATACCTGAGAGGTCGAGTAGATTTTTTTTTTGTTATTTTTGTTAATTTAAATTGAATTGATTTAGTAGTTGAAATTTTGATCAATATAATTTGATTTTTTTTACAGGGTATCTAATCTTTTTTTTTAGATTAGTTTATATTTAAAAACACTCAATATTTATGTTTATGTATTTATTTGTGCGTAGAGATAAATTTTAAGGTCGAATTTTCTTTAAAAAAAAACTGTATAAATATGATATGTGGATGACATAAAGAGAAATGAGGAGATTTGAAACTAGACTTAAATTTTATATATTTTTGCTATTGGACATTTGAAATTTTTTATACTTTTTTATTAGAGATATTTCATGGACATTTCTAGTTAGATTATTGTTAGATGGGTCCAATAATAATATTGATCTATAGCATAAATAGGTTTATCCTTGAAACTTATTTTGGATGAAGCTTGTACTTTTGTAAGAGAATATATCTATAGTTCCCTGAGTACAACTTTTTTTTATTTTTATCATTGAATTATTAATGTGTGTTGACAAACTTTATCGATTTATAAGTTATTTATGATTATTACATCATCAACTTTCAATTTCCTTGTGCGTTTTCCATTTTTTCTTAATAATTTAGTGAAACTTATCTGAAATTATTCCTCCTTCTTAATTATTGATTAGGTATTTTCTACATTTGTCTATTCTAGCATCGACCACGTCTCACCTCGACACAAACACAAATGTTTATTTTTTTAATTATTTATTTGTATTGTTTTTTAGTACTTGTTTTTAATTTTATTTTCATTCAGTTTCCCCTCCACAATATGGGAGTAAGACTCAAACAATATTTCTTTTGAAGATAATTTAGGCGCAAGAGTATGAAAGAATATTTTTTTAAAAAGATACTAAGAGTTATTCTACAAGTCTATGTTTTAGATCTTTATTTTGGCTTTTAGTGCCAAATCTTGTAAAAACATGAGATTTTACATTTAAGATCTCAACTAAAGATGTTATATTTAAGATGTCAATGGAATATCTTGCGTTAAAGATGTTCTTAATGTTATAAAATAATTCAAAAAAATAATTATGGTATAAATATAACAGCTAGGGTTGATGTAGGACAACTAAGTGAAATTGATGTATATGAGTTTATATAAAATAAACTAAATATTATTGTTTGGGGGAGGTTATGTAATATTTATAACTTATAACGTAAAAATATAATCATTTCCTATAATTTTGATGCTCTTACAAGAGGGGAACACAACACTTCCGTCATTATATATATTTTTGCTGGCTAAAATAAAGTTAAAATCAATATAATATCATCAAATATGGACACAATTTTTTTTTTGAAGTCAATAATATATAGTTAATATTAATTACATTTTAGTAGCAAAAAAATGGATAAGTATGCTTAAATTTATATTTGAAAATCATAATTTAAATGTTGATCTTAAAATAATTTTTTTTAATTGGTTCGCAAACAAAAGTGACGTTATCAATCTCACCATTTTTATTACTGAATGTTATTGGGGTTAATACGTAATGGCGACCCTGAAATGATTTAAAATATTAATTGAAAAAAAAGAACTATTCAGGACTCAAATAAATTAGAGAAATATAGAGAAAATGACATTTTTTTCATTGAAAAAAAATCTGTTTTTTATTTCTGTTTTTAGTCAGTTTTTATTTTAACATAAAATACTCCAAGTATTAAAATTTGTATTTTCGATATTATCCGTATTTAGCTTTTGTTTCCATTTCAAAATAATTTAATATTTTCAGTGACTTTTGTCCTAACCACCTGCAGAAAAATTTCAGAATGATTTATGAGTTTATTGACAAAAAATATATAAGCTTACGTGCTATATTAATGAAACTAGAACAACAATTAAATGAGAAGTTAGGCACAACTTTCTAGTTAAACGCAATATATAATCTTTGAGTGTTTATAAAAGACACCTAACTTAGTTTTAAAAACGATTGTCAAAAATAACAATTTTTCTTTAAATTAAAATATAAAACATATAAAAAACTTTTGACCATATCATCATATGGCATCAACCTAATCTTAAAACGAAAATAACTATTTAAAAACATTAGTATTTCAAAAATTGTTTGCTTTCGAGAAATAAAAATATGAAAGAACTATACTCACGTCACTGGAAGAAATAAAAAAAAAAAAAGAGAGTTAAATTTAAAGTTCATTCCTATTTACTTTTTACCCACAGTTTTGATCTCCTCGATCCCATTTTAATTAATTAGTTTTAAAATTTATATTTGTTTTTTATAATATTTAGATAAATATTTTAGATCTAGATTTCGACTAAAAAAATGAAAATATAAAAAATTTATTATTATATTAAAATTATTATTTTTTAATTAGAAACTAACATCGAAAAAACAAAAAACTAAAAAGTTGTATATGAAAGATTAATGGAAGAAACAAAATTACTAATCATACAATAAATAAATAAATATAAGATTCCTTGTGATCTCTATCATCTATTATAAGCCTTTCGTATCATTCTTTTTATAATCACTAGTTCACTATAAAATGTAGTGAAAAGCACCATTGATCATGCGTATAATGACGCAAGTAATGTCCATTTTCCTATCATTGAAAAGATTGGCTAGTACCAATAAATAAATGATTGGTTGGTGCATAGTTTTATAAAAAATTAAACGATCTTGTTATTTAGTGTTTTTCAAAATAAATAATCTTTACTGAAAATACAATATTTAATGTTATTGATACATATCTATCGTAATTTTAATAATTTATTTTCATCATCTTTCAACTATTATCTATGATTAATAGATAACAAAAAGAAAAGATTAAAAGGATTGGCTTTCTCTTTTGTCTTCCCATAAAAAGTAGAATTTAAAAGTCTCCTTCATCATGTGTCATTATTTGTAGTCTATAGTTATTGAGTATATGAATGTTTAGACTTTTGCTAAACGGAATCTTTTTAAATTTCCAACATCTCCATGTTGTCAATGTACAAGAAACCTAATTTGGATTTTTCAATAATTATTCTTGTGCTCTTATAATGCGATAATCCTTACCAAATAATCTTCTTTATAATAGTTTAACGCTAATATAATATGTAATATATATAATATCACAAGACTAATATAAAAGAAAAGAAAAAGCCGTGTAAGTATGAAACTTATGGCCTTTTGTTATTGATTTGTATCGACATTTGATGTTCATAATTTTGAAGTAAGATTACTAGATAATAATTATATACAGATTAAATATTTAGGAATATTTATAAAAAAAATAAAAAAAGTTATAATTTAAATTAATTAGTCATGAACTTTAAATCTATATATCTTGAGTATGAAATTATACATTAATAGGTGGTCCAATAGTAGTTTGATAAGAAATAATATAATTGGCCTAACAAACAACAAATATCACTAAGATAGATTTTAGTTTATTATGATATCATATTAAAAAATAAACTTTAAACATAATTCAACCTTATAAAAATAGATTGTAAAAAGGAATTTGCATCTACTTATATATTATAAAATCATTTTAATTTTAGTTTATGTAAGATATGCAACTACGTACTATAAATTCATGTTTAAAAATATATTTTTTTTATCAAGAATGAATTAATAAATTAAAGAATAACATTTATGAGGTACTCTAACACTTTTATAAAAAATATATAATTTACAAAAAGATGCAAAAGCTTAATATCGAGACCATACAAAACAGCAAAAAACTAGAGATCTAACAGAGTGTCGGCTAATGAAATTATAATGAGGAAAGATCTAGAAAAACATGTGTTGATATAATAAAATGAAAGAGAAGACACACTTGTAATGTGTTCCATGCATTTCAAGAAACATCTCTGAAAGAGGTATCGAAGATCACAAGGACTCACATGCAAACATATAGTCCATGTTCACAAGAGAAAGGCATCATGAGCTAAGTGATTAAGGTCCATGCAATGATTGAAGCCAAACATAAAAGACACACCATATACAAACACTTCAATTTCTAATCATTTCTCCCTCTCATCTTTATAACTTAATGCTTTCTTTTGAATGACCCAAGTGGAAGGAAAGATAAGAAATGATCTCCTTTGTTTGGTTATTTAAAAGTGGAAAGAAATAAAAAACAATCATCAAAACTTATCTTATCCATATATTTAGTGCACCCTTCAAAATAAGAATAAAGGGAAAGTGTCCTTATAATTAAAGGAAAATAAAAGGCTATTTTTCATATTTTTTTATTAGAGATATATTTATGTCATTTTATATTTTCTTTTTTAATTTTCGTAAAGCAGCTTAGAAAATCATTTTGTTCAGTATCTTTTCTTATATTTTTCTTAAATAAAATATATTAAAGATCCACTTTTTCTTTATCTCATTATAATAGACTTTTTCAATTTTATTTTATTACTTTGAACATTTTCGATTTACTTTTTCTTTTCAAAAGAAGGTAATACAACCCATTATGTCAAATTGATATTACTATTATGTATAATATGTAATAAATTATGCAATATTAGTTATTGAGATAAGTAACACTTTTTTTTATTAATGGAAATATTTGAGGTGTTTCAATCTTTTTACAAAAATATACATAGAAAAGATTTGACCAGAAAAAAGCTATAGGAAAGTAACAAGTAGCATGTAAAAGAAGAAAGACGTGACTTTTTATATGACCTAAAACACTCGTTGAAGCTCTTCCATACGTCATGTTTTCTTCTCCCCTTTGGAGTGATGCAAAAGAGCAATGTCTAATTCTACTATATCATAACCTTATACTTAACCCTTATCTATATCTTCTTATTTCGTATTCCTCTAGGGACATTACACAAACCTAATAACTTCACACTCAAATAGTCAACGCTTTAACCTAGAACATGCTTACTTTCTCTCTCAATCCTAAATTAATTAATAATTAATCCACAATTAAATTATTTAGTGAAGGCATGCATTCTTGCATATTGCATGCTAATGTATTTTTCCACGCTTCATCGACCGCATGCGCCGTATATGACGAATATCTATTAAAATTTACAAAAATTCAATCACAAGATAATAATAATAATAAGAAGAATATAAAACCTTTCTATACTCGGGTATGTTAGGGATGGAACTCTTAAATAAATATGTGGCTATTATGAATTGTGACTTATGTAAATCATGATACGATATTCATTTTCTATGAAAAAAATTAATAGTTTCACCACCACCCAACACAAAAATAATAATTATTATATCACCTTAGGCTAAGTCTTAATTAATTGGTTTAAATATGTTTTTGGTCCCTCAAGTTCCAGTAAATTTTGGAATTAGTCACTCTTTGAAACTTTATACCAATTTAGTCATTCATCTTTATAAATGCGTGGATTTAGTCTTTCTTACCAAATTTTGTTAAGTTTATTTAACATTTTAAACGCATTTTTTGAGTTAAAATTAAAGCGAAAATGTGTCAAAAGGTGTAAACAATTCAAATACTATAATGAAATGCACTTGAAACGTCAGATAAACTGAACAAAATTTGGTTAAAATGACTAAATTTATGTTTTTAAAGATGAATGACTAAATTGGTTGAAAATTTTGTAGAAGGACTAATTCTAAATTTCACTTAAACTTAAGAGACAAAAACATATTTAACGCTAATTAATTTGACACCCTTTTTGTCGTTTTTATTTTCTGTCTCACTTATTTACCTGTCTTGCATGTCTTTCTATAAACTTGAGGAAGTAATCCACCGAATTCATTTTTTTTTCTTGCCAAATAATAAGGTGAGTGAAGAAGAACAAGCAAAATTTGTAAAGGAATGCTATAAGTTATTTTAAAAGAAAATGAGTAACGTTTATCATATAAAGAAAGAGCGACATTTATATTAATTTAGTAAGTTTTTTTCTTTTATGTCTCTTAAGTATATATTTAGTTTGAAATTGTTATTATACTTTTTGGCCTTGCGGAATCGTGCGGGATTGTTAAAGTATTAAAGCAGATTAATTAACTTTCATTACAATTTCTGAAAAAAGTATTTTTCTTCTGTAAACACATCAAAAGAAGAGATATATAAACTTTTGAACTTACTTTTAATTTATTCTTTAAATGTCAATATTTACTTTAAAAAGTGATCTTTTTAAAGACAAGTAAACTACTTTTAAAAATAAGAAACACGAACTACTAAAAGAATGCAAAGTATGGTTGCCAGGTTTACTCTTAAAATATTGGAAAAAATTAAATAAATTTTATAGCAAATCGTTTAGAAATGATCCATAATCATGATGAGTAATTGAAAACTTTTAGCGAATACTCTATACTTTACGGCGCCATAGAAAGATTGAAAAACATGAGAGCGAATACGTATTTTAGTAGTTGGAGGGACTTGTCAAACGTTAATGAATTAAATGATTATAAATTAAAAGTTTAAAAGTCATTATACATGCACCCACTTGTTAAATGCGTGTGGCTGCGCTCGATTTATCAAACTAATAAATGCTCTAACAAGCCCTTCTTCGTCAAGCGTTGTATTCGTTGAAACAAAACACGAACAAAAAGAAAAAAGAGTTGGCCAATGGCCCTAGCAATGGACCTCTCACAAGCTTTTAAGTAATGAGAATGGTAAAGATGATACAACACTCAGCGTGTGCTAGCTAGCTCCATCAATCACAAGGACCACAAGTTATTGTCTATTAAGTTTCTTTTATCATTTTTTAAGTCAATCGTAAAATTAACTCAATCTCACAAAATCAGTTTATAAGGTAAGATTTATACTCACTTATATATTATGAATTGACTTTATTTTTAGTCGATGTAGAATTTTTTACATACTTTTCACATTGAGGTATATATATTTTATATGTGAAACTGAATATTAATAGATGATCCGATAACAAGTATAACTAGACCCAATAAACATCAAATTTCATTAAGATAAACTATATATATGTGATTCTGATACTATATTAAAAAGTAGACTTTAAACCTAACTCAATATCACATGACCAACTTATAAAATGAGATTTACACTTACTTATATACTATAAATTGATCCTCTTTTTAAATAATACTCAATTTTTTATTTTTTTAATCATATAAAAGTTAGACTTGAATTTGTAACTATTTTTGGGAGAGGAATTTGAATTGTATAGCCAACAATTTAAATTAATTTTGATGCTAATTTAACAATCATGGATATCGTTTTACAAGGACTCAAATCAGCTAACGTAAACCATTTGGCGGTTCGTCTATAAACAAAACAAAAATTGGATCTTTCTCACTTTTATTGTTCTTAATATGAATAGGTTGAAAAACATTGTGGTTGAGAGCCAAGTGCATGACATATATATTGACTGAAAGAAAACAAAAATGATAAAATAAAAAAAGGAGAGCTTTAGAAAAAAGAAACTAAATTTTTTGAAAGGAAGATAAGGGGAGGCTTTATCTTGGCCATATCTAGTGTCTGTGGGACTGGATCATTCAAAATCATCATCATAATTTCCCAAAAAAAAAAAAAAAAATTATTTCCTCTTTCCATTCAAATAATTAGGAAATGGCCTCCCTGCCCTCCCACCAAAGTCCCTTCAAAGGCCATTGGTTGCTTGGAGTCGTTGAAATGTGTGATGCAATTTATTTAAGGTCATAATGTATCTGTGTGTACTTGGGGTAATTTCTTCTGCTTCATCCACTTTACTTTCAACTGCAGCAATCTCGTTCCGATCTAAAATTTCAACTATTAAAAGTCGAATATTTTTCTGTTGGCAAGACGTTGTCAAGCGCTCCCCACCAAATCGAAACGCATGTGATTTTCAACGCGTAATTATAATTGAAATAGAAAAGGAAAACAGTAACACAAGTGTTTGGTTAAGAATCCAGAATGAAAATATGTACCCAAAAGGAAAAACAGAGAAAAAAAATCTCAAATGAGACAAACAAGTAACCAATCACTTTTGGCACCTACTCCTCGGCAATTCAGAACCAATCCCAAAACTTTTCGATAAGATGAATCAACAATTCTCATTGAAATATAGTAACCATTTATTCTGATATTAGAAATATTAGAAATATACAAAAACAAAGAACAGCTCATGTGATGTGAGTTCTTTTAATTTCATATAAACTCTGGACAGGATTCTCCAGCCAGCCGGCCATGCCCTCTCTAAAACACCAACCAACCTACTTACGCATTATCGTACATATGTAGTTTCAAAATTCTACCATATCATAAAAATTCTCTCTATTAATTAATTTTCAATAACACGGAATATTCAACCCCCCTCAGTTTTTACACGCACATCAATTTTTCTTTTTCTTTATTTACAGATTACATCATGCGTATTTCCGTATCCGTATCCCGTATCCGAGTGTAAGTCTACACTGAAAGTTAATCACATGATGGAACAAGCATTGGGGTTCTCATCGCTGAACATCTGCGGAGGAGGAGCGTTAGGGTGCATGTAATACGGTAGAGGTGGCTGCATAGGATAACCATGGTTCACGTACCCTTGCTCCACGTAATGATTGTTAATACCGTAGGATGGTTGAACCTCCATAGCGTAACTTGTTTGACCGGGAAACTGTCCTCCCTGGTACCAGAACGAAGGAGGTGGGTTCGGGTACATGAATTCCATTTTGTTAACCTCTGCCTTCGCCTCCGCCGCAGCGTCTTTCTCTTTCTTCTCACCGCCACCGTCTTTCTCTTTCTTCTCTCCGCCGTCGGCTTTCTCTTTCTTCTCTCCTCCTTCTTCTTTCTCTTTCTTCTCCTCCTCTTTCTTCGGAGGCACCACTTCCACGTTTCGCTTCAGCTTCTCGTTCAGGTACGGCACCATCTCCTTCACGTCCATCGTTCCCTTCACCGTCACCAAGTCCTTGCTTCCGTCAAGGCTCACCGACTCAACACCTGCATACCACCACCATCACCGTCAAATTAGCCACTTAACCGCCACTTCAATTATTAATCAATTGCTTGAATTATAATAATCAAAACGTTCATTTAAAAATGAATTAGGTGAATTAGGTCAACTTTCTCTCACCTTTGAACCTGAGAATGATTCTTCGGATTTTCGCAATGCAACCGTCACAGTGCAGTTTGATCTTCAAAACCACCGTCGTCTGTAGCGAACCGGAAATTAATCAATGGAAAAGTTTAAAGTCAGTTACTGAGGCTGAGCTTAACGAATTTAAATTTTTTAAAATCAAGATTAATTAATTGCTGATTACTAACTAATTAATTACCTCTTTAGGCTTTTCTTCTGGTTTTTTCTCCTCAGGTTTCTTCTCTTCGGCCTTCTTTTCCGGCGGTTTTTCGGCGGCGGCCTCTTTCTTTGGCGGAGGTGTGACAAAATCAACCTTCTTCTTGGTTCTCTCGGCGAGCTTCTCTCGAAGCTTCTCGGCGTCCATTTTCCCGGTAACGGTCACTTTGTTAGAAGATAGATCTGCCTTAACGGTTTCCACACCTGAATGTTTTATCGGCATTTTCTCAATTTCAAAATCGAATTTATACATAAACTAAAATTTACTTCAACAAATTGAGAAAGATTAAATTTGAATGATGAATACATCTAGGCCAAAATTCGATCACTACGATTTACAGTACCTGGAAAATGGCGAGCGGTGCGTTTGATCTTCTTGACGCATCCCTCGCAATGCAAGTCGAGTTTGTAAACGACAGGGGCGGGTCCTTCGTCTTTCTTGGGTGCTCCATCCTCTGGCTTCTTCTCTGTTTCATTCTTTGGCTGGTCCTTTTGCTGCCATAAACGACACGAGTTTAATTAGAAACACATGATTGAAATTTCAGGAGTCTAGTGAAGAAGAGAACGAATGATTGAACACACACGGAACTGAAACTAACCTCTCCCATTTTTGCGTTGCCTAATAAAGTATGAGGAAACAATAATTATAGTGTTGTGATGAGGTAGCAAAGATAAGATTTTGGTGGTTTATTTGAAGAGTGGAAATGGAGGCAAGGAAAAGGGTTATATATATAAGGAAGTAGGGGTGAGTATAAGTCACTAACGGTGGGTGAGGTAATGCCTGATGGTGGGTTTGTTTGTTGGGTCAAGACTAACATCATGCGTTATGTATGCATATCATGCATCATGATGTGGTATGTGTTGATGGTATTTGTTGGCATGGGAAGGTTGAAAAAAATATATTTTATTTAGTTTTACCAATGGTGGCACGTGTGTGCGTATATTTATAAAAAAAAAATGAGAATTATATTTGGTATAATAAATATAAATATGTTTTTATGTAAATGATGTAAAAAAAAAGTTTATAATGTTGCCGCCGAATAGGACTGGTTGTAATTGAGAAAAAGACCGTATGGTGACTCTTGACTCATCAAATTTTGACCGGACTCTCTCACTAACCAAACCAGGTGACGCATTAATTAAGTTGCGTAAATTCTATCTCATTATGATTTTATACTACAATTTTGCATTAGTGTAATTCTAGACGTATTTATTTTTTGGGTGCAATAATTCTGGACGTATTTGTTGCTATACAGCAGCGGAATGTTAACTAGAAAATTCATATATCATTTCAATTTAATCGGTCTCTAAGTTTCAGTATTTTCTATTTATTCATTTCCACATTAAATTCAATTTCCATGAGAAAACAAATTTCCACAAGGAAATTAGTCATCTGTTTTTGTTTCTGTAGATGGAAACGGAGGGAGCATATAAATGCGACTAAAATTTAAAAAATGAGGCATGAAATTCTGAAGAACGAAACAAATCATTTGCTTTAATGATTTAATGATTAGTGAAGATGTGGGAAGAAAGTTGATTACAAAATTATATACTGTAATACCCTATTTAATTAATAATATAATTAAAGAAGCGTCACACTGGAATGATATCGTAGTGCCCTGAAGTTTAAACCTACTTCTTAAGGCACACCACGGTGTCACAGGAAAAATCAGATATAAAGTTAAAAAGAATATAAGAGATCACAAGTCAAACAGAATACATGGGCCGTGACCTTAAGAAAAGCCCAACAAAAAGAAATAAAACATCAGCTCCAACCCAGATGGACTATGCAGCGGAGTCATCGTTCCCCTGTTGACCGCGAGAACCTCTCGCTTCTGCTCACATCAATAATTTGATGATCATCACAAAAGAGAAGAACCACACACAAAACAATCAAACAAGCAAAGGGTAAGCTAGAGCCAAAATCATTTCATCAATGAAATCAGATACATATTCACAGTCCATTATACATACATGACACAAGCATGTTACGACCTCCCAAACAATACACTACGATTCGACTCATCTGGATGCTTATACTTGTGGTGGATACCTCTGCTCACCTCGAGCTGCTCACCCCCGAGCTATGTGTTACAAGTGTTATAATGAATCAATTTTCCCTCACCACAAGGTTAGCCCTTAATGAATTTCGGGCCTCCTACTACTCTCACCACAGGATTCAGTCCGCTCTAGGTGAGACTAACTGACTCCTTAGAATATTAGGATGCAACCTTACCTTGAATCCTTACCTAGTTATATAGATAGGGCACCACCATGGACACCCACTAACAGGGGCCATGGGATTACGTCCCAACCATTGAAGCACAACCCTGGAAATCCCACCTAGAGATCCTAAGGACTTACGCACTGACACGGACCAAACATTCATAATCAATCAAACAGATTCGGCATGCATACACACATTAGATGTACATATACGTCTCATACATTTTCTCATAATTCACCTCTTTCGTACTCCCAACCAAACCATGCCAACTCATTATTCTCGAACCCAAAATATGGAACTCTGTCTCATATCATTACCATGTCATATTGATACCAACCTCTTTCATGTCTCATGCCGAACTCATGTCAAACTCATCATCTCAATTCCATGAACCATCTCATACATATATCATACTCACATCATGCTAAAACGCATAAATCATAACTCTCATACCATCCCATTCATAAAAGTCATTCAGTTCATATTCTTAAAGGTAATAACCATCCAAGCACATAATCAACATTTTAAATCAAGGAAAACTTCAAAGCCAACCACCTTCTCGCCCAGCCTCTCGCCAGGCAGCAGGATCTCGCCCAAGCGAGGAGGACCCTCGCTCAGGCGAGCTTCCCTCGCCTAGGTGAGAGCTCGACTTTCTGTACAGGGACTTTGCGCACGTTCTCGCTCAGGCGAGACTCTCCTCGTTTAAGCAAGACGTCGCTCGCTCAAAAACTACACTGGGTCGCCTGGGCGACCATTCGTGGAAAAGACTTAGGCGAGCCTCTGTTAATCTCGCATAGGCGAGACTAGCTCACTCGGGTGAGTCTATCAGTGCCTGTCACTGTTTTACCTGTAACAGACTCGAAGGCACATCCAAACAACAATTCCACCATATCACACATTCATAGCAACAGGCAAACGCAAACAATCACCAACCACATAAAATGACAGACTCGCACCAAACAAACAAGAGGGTTCTAGCTTCCCTTACCTGGAAAACAAGCTAGCAACTGGATCCTTGGGTACCAACAGTGGACGTAACAGCTCCTAGAGGGGATTAGCAAGCTGGAAAAACAATGGAACCAGATTAAAACGAGCTCCCTGACTGACTCTAGTTGTAACCACGAAGAAGGAACTGAAGTACAGGTTAGAACCGACTTACGTGAAGTGGAGGTCTGGTTGGAGTTCACTTGGAGGGGTTGACGGCTAACCCTAGCAGAGCTCTGAAATGGAAAGGTGGCAGTGTTTAGGTTCAGCTTGCAAAATGAGGCTGAAAGGGGAACCCTAACAGCTTTAGGGCTTTTGCACCCTATGGGCCAGCCCTTAGGCCCAAAAGATTAAGGCCAACCCTTACACATTAGGGCAGAAAAGAGAAACTGATTTTAATGGGCCTTACATATACATTATTAATTTAATATTTATTATAGAACAATAAATAATTTAAAATATATAAATGTATATAATTTAAAATATACAAATATAAATAATAATTAACTACTTATAATAATTTTTATTTATTAAGATTGTATAATAACTCTTTACTTTAATTTAAAATTTATTTTAATTTTAATATACATTTTCAAAATAATATTTTCTTTTATCATTAATATCAATTAAATCACTCATAAATTTTTATAAATTTTTTTCTTAGGTTTTCTCATTTCTCGTCATCCTCTTTCCCTTAATCTAAACTACTTCACTTTTATTTTTAATTTCTCTATTTTCACTTTCTCAAATTCAATCTCCGACCCAAATACAATATTATTGTCTTCTTGAGAAAACACATTTCTCTTTTTAATTTGTCACACCATGTTTTGTTTTTCAAGGTTATGTGTGAATCCTTGTTTAATTCATGTAAAGATGTATTTTCAACAAGAAGTTTTCATATTCACATGTTATTTTATCAAACAATACAAGCCTAGCTTTAAGTATTTCTAGTTATGCACAATTGTCCTTATAAATTTTCTTTGCAAGTTCTTATAGGCTTTAATTATTCTATCACTATTAGATAAAGACTCATGAATATAATGTATATAAAGAAAATATATCACGTCTGTAATGTGTCTCTTGATCTAAACCTATTATTGAGTGATCTCCTTATTTTGAGTCTTTGTTAATATTTACTAACTTGTCCTAAATATCTTTTGCAGAAATTATGTTGCCAATTTTCTTGACTTCTTATTTGAAAGGACACACAATAATATGCAATTGACTTTGAATTAAATTGAAATGTTCACCTTTGATCTTTCCTCACTTTGTCTACATGGATCATTCCTCTTGTTTGATAACTCTAGTAGGAGAGGGGAGATGAATAGATTCTGTATACATTTTAAGCATTTGTCACAAATACAAAATAATAAACAATAATGTAAAGGACAGATAATATACATAATTTATATGAGTACAATCTCAACTCAAGGGCTACGTTCAGTCTCTTAAGCACCACGCTTAAGAAGTTCCAATATCCCAATTTGATTACAACATGAGTACAATCTCTCTAAACACTATAAGTATGAACCTTTCTAGGTTACACGAGTATCAACCACTTCAGGTATCACAATTATCAACTTCTTCAAGTATCACAAATATCAACCTCTTTAGGTATTTTCTTAATATCTCTCTAAGATCAAGAACTCTCAATTAGAATAATAAAAACACTCTCAAAGTAAGAAAGTACAACTCACAAGGTAAACTTCATAATGTGAAATATTTTACAATGGTTAATCACACACCCAATGTCACTCACAATTAATAGAATTTGACTCTATATGCTCAATGTTTTTTTCTTTGTGTCTTGTTGATCACTTATTTCTTGTAATTATGCTCATGTGTGTTCTTTCCATTAACCATTTTCTCTTCTTCATCTAGGTTTTAGTATTTATATTTACGTTGAAGAATATGATTGTTGATGTATCTTCATTTCTAAATCTTTTCTTTTTAATTCTTTTTCAAATCAACATCTTCATCTTGCCTTGCATAAGGAAAGCCTTGATTTAACTTTCTAAGTATTTGTTTATTTGAATTATCCATTCTTTCTTTCTTGTATTTCTTCTTCAATTTAAATTTTTTCATTACTTAATCCATATTACCATTGTAGCTTTGAATATAATCTATATAGTATATTTCATCTTCAGTGTAGATGATTTTTTCGATATTCTTATTCTTCAATTATATATTTAGTAAATGATTCTTCATCTAATTCTTGATTTGTATAATAAGGAAATTTCTTCACAAAATAATGTATCAGTCTCATTTCTTTGTCTCGTCTAATGTATCGTTTGGTGCTCTTGAGAGTTTTCTCAATCAACTTTGACTTTCCTATATCGTCTGGTCGACTCATATTTGAAGTGTCTGGTCATTGGTTTGACTTCCACAAGATTTTATCTTTCGTGACTTGTCTGATCAACTGTGTTCATTTAATTAGTATGACTCATATGGTTGAATTTACTTGCCTGGTCAATATGATTCATTTTTGTCAGCTTTAACTTGTATGGTGATGCTCTTTGTGTTGTATCATGTAATGGCCACTCTTTGACTTGTTTCATCTACTTTTATTGTTTCTTTTGGTCTTAAATTTCAAACTTGATTTGTCCATAAATATACTTTTGATAGATATTGCTTCAACTTATGAGCACACGTACTAGATATAAAATAATCAATTATATCTTAGATTAATTTACATCATCTAGTGAACACATTACTTAATCATAGTTTATGATTGACATATGTTGGATAACATCTAATAAATATATAGTCTAATCTAATCTAGTCTTTACACATGTATATTTTATTTACTTATTGGCTAATCTAGGACTTAGATACTTGAATTATTCTAACTTATGTTTTAACTTCTTTATAGATTTTTTATTATCTATAACCTACTTAATAACATAATCGCTAATGGAGTTTTGTAGCTTCTGGTTCCAACAATCTCTTCCTTTTTGTGATGACAAAACTATAAGTATGAAACATAACAAATAACACAAAGTTGTAATTAAAATTTAGTTTTATCATTGAAATGTTTTGAGCGTTAGCAAAAATTGATTTAGTTTAACTCCATGTTCAAAATTATCATTTATTAAAATGATCAATATATCATAGTACTTAAAACATAATAGAATGCATATGTTTCAATTTTACTTTCTCTCCTTTTTTTTCAATTAACACAAAGGTTCAAAATAGATAAATCAAAATTTACAATCAAAGATAAATGTAGTGAAAGTTGGCAATATAGAGTGAAATATATTACAAGAATGAAAGATTAATTTGAGAGGGTTTGGGTTGTGATTTGGAATAAAAAGGAAAGGATGTTTAAGGTTTTGGATCGAATAAGCGATAGTAGATTGCATTTGGTTTGTGAAAGTTTGAGTAAATCACTATAGTCTTTCTGTTTGAATATCTTCGATTTCTTTCATTCTTTTCTATAGAGAAACTTCAACAATTTGAAATATATTGTTTTGGAGAAGAGGTTGTTGCTCAACTACTATAATTGCTTATTCGGGATGCTCATCTTCTTCTTCTTCATCCAATTATTACAACCTTCTTACTCTTGATTTTCAACCACATTTGCGAAATGCATAATAATTTTCTCTTCTTCTTTATAAGCTTTTGGCATTGCAAGGACAATGTAATCATGGCACAAAATCATAAGAGCCTTGATGAAGACAACAAAAGGACCAAATTCATTAGAGAAGAATTTTCTATATGTATCATCGTTGATCTGTAGTATCCTCTGATTCCTCTTGCTAGTGTTTGCAAGTAGTTTCTTATGATGAAATTTGGAACCTTGAGGAACATTGTTTCTACATCATCAATTGAAAATTTATAAGCTGAAGTAAGGAAAGAGATAGTTACTTTGGTGTAGTGACCTCACTTTATTATTAGCTCTGCTTCATTAAAGACATATGATGACAAAGCTTCATTGTAGAAGCTTATTTTGGGCATCATAGGCATCTTCTCGTGTGAGGTCCCTTACTCTGGTTAGAACATTGATGACCAATCTCTTGGAGATGGTCTTGTAGCTTTTCTTTTATGAATGAAAGAGGATTGAGTCTTCTCTGCTTATACTTTTCCTCAAATTCAAGACTTTTATTCTTGGATAGACTAGGTCTGGTGCAATCTTTATTTCTTTAATTACAAATTTTGACATGTTATTCATAGCTCATTGCATCTCTTTTGGGGTAGTATTTTTCTTGAATTATTTTATTGTAGTTCAAATGTATTTTTATTGTAAAAATTAGTGTTTTTCTAATGAAAATATGTTAATGAAGTGTTTTAAGAATATTTTTTAGTTTAGTTCTTCATTTGTTAGATTTCTAGTCTTTGAAAGTAATATAACTCAATATAATTTAGCTTTGATTTTTTGGTCCAACAATAAATTTAATTCTTGTCTACCATTTCAGGTGTGATTCTTAGGCGTTATGAATTTAATTGATTTTAGTTCAGTTAACTTCAGAAGAAGGAGCTATTGCTAGTCAAATTTTTGTGTTGTGAAAAGGAGTACAAATAGGATTTCAGCCCAGTTTTGGAAGTAAGAAGTCTCCCAAGCTTAAACATTTGTCTATCCTCAAGCAAAGAAAATGTAATGAAACAACAAAACAAATGCAAACAGATGATGAGTTGGTATCTAATCTCAAATCTAAATTCATCCAAAAATATTCCAGATACCCACATTCCACATATGTTGGGTCCCTAAGTGCAATTCAATCAATGAGTAAAGACACAAGACACTAAGGAGGAGAATATTTGATGTGGTTTTAAAGTTCTCTGCAAAAAGATATCTTCTTAGGTTTCTAGCCTAGAAAACACTTACCTGCTAACTAAGCATGGATCCTTCACTCAAATGCTTTGCACTTACCACACCAGTCTCAAAGGAGTGTCTCTTTTCCCAATAACTAACAGTCTCAAAGGCATGTCCATTTCACTTATTATTGTTATTATTATTAATTATACTCTCCTTTTTTTTCTTTTCTTTTATCTTTTTTTTTCTTTTTTTTTTACTTTTATATTGTGAAACAGACAGACATTTCTCCAGTGACCAAATGCAGTGAGTGTCACCTTAGAAATCCAAAAAGAAACTCTTAAAGTCTATCACTCAAAAATTATCTTCCTTACATGTCAAGTGTCAAACCCTTTTCATGTGTAGTGTGTGTGAGTTCCACAACAATTATCTAATGTGCTTCTCCAAATATAATTGAATAAACTTAGACTTGAGTTAGATTTATTTTTATGCTATGCAAATGAAATGCAACAACTAACATGCAAATGACTCTCCCAAGCTTAGATGTATACGTTGTCCTCAACAAAAAGCAAAAACAACTAAGAAAGGAAGGGAGAGACTCAGAAAAATATTAATGGTGGGGATGGAGCAAAGCCATAGTGTCATGGAGCAATTGTTCCACATGTTGTTGATGGAGAAGTTGACTATTCCTGAATTGCTCAAACTCATTGTAATGGCGTTGTTGTTGCAAGTGAAGCTCAACAAGGGACTGATGGATATGGCTAAATGCCTCAGCATGAGACTCTGTAGTGCTTGATGGCACCCGAGAAGGTGGAAAAAGTGGAGGAGGAGAGGAATGGTGTGCATCAGATGCTGAGAACGTCCATATATCTCTACCATACACTGTAGTAAAGGCAGGATTAGGGAGAGGTTGTGGTGGCATGCCTTCTACAGAATTCATCACCAAACAATATTGCCCATCTCGTTTAACCAACATGTCATTATTGACAAGCATATCAAGATCAATACGAGATGTCCCCAAAATTGGCTTATCATCCTCCAAGGGAATGTTGAAATGGAGAGCAATAGTCGTGATCAGTCCACCAATTGCGATGTTTCCTGAAGAGGCTTTTCCAACCTTTGTGAGTTGATGAGCCAACCATGCACCCGAGTCTAGGTGAAAATCATTAACCATCCCCCACATAAATAACAACTCTGATTTTCTTACAGCAGCAGTGCTATCACCCATTGCAAACAGTGTGTGAGCTAACAAGCAATGAGCATAACGAAAACAGGGATGATGAATATGGGATTCTTTGGAATTTGATGAAACAAACTGACTTGCAGTAGATAAACGACACCAAAAGGCATGTTCATTAAAAATACATGGATACCTCCTCTCACCACCACTAGGAAACCCAAAAATAACATTCAACTCAGCCAACTCAAGAGTATAATCAGTGTTATGTAATCGTAACTTAATCAACCCCTCTTCGCAATTCTTTCCCTGCAAAATTTCTGCGCTCACAGAACTGAGGAATTCAAGAGTAATCCTATCATAAGCAGGGTTTTTCAAACTGATAAAAGTGGTCCAACCAATATTTCTCAGCATAGCAGTCATGTCTTCTAACATTCCCAATGTATTCAAAGAATTTTCATCAAGATACCGTGTAGGGAGAATCACTCGCTTGTGTAGAGAAGCATACCTCAGTTTTTGTTCTTCATTTTGGAAAATAATCCCATGGCCATTGTCCGCAGAAGCAGAAGAATGCCTCCGTTTTCTTGTGCCGGCAAACCTTCCCATCGTTTGAGAATACGCTGATGTCGCACAAGTTGGTTCAAGAGAAGGTCTAGGTACGGGAGAGGTTCGAGATTCGGGAGAAACTTGAAGTTCTGATGAGGCACGAGCTTTTGGAGAGGCTCGAGATTCTTCTTCTTGAGTGGGTTGAGGTTCCTCTAGAATGGGTCGCGATGACGAAGAAGGAGACGAACTCACAGTGATTAGCGCATAGACTTTCACTGAGTGGGACGATTTCATGATCGAAAGGAGGCGGCTAGAACGACGGCGCATTATTGGAGAGGGAAACGGTGGTCGGTGGACGACAGAGACGTGACAGAGGAGGAGTAAAAGTGAGCTCTGACGTGAATGGGGAGCTTTAGGGTTTTGGAGGGTGAAAAGGAATTACCTCTCTCGCACCTATTGTAATCCTCTTCTGTTCCCTTTTTTTCGTTTTTTTTTTCGTTTTATTTTTGAAAGAGAGGACTCATTCAGTATTTGGTTGTGGTGATGTTAATGCAACAGTTGTTACATTCTTTTTGCAAACATCACCTACATACACCTTCAATCTTTGACCATTCACTCTAAAACTTCTTTTTGAATTGAGGTCTGAAATTTTAATTGTACCAAAGGGAAAAACTTGCTTCACAACAAATGGACTAGACCACCTTGACTTTAATTTACCAGGAAACAATTTGAGCCTAGTATTGTATAACCACTAGCATCACACATAATTTCAAATGGTAAAGACCAGATAGGTGTTGTAATTATAGGAGCAGAGACAAGTTGTTTCTTTAAAGTTATGAATGCTTTCAAACATGCATCATCAAACACAAAAGGGGCTTTTTTTTCAAGAAGGTTTGTCATAGGCTTTGCAATTTTAAAAAAATCTTTAATAAATCGCCTATAAAAACCTGCATGTCCTAAAAAACTCCTTACCCCTTTTACATTCAATGGAGGAGGTAATTGTTCAATTATTTCCACTTTTGCTTTATCACTCTCTATGTCTTTAGCATAAATTTGATGACCAAGAACAATACCCTCCTTTACCATAAATTGACATTTTTCCCAATTTAGCACTAAATTAGTTTCTTGACATCTTTTCAACACCTAGGTCAAATTAGATAGACAAGAATCAAATGAAGAGCCAAATACAGAAAAATCATCCATGAAGATTTCAATGCAATTTTCAACCAAATCAGAGAAAATGGAATACATACACCTTTGAAATGTTGTAGGTGCATTGCAGAGACCGAAGGGCATCCTCCTGTATGCAAAGACTCCATAACGGCATGTAAACGCTGTCTTCTCTTGATCTTCAGGAGCGACGACTGTTTGGTTGTAACCAGAATAGCCATCTAGAAAACAATAGTATTCATGTCCAGCCAATTTCTCAAGCACTTGATTTATAAATGGGAGGGGAAAATGGTCCTTCCTTGTGGCTTGATTAAGCCTTCTATAATCAATGCACATGCGCCACTCAATCACCTTTCTTGTGGGAATGAGTTCATTCTTTTCATTTTTTACAACTGTCATCCTACCTTTCTTAGGCACCACATGAACCGGACTCACCCACTCACTATCCGAAATTGGATAAATAATGCCCGCGTCTAATAGCTTTATCACTTCTTTCCTCACCACATCTTTCATTGTGGGATTGAGCCTTCTTTGTGGTTGTCGGATTGAGCCTTCACCGTAGGACTAATACCTTGTAAATCATCAATTTGCCAACCTATAGCAGATTTGTACTTCCTCAACACCTTTAACCTTTACAAGCTCTTCTTCTTCAACAATAGTAAGTTCATTGCTTATAATGACAGGATTGAGCTTTTTCTCATCTAAGAAATTGTATTTAAGGTGAGAAGGAAGTGGTTTTAATTCTACCTTGGATGTCTCGTTTCCTCCACCTTCACTTCTGTTGAGATCTTCTACTCTTCTGGTAGAACTGAATAAAGGCTTAAGAACTTCTAATTGATGTGCACATTGAACTACCTCTTCATCACTCACTTCTGCCTATAACTCCTCCGCTTGCATACCTGATAACAAAGTGAGCTCTAATGGACTCTTCCTGCCATGATTATCCATTTCTTTATACACCAGAGACTCAATAGTTTCAGCTCGAAAACTATCCTCTTTTTCCACCTTGTGTTTCATTGCTTCATTTATGGAAAATGTGACTTTATCATCGGCCACTCTTAACATCAACTTGCCTTGTTGTACATCTATCAATGCTCTTCCCGTGGCTAAGAATGGTCTTCCCAATATAATTGGAACTTTAGTATCTTCTTCCATGTCAAGGACCACAAAATCAGCTGGAAAGATAAATTTATCCACCATTACTAAGATGTCCTCCACTACTCCATATGGATAAGTCACTGAACGGTCCGCCAATTGGAGAGTTATCATAGTAGGCTTCACTTCTCCAATACCCAACCTTTTAAAAATGGATAAAGGCATCAAATTAATGCTTGCTCCAAGATCACACAATGCCTTACTTACCATTATATTTCCAATCTCACATGGAATTACAAAACTTCCTAGATCCTTCAACTTGGGAGGTAATTTTTGTTGAATTATTGCACTGCACTCCTCTGTGAGCATTATGGTTTCATCTTCTTGCAGCTTCCTCTTCCCAAACAACAAATCCTTCATAAATTTCGTATAGCTTGGCATTTGTTCCAATGCCTCTACAAATGGGATATTAATATGGTGCTTCTTAATGACATCAAGAAATCTTGTAAATTATTTCTCTTGATCTTTCTTCTTCAACCTTTGAGGAAATGGAATTGTAGGAACATATTCTCTCATTTTACCTTTTTCACTCTCTTCATTTTTCTCTCTCTCACTCTTCTCCTCACAATTTTTCCGCTCATTTTTTTCACTCTCTTTTACAATATCATCTCCTTGTGCATTTTTCTTGCTACTCACCTAACTCTTTTTCTCATTTTCAACCAACCTCCCACTCCTCAATTGAATTGCCTTACATTGCTCCTTTGGGTTTGGAACGGTGTCACTGGGAAATGTTCCAGGAGGCCTTTCTGAAATTCGACTTGAAAGTTGACCAATTTGATTCTCCAACTTCCGGATTGAAGCTTCCTGATTCTTGAAATTAGTCCTTGTCTCATTCATGAAATTAGTAGTTTGCTCCACAAATGTTGAGGTTTGCACAGTTAATTTCTCCACAGCACTCTCCAACGTAGACATCTTATTTCCTTGGTTACTAGATTGTGCTTGATATTGATAAGGAGGCCTTGGTTGATTGGGTTGATTTGAACCACTCCAAGGTTTATTTGGTGGGCTCCTCCAATTTGAGAAATTATTAGCAAACTGATTTTGTTGTTGTCCCATTGCATTCATCTGCGCCTCTTTTTGAGTTACTTGACACTCACCATTTTGATGCATTCCTCCACAAAAATCACATAGAAGAGACGTTGTATTAACAGCTTTTGCTTGCATATTACCCAACTTCTGCGTCAACTCAGTAATTTGTTGTGTTAACAACTTGTTTTGGGCAAGGATAGCATCCAAGGTATTAACCTCCAACACTCCAGCTTTTCTATTTTGCCGGTCAAACTGCATATTCATTGTATTACTTGCCATTAACTCCAAAGTCTCCAAAGCTTCCTTAGATGTTTTCAAATTAAACGATCCTCCACTTGCTGCATCCAGAATTGCTTTAAAAGATGGTACAAGACCATTATAGAATATTTGGACTTGCAACCAATCTGGTAAAGCATGATGTGGACATTTCCTCAATAGCTCCTTGTACCTTTCCCAAGCCTCGTACAGCGATTCAATTTCTTGTTGCACAAAAGTAGTGATTTCATTTCTCATTCTCGCTGACTTGGATGGAGGAAAGCATTTGGTTACAAATTTTGTAGCCATATCTTCCCATGTACAAATACTACATTGAGGTTGTTTATGAAGCCAACTTTTAGCTTTATCCCGTAATGAGAAAGGAAAAAGCCTCAAGCGGATTGCATCATTTGAAACTCCATTAATCTTCAAAGTGTCACAAATCGCCAGAAAATTCTCCAGATGAGAATTAGGATCCTCTGAACCTGCACCTCCAAATTGATTCTACTGGATGACTTGTAATAGTGCAGGCTTGATTTCAAAATTGTTCGCTTGAATAGGAGGTCTCACGATGCTCCCTTGGTAAGTATTTGTATTTGGCATCGAGTAGTCAAGCAAAGTCCTCCTCATAGGTTGTTCCTCAGCCATTGTTGATATGTGCTCCTTCTTATCAATTGATGGCCCTGCTTTTCTTTCTTGCGATACTCCTATTGCATCTAGCAGTACGTTCAATTTCTGGGTCAAAAAGCAAGATTTTTTCTGCAACTGTACCTCGCATGAACGCTTAAAGACACAAGATTCTAACAATAAAAATCACTTGAAAACAAATTAACAACAAAAAAATAATTAAAACAGAAAAAACAACAAACTGAAAAAACAAACAATTTTAACTAACTAAAAATTAAAACTCAAATCTCAAGCAAATTAGATCATTAATATCAACAGAAAAATCAATCCCCGGCAACGGCGCCAAAAACTTGATGAACGTTTGGCAAGTGAACCAATCGTTAACGTAGTAATAAAATATCGTCCTCTGGGATTGACTTGTTGAATACTAGATTCCTAATTTACGTAATTTTGAGCAAATGTGAATCAATATAATTG